>Ga0315271_10000694_pt1 | contig 19338 bp, 14 predicted proteins | sample C3_top_MG_FD_204664 | JGI IMG/M metagenome (GOLD analysis project Ga0315271, IMG submission 204664) | Sediment microbial communities from Yellowstone Lake, YNP, Wyoming, USA - C3_top | ecosystem: Environmental > Aquatic > Freshwater > Lake > Sediment | place: USA: Wyoming | collected 2017-08-01
CGCTGTCGAGCCGTCGCCCACGCCGTCGCCGAGCGCGTTCCTCCCGCCGGGCGGCCTCCAGATCAAGGACGCGCCGCCCGAGGGCGGGCTCATCGAGTCGATCCTGCAGGCGATCGCCGCCCGGTTCTTCGGCGGATGACCACCGGCATGGTGCCCGCATTGCCAGTCCCGCTACCGTATCCACGACAGCCCTCCGTCCCTGCCGGGAGGCACACCGCCGCATGACGCTCAAGCCCCCGCCCGACGCCGACGCGTCCGCGCCCAAGCGCACAGTCCTGCCGATCCTCGAGGCGCGGACGCTGACCAAGCAGTACCGCATGCCCGGCGAGATCGTCGATGCCGTGCGCGGCGTGACCCTGGCGGTCATGCCCGGCGAGTTCGTGGCGCTCATGGGGCCGTCGGGCTCGGGCAAGAGCACGCTGCTCCAGCTCCTCGGCGGGCTTGACCAGCCGACGTCGGGCGAGGTGCTCCTCGAGGGCGAGCCGATCGGGCGGCTCTCGGACTCGGATGCCACGCGCCTGCGCCGCGAGCGCACGGGGTTCGTCTTCCAGTCGTTCAACCTCGTGCCGCTGATGAACGTGGTCGAGAACGTGGCGCTGCCGTTCACGATCGCCGGCCAGGACCCCAGGTCGGTCGAGCTCTCGGCACGGATCCGCGAGGCGATCGAGCTCGTGGACCTCACCGGCAAGGAGCGCCACAAGCCAGACCAGCTGTCGGCGGGCGAGCAGCAGCGCGTCGCCGTGGCGCGGGCGATCGTGACGCGGCCGGCGCTGCTCTTCGCCGACGAGCCCACCGGCAACCTCGACTTCCGCACCGGCCTCGACATCCTCGACGCCCTGTGGCGCACCTGCGTGGAGCGCGGCCAGACGATCGTGCTGGTCACCCACGACGCCAAGGCCGCCGCGTACGCGGACCGCGTCTTCGTGGTGGGCGACGGGCAGATCCAGGACGAGATCGTTCTGGGCCGGCGCGAGGACCATGCGGCGGCGCCGCTGATCACCCGGCTCGCCCTGCTGGGGCTCTAGGGCCGTGCGCGGCCTCGCTCGCTACGCCTGGCGGGCGCTCGCAGCCCGGCGTGCCCGGACCGTGCTCACGGTCGTCGGGATCGCCCTCGGCGTGGGCGTGCTCGTCACGGCGCTCGGCGTGGACGCGGGGCTCGACGCCTCGATCGATCGCACCGTGGCCTCGATGGTGGGCCGCGCTGACCTGCGCCTGACCGCGTTCGAGGAGAAGGGCCTGTCGGCCGCGACCCTCGCCCAGATCGCCAGCGTCGGCGGGATTGCCGCCACCGCGCCCGCCATCGAGCGCAAGACGTTCCTCGGGTCGCAGGCGGGCAAGCCCGTCGAGGCGGTCCCGGTGACGGTCCTCGGCATCGATCCCCTCGTCGAGCCGCGGGTCCGCGACATGCCGCTCAAGCGGGGCAAGCCGCTCGTGGGCGACGCCGACCCGACCGCGCTCATCACCGAGACGCTCGCCCGGACGGACGGGCTCGACGTCGGGGACAAGCTCCAGATTCTCGGGGCGGGCGCACCCGTCAACGTGACGGTCTCGGGCGTGCTCACCGGCGACGGGCCAGAGCTCGGCTCGGCTGGCCGAACCGTCGTCCTCCCCATCCGCACCGCCATGCTGCTCAACATTGCTGACGGCGACCCGGCACCGACGCAGGTCGACGCCGTCACGCGCGTTGACCTCGTCCTCGCTGCAGGCGCCCCGGTCGACCAGGTCGCAGCGGCGATCGGGACTGCGCTCACGCTCCAGCCGTACGTCCTCTCCAAACCGCAGGACATCGCCGCGAGCCTGCGGGCGTCCACGCTCGACATCCGCTCCACGATGGCACTCCTCGCCGCGATCACGCTGTTCGCAGCCTCGATCCTGATCCTCAACACCATCGCGATGACGGTCGTCGAGCGCATTCGCGAGCTCGGTCTCCTCCGGGCGGCCGGTGCCTCGCGGGGCCAGATCGCGCGCATCGTCGCGACGCAGGCGCTCGTGCTGGGGGTCGCCGGATCGGCGCTCGGCATCGTCATCGGGGTGCTCCTCGCCTTCGTTGCGGCTGCCTGGCTCCGGGCCAGTGGCCAGCTCGCCATCGACGGGCCGGTCATCTCCGGCTGGGTGGTCGCGGCGGGCCTCGTCGCCGGCGTTGGCATCACGCTGGTCGCGGCGTTCGAGCCCGCGCGACGGGCCGCTGGCGTCAGCCCGGTCGCGGTCCTGCGCGCGCGCGCCGACCCGGCCGAGCTCGCCCGGTCGCACACACGCTGGCTGATCGTGGTCGTCGTGGTGGTCGGCGCGATCGCGGTGCTGCTCATGCCGGGTGGCGCAACGAACCTCGCTGTCCCGATCCGTGCCATCGCCGTCTACGTCCTGCTGCTCATCGCCGTGCTCGCCACGCCGCCGCTCCTGGGGCCGCTGGCGCGACTCGTGGGCCTGCCGTTCGCGGTGTTCCTGCGCCTCGAGGAGCGCCTCGCCCGGGCGTCCCTCCGCCGCGACCCGAGCCGCACGGCGCTGACCGTGGGCGCGCTGATCGTCGGCCTCGCGATGGTGGTCGCGCTCTCGTCGGTCGCGAGCACGGCCCGAGTCGCGGCGACCTCGTGGCTCGCCGACGTGGTGCCAGGCGACGAGATCCTCACCGCGATCGCCCCGGCACCGATGGGGGACGGCGGGATCGACCAGCAGCTCTCGACCATCGATGGCGTGCAGCTCGCGACGCCGCTCGCCTCGTTCGACCTCGCGTACGCGGGCACACGCCTCGAGGCTGTGGCCATCAGCGGTGCCGACTTCCTCGCGGACGGGCGCCTGCGGTTCACGGCGGGGGACCGCGGGGCGGCGCTGACCGCGATCGATGGGGCGGGCTCGGTGATCCTGCCCGCGGCTCGGGCCCAGCGCATTGGCGTCGGCGTGGGGGACATCATGGCCGTGGCCACGTCGCAGGGCCTCGTCAACCTCAAGGTGGTCGGCCTCGTCGAGCGGTCCTTTCCCGGTCGCACCGGCGATGCGGCACTGGTCGGCTGGGAGGACGCGACCGCCAAGTTCGGCGTGGTGGGGGCCGACGCGTTTGGCGTGCGGTACGCCCCCGGACGCCAGGCCGATGCGCAGCCACAGGTCGAGGCGCTCGCGCGCCAGCTCGCGCTCACGGCGTCGCCGATATCGGCGGTCGCGGGTGCGGTGGGCGACGCGCTCGACCGGCTCTTCGGCCTGCTCGACCTGCTGGCCTTCGCCGCGGTGGTGATCGCGGGTCTGGGCATTGTCAACACGCTCTCGATGAACACGCTCGAGCGCGTCCGAGAGATCGGCATGCTTCGGGCGGCCGGCATGAGCCGCAGCCAGGTGTGGCGCAGCGTGCTCGTCGAGGCCGGGATCCTGGGCGCGATCGGCGGCATCGTCGGCTCGGTGGTCGGTGTGGTCATCGGGCTGCTGCTCGGCGGCGGGGCGGGATCGACGAGCGTCCTCGCGGCCATCCCGTGGACGACGGTGGGACTCGCGATCGTGCTGGGCGTCGCGCTCGCGATGCTGGCCGCGGCGCAGCCGGCGCGGATGGCCGGGCGCGTCCCGATCGTCATGGCGGTCCGCGGCGAATAGCGTCGTCGGGGGGTCACGCGGCAGGGGTCTCGGCGTCTGATTCGGGTAGACTCCGCCCAACGCGGGCGTGAGTGCCCGACCTGAGGAGCGCATGTCCTACGCCATCCCGTCCGTGACCCGCGTTTCCGCTGCCGAGCGGGGGCTCACGATCGCAGACTTCCTGGTCCCGGTCCGCGTGGGCGAGCGCGTGTCGCCGCGGATCCGCGACATCGGGCTGGTGCTCGCGGGCGCGGCCCTGATGATCCTCGGCTCGCGGATCTCGGTCCCGCTGCCGGGCAATCCGGTCCCGTTCACGCTGCAGACGCTCGCTGTGCTGCTCGTCGGCGGGGCACTCGGGCTGCGGCGCGGTGTGCTCTCGACCGTGCTGTTCATCGCGCTCGGCGTGGTGGGCGTGCCCGTGTTCGCCGAGTCGCGCCACGGGTTTGACGTGATCCTCGGGACGACCGGCGGGTACCTCGTCGGGTTCATCGTCGCGGCGGCCCTCGTCGGGCGGCTGGCCGAGCTCGGCTGGGATCGCCACATCGGCGGCTCTGTCGGGATGAACCTGATCGGCACCGTCGTGATCTACCTCGTGGGCGTGCCGTGGCTGGCCGTCGTGCTCGGCGTGTCGCTCGGCAAGGCAGTCGAGCTCGGCCTCGTGCCGTTCCTCGTGGGCGACGCGATCAAGCTGCTGTTCGCCGCGGGCGCCTTCCCGGTGGCTTGGTGGGTGGTCGGGCGACGCCCGAGCGACCGCTAGCCGAGGGCTCCGGAGCGGTTCGCGAGGCACCTTGACTTGAAGTGATCGCCCCCGGCGATCGAAGCGCGCCCGGCACGCCACCGCCGCGGCCCTCGACCCGAACGTGATCGCTGCGAGCGATCGACGCGGCGCGGGTGATCCTCGGGCGCAGGCGATCACTCGGCGCTGTGGTGCTCTACTGCGAGCCCGCGATCGCCCGCGCGAGCTCCGGCGTCCCGAGGAGCTGGGGGAGCGGCCGGATGGGCGACGGGTCGGCGCCGTCCACCGCCGGGAACACCTCAAGCGCGAAGAAGTCCACGCCCCACCACCGCCCGTTCTTGAAGCCCACGCCGTCGAACGCGCCGATATGCCGAAAGCCGAGGGAGCGGTGCAGCCCCTCGGACCCCGCGTTCGGCAGCGTCACGCCGGCGATCACCAGCCGGAAGCCCTGGAGCCGCACCACCCCGATGACCGCCTCCATCGTGGCGCGCCCAAGCCCCGAGCGGTGCAGCGAGCGGTCCACGTACACGGTGGACTCGCACGACCAGTCGTACGCCGCGCGATCGCGGAACCGGCCGGCGTATGCGTACGCCCGGACCACGCCGTCGACCTCGGCCACGATGTACGGCCCGCGCTCGAGGATCGCCGCGATCCGCCCCGCAATGACCTGCGCACTCGGCGGCTCGAGCTCGAACGAGATCGCGGTCTCGGCCACGTAGGGCGCGTAGATGGCGGCAACCGCGTCGGCATCGGCGGGCGTGGCGAGGCGGAGCGTGTGCGGCATGGTCATGTCGCGAACCCTAATACAGCGCCGGGAACCGCGACTGCCAGCGCGTGGCGAAGTCGATCGGCGAGGCCGCGTCGATCGCGTCGAGCAGCGTGCGCGTGTGCACGAGGCCATACCGGTGAGCCGCGATGTACGCGCGGATCGCGGCCCAGAACGGCGTCGAGCCCATCGCGCGCCGGGCGTCGTCGATCAGGTTGCCGCCCTCGATGTAGATGATCTCGTAGTAGCACGCTGATTCGTAGCGGTAGATGGACAGGTCGAGCCGGGCCGCCGAGCACGCCGCCGAGCGCCGCATGCCGAGCACGTTGCGGGCCGCCATGTCGGTCATCGCCTCGTCCGCGAACGGTTCGCGCGCCTGGTCGTTGCCCACCACGCCATAGAACCACTGGTGGGCGATCTCGTGGGTGACGAGGTAGGGCAGGTTGGCCGCGACCACGTTCGGCGGGATCCAGACGGTCATCGGCCCCTCCATGCCGTACCCGCCGGCCGACTCGGCGATCGTCAGCACGCCGTACGGGTACTTCCCGAGCCGCGCCTCGAGCCTGGTCACCGCGTTGACCGCCGCGGAGAGCACGCTCGAGGACGGGAACCCTGCCCGCCCGACGACCCGGACAAGCGTCCCGTTGACGGTCGCCTGGCGGGTGGAGGCGTCGCGGCTGGCGGTGGCGATGAAGTCGCGCACGTTCGCGGCGTCAAACGTGGCGACGAGGCTGTCGGCCGAAAGCGCGGTGCGCTTCCCGGTCGTCGCCCAGCGGAGCGGCACGTCGGAGCGCAGGACCACGTGGACCGCCGGGCTCGACGGCGTCACGAACGGGTCGCCGTAGTTGGGCCGGGCGAAGGGCGTGGCGCGCGAGACCCACGGGATCCAGCGGTACAGGTCGGCGATGCCGTTGGCGCGGGCGAACAGCCATGACGAACCGCCGGTCGCCGTCCGCAATGTGGCGGCAAACCGCACGACAACGGTCGCCGTCGCGCCGGCGGGCAGCACGCCCCCGAGCGGGACGAAGATCGTCTGGTCGCTGACCTTTGGCGCGACGGCCCGCCCCTCCACAGTGGTCGTGCCCAGCCGCAGTCCGCCGAGCGGGGCCATGACGGTGTTGAGCTCGAGCCGGTCGATGCCGGCCGCGGACCGGTTGGTCGCGGTGATGGTCACGTGGCCCGTGAGGCGACCGGTGCCCCAGGCGAGCGTCGCACCCACGCTGTACGTCGCGCGCACCGCCATGGTGGTGCGGTTCACCGAGCCCGCGACGATGGCGGTTTCGGCGCTGGCGGTGGGGGACGCCGATGGAGCGGGCCTCGGGGATGCCGACGGCGACGAGGTGGGCTCCGCCGACGATGACGCGGCCGGGTCGGCCGATGCCGACGAAGCGGGTGAGGCGGAACCGCCGATCGCGCCGGACGACGAGGCGGTCGCTGCCGCGGCCGATGCGGTCGTCGCCGTGGCCGCGGCTCCGCTCGGCAGGGCGGGCGAGCAGGCGGCGGCCAGCAGCGCAATGACGACGGCCCAGCGAGCGAGCATGGCGACCGGATCGTACGCCCGTCGGGCGAGGTGGTTCCTTTGCGATACTCCCCGCATGGCCCCTGAGACCTCCCTTGGAACCACCCCAGTCCGCGGCGACGGCCCGGGGCTGTTGCGCGCCATCGAGTCCCGCGTGCCGGGCCTCAAGCTCCTGACTGACCCCGTCGATCGCGAGTCGTACCGCCGCGACGAGACGGCGTACCTCCCCACAGGCCTGCCGCTCGCGGTGGCACTGCCCGAGACGACGGACCAGGTAGCGACGCTGGTGCGCCTCTGCGGCGAGTTCGACGTGCCGATCGTCCCGCGCGGTGCCGGGACCGGGCTCTCCGGCGGAGCCGCGGGCATCGAGGGCGCCCTGACGATCGCGTTCACGCGCATGAACCGCGTGCTCGAGATCGACCACGCGAACCTGCTCGTCGTCACGCAGCCGGGCGTGGTCAACGCCGACCTCAAGAAGGCCGTCGCGGCGGAGGGGCTCTTCTACGCGCCGGACCCGGCCTCGTACGAGACGTGCACGATCGGCGGGAACCTCGGCACCAACGCTGGCGGGCTGTGCTGCGTGAAGTACGGCGTGACCCGGGACGCGGTGCTCGGCCTCGAGGTCGTGATGGCCGGTGGGCAGGTGCTGCGTCTCGGCGGGCGCAACGTGAAGGACGTCGCAGGCTATGCGCTGATCCCGCTGCTCGTCGGCAGCCAGGGGACGCTCGGCCTCGTCACCGAGGCAACGCTCCGCTTGCGCGCCGCCCCGCCGCCCCGTGCCACGCTGCTCGCCTTCTTCCCCTCGCTTGACGCGGCCGGGGAGGCTGTCGCAGGCATCATCCGAGCGGGGATCGTGCCGGTCACGCTCGAGCTGATGGACCGCACGACGATCTGCGCGGTGGACGACGTGCACCGCCTCGGGCTCGACCGGGACGCGGCGGCGATGCTGCTGGTCGAGTCTGACCTGCCGGGGACCGCAGCCGCGGCCGAGGTGGACGCGGCCGAGGCGGCGTGCACCGTCGCGGGCGCCGGGCTCGTGGTCCGGGCGCAGGACGCCACGGAGGCCGAGTGGCTGCGCGAGGGCCGACGGCTTGCCTATCGGGCGCTCGAGGAGCAGGGCGTGGCGCGCATGGAGGACGTGGGCGTGCCCCGGAGCCGGGTGCCCGAGCTGCTGCGCGCCATCGAGGTGATCGCCGTGGAGCACACCATCACCATCGGCACGTTCGGGCACGCGGGCGACGGCAACCTGCACCCCACGTTCATCCTCGGCCGCGATGAGTCCGAGGAAGCTGCCGAGGCCCGCCTCCACGCCGCCCGCGAGGACCTCTATGCGGCGGCGCTGGCGCTCGGCGGGACCATCACCGGCGAGCACGGCATCGGCGCGGCGCGGCGCGACTGGCTTGTCCGGCAGCGAGGTGAGCCGGCGGTCGAGGCGATGCGCGCCATCAAGCAGGCACTCGACCCGCAGGGGCTGCTCAACCCGGGTCGCGTGCTGGCCTGACCTGCTCGGGCACCGCCGCGGATGCCGGCGATCCCGCCCTGCGCGTCACTTGGCACGCCCGGAGCGGGCCACCCGATGCGTGACCGATGGCCCGGTCCCAGCGGCCCGGTCCATCTCGGGTACACGGCCCCACACGTCGGTCCCCGTGGCCCTACGGGGTGCGCGCCCGCGCGCAGACGATCCCCGCACTAGCAGGAGTCGACAGACGGTGAACCCCAAGCGCGTGCTCGTGGCGTTCTCCAGCCGCTCCGGGTCGACAGCCGGGACGGCGGAGGAGATCGCGGCTGTCCTGCGTTCTGCTGGCCTCACCGTGGACTGCCGGCCCAAGGAGGAGGTCACGGACGTGACCCCGTACCGGGCCGTGGTCCTGGGCAGCGGGATGTTCGTCGCGAGCCGCGCGTCGGACGGCGGCGGCTTCCTCGAGCGCCACAGGGCGGCCCTGCGCGGGCGGGACATCTGGCTGTTCAGCGCGGGGCCCATCGGCGGGCGTCCGGGGCGAGGCGGGAATGGCGCCTCGGACGAGAGCGCGGTCGTGACGGTCGCGCGAGCCATCGACGCCCGGGGCGTGAAGGTGTTCGGCACGCTCGGGATGCCCGGCGGCTCGGACCCGGTCGCCTCGCTCATCCCGGCCGGCCGTCGCGAGATCCGCTCGTGGGCTGCGGACATCGCCGCCGATCTGAGCGTCCCGCCGGGTTCGCACTTGGCCAGACGGCACCGCTGCCACGGGGCGGTCGCCACCCGCTGACGTCGGCACGGACCCGCCGGACCGGGTCCCGCCCAGCGAGACGCGATCCCGGTGAGGAGTCCCGGGCCTATCCCCGACTCGCGCCCGGTACTCCCGGCCGATGCGCGATCCGGCGAAATGGGCGACCCTGTAAGAGAGCGTCCGGCCGGAGATCGGACATCACGCTGAACCCTGGGGTTGCATGCGCCGTCTCCTCGCGATCCTCCTGGCGCTCCTCGCCGCCGTCCCCGCCGGCGCGGTGCTCAGCGCCGGGACGGCCCTCGCCGCGGACACAGGCCCCGCCCTCGTCCCGGGCGCCCTCGACGGCTCGGTCCCTGTGCGGGACCGCGAGATCGACGCCTCGGACCGCTGGATCGTCGTGATGCGCGACGGCACGGGCCTGAGCGCCGCGAACAGCCTCGCGGTCGCGGGCTCCAGGGCGAGCGCCCTCGGCATCCGGCAGGACCGCGTGTTCAACGGCACGATCCGCGGCTACTCCGCGCGGCTCACGAACGCCCAGCTCTCGCTCCTCCGTGCCGACCCGCGCGTCGAGTCGGTCGTCCCCGACGACATCATCTCGCTGACCGGCCAGACCGATCCCACTGGCGTGAGGCGCGTCTTCGGCGCGTACAACCCGATCGCCGGGATCGACGGCAAGGACACCCGCGTCAACGCGGACGTGGCGATCGTGGACACGGGCATCGACCCGCACCACGTGGACCTCAACGTCGTCGGCGGCCACAGCTGCTCCACGACCAGCCCGACGGCCTGGTTCGACCCCAACGGCCACGGCACGCACGTGGCAGGGATCGTCGGCGCGCTGGACAACGGGTACGGCGTGGTGGGTGTCGCGCCCGGCGTGCGCCTGTGGGCCGTGCGGATCCTCGACACCGTGGGCAACGGCCTGCTCTCGTGGTACGTCTGCGGGCTCGACTGGATCGCGGCCCAGAAGGACCCGACCGACCCGACCAAGCCGCTCATCGAAGCTGTCAACATGTCGGTCGCCAAACCCGGCAAGGACGACGGCAACTGTGGCTACACGAACAGCGACGTCATGCATCGCGCCATCTGCCGGGTGGTCAACGCGGGGATCACGGTCGTCGCCGCGGCGGGCAACAACTCAGCGTCGGCCGCGGGTTGGGTGCCAGCCGCGTACAACGAGGTGATCACCGTCTCTGCGCTTGCGGACACGGACGGCAAGCCGGGCGGCCACGGCGGCCACGCGTGCTTCTCGTGGGGCAGCTATGACCAGGACGACACCTTCGCGGACTTCAGCAACCACGGCTCGGACGTGGACCTCATCGCGCCCGGGAAGTGCATCCTCTCGACCCTGCCCGGCAACAGCTACGGCGTGAAGTCGGGCACCTCGATGGCCGCGCCGCTGGTCACCGGAGCTGCCGCGCTCTACAAGTCGTCGCGCCCGAACGCCACGCCCGCCCAGGTCAAGGCCGCGCTCATCTCGATGGGCAACCTCAACTGGAAGGTCTCGACCGACCCCGACAACTGGCACGAGCCGCTGCTCGACGTGTCGTGGATCGTCGACGCGGGCGATTTCGCCATCCGCTCGCTCGGGGCGGGGACCTCGGTCAACGCGGCTGGCGGCGCGGTCGAGGTGCCGATGAACGTGCTCCGCGGCGAGGAGCTGACGCTCCCCGTGGACGTGACCGTCACGCCGACGGCACCGGTGACCGCGGCCCTCTCGACAACCCACTACGACCCGGGTGCGCCGAGCGGGCTGACGGTGACCATCACGGTCCCGCCGGGGACGCCCAACGGCGCGTACCCGGTGACCGTGACTGCGTCCGACGGGACCCGCGTGCGCTCAGCGGTGTACCGCGTGCTCGTGGACTCGGCCATCCCCGTCGCCGCCCCGGCCAATCTCGGGGCCAGGGTGCACACCACCTTCAACACGACGACGTTCGCTGGAGCGGCGCGCTGGCCCGCGGCCACCGACGCCTTCGGCGGGGTGACGAGCTATCAGGCCGAGTGGCGTGTCGACGGCGGTGCCTGGGGAGCGGCGATCGGGCGGACCGCCTCGTACCGCCTGGTCTCCCGCACGTTCGTCGTCGGCCACACGTACCAGCTGCGGCTCCGGGCACTCGACGCGGCGGGAAACACGAGCCCCTGGGTGGCAAGCCCGGTCACGGGGTCGTCGGTCGTCCAGGACACCAGCAGCCGCATCGCCCGCGGCGGGACGTGGCACAGGCTCAAGACTCGGCCCGCCTCGGGCCGCTCGGTCATGTACACCAGGCAGGCCGGCGCTTGGTACGCACTGTCGTTCAGCGGGCAGGGCATCGCGATCGTGGCACCGCTCGGCCCCGGGCGGACCATCCTCGACGTCTACCTCGACGGGGTCAGGGTGGCGCGTGTCAGCGAGCTCGCGTCCACGTACCGCGCCCGGCAGATCCTCTACGCGGTGACGGGCCTCGTCGCGGGCTCGCACCGGCTCAAGGTGGTCGCTGAGGCGACGCCCGGCCGCCAGCGCATGGACCTCGACGCGCTCCTGGTCCTGCGGTAGCCCCAACTGGGGCCGGGCGGCACGGGCGCCCGAGGCCGCGGTGCCCGATGCGGACGCGCCCGCGGGCGCGAGTGTCGGTCGAGCACAGCGCAACCGGCGGCTCTCACGGGCCACCCGACGGCTGCCGGGTATCGCGTCACCATGACGGCGGCGCGGCGCCGGGTCAGCGCGGCTGGACCGGCTGGCGGAGCAGGGTCTTGAGCTTGTCCGGTGCCGAGCGCTGCGGGTCTCCGAGGTAGATCTCGTGGTGGCGGCCACGGAGCGCGAGGCCCGCCTCGAGGATGGCCGCGTGGAGCGCCTCGATGGTCGGCCGCTCTGTGGCATACGGCCCGATGTGAAGGATCTGGGCACACGGCCCCTCGGCGAACGGCTCCACACGCAGCGAGGCCGCGAACGGCGCGACCAGCTTCCCCCAACCGACCGCCAGGGCCGCCTCGACCTCCGAATCGTCCGCCTCGTCCGGCAACCCGATGAGGAGCGTCCAGCGCCAGGTCGCGTGGTCGGCGTCGGGACCGAGGATGGCGTCGAGGTCCGTGGCGCCGTCGGTCGTCCACCAGAGCCCCTCGAGCGGGCCGACCTTGGTCATGACGCCACGTCGCTTGAGCGCGAAGCGCAGCGTCCAGGCGGTGGCGTAGAGCCCGGGCATGCGCGGGGTGAAGGCGACCTCCCCGGCCTGACCCTCGCCATCGATCATGACGAAGCGCCGCTGCGGGATCTCGAGGAAGCGGACGCGCCCCGGCTTGCCGCCGAGCTCGTCGGCGACGGTGGCGGGGTGCTCAAACGTGACGTCCGGCATCGAACCTCCTGTGCTCGGCCGATGCTCGCTCGGCGGTGCGGCCTGTGCCAGACCCGGCAGTCAGCACAGAAGGGGTTCACAGGTCATTGCGTCTCCCAGCGAGCGCGCAGTCCACCGCGACCTCGCCGAGCGCCCGCTGGCAGACGGGGCTCAGCGCCAGGCGGCCACCTGTTCGTTCGGGAGCACAGGTCCGCGGAAGAACCCGAGCAGCGGCTCGCCGGTCGTCTGGCGGAGGGCGATCCTCGCCGCGGCTGGCCGTCCGTCGTCGACCTCGGACGAGAGCTCAAGCGCCACGTCGTCGCGGCCGGGGTGGTTCGGGTCATAGACCCGGACGCGGACAAGCGCGCCGCTGGCGACGGTCGACGCCTCGTGGGCCCAAGCGAGCACTTGGTGGTTGCGCGCCAGCGCTGACGCGGAGATGCCGCCCGCGCGGACGAGCTCGAGCAGGCAGGGACGCCCGGCGTCGAGCTCGGCACGCACGCGCGGCCACTCACGCTCGAGGGTCGGGACGCGGACGGGACCGCGGCGCCATGGACCGGCCCGAGCCGAGGCCGACGCGTCCTCGTCGTGGACCACCGCCAGCACGGCGTACCAGATCGGGACCCGTAGCCAGTCGAGCGACTGGACCTGCCGCCGCACCAGGGCGTTGAACCGGCGGCTGCCGTTGACCGGCGGCTCGGTCTCGGGGGGCGCCGGGACGCCCGCCGCCCAGAGGTCGCGAGCGGTCATCGCCATCCCGCCGCAGAGCCCGGCCGCCGCGTCACCCACACGGATGACCCGCGAATCGAACGGCCCGAGCCGGAACGTCGGCCCGGGCGGGAACGCGTTGGCGAAGTGGAGCCCGTGGACGCTTGGCAGGAACCCGGGAACGGCGCGCTCGACCATGCGCTGCAGCGTAGCGCGAGAACCCGCGCGTGGGTTGGCTTGACGCAGCGATACCATCTCGCCATGGCCGAAGGTGAGCAGCCCCGGGCGAACCGCAACCGTCTCGCTGGCGAGACCAGCCCCTACCTGCTCGCCCATGCCCACAACCCGGTCGACTGGTATCCGTGGGGTCCCGAGGCGCTCGCCCGCGCCGAAGAACTCGACCGCCCGATCTTCCTTTCGGTCGGCTACGCCGCGTGCCACTGGTGCCACGTGATGGAGCGCGAGTCGTTCGAGGACGAGGCGCTCGCGGCGTACCTCAACGCGAACTTCGTCTCGGTCAAGGTGGATCGCGAGGAGCGCCCCGACCTCGACGGTGTGTACATGTCGGCCGTGCAGGCGATGACCGGGCAGGGCGGCTGGCCGCTGTCGGTGTTCCTCCTGCCGGACGGGCGGCCGTTCTACGGCGGCACGTACTTCCCGCCGGTGCCGCGCCACGGTCTGCCGGGGTTCGGGCAGGTGCTCGCCGGCGTGCGCGAGGCCTGGCAAGGGCAGCGGGGCGCCATCGCCGAGACCGGCGCCGCCGTGGTGGCCCAGCTGGCCGAGGCGCGCGGCATGGGCGACGCCGCCGAGAGCGTGCCCCCGATCGAGGTGCTCGCGGGGGCGAGTGCCGCGCTCGACGCGGGCTTCGACGAGGCCAACGGCGGTTGGGGCCGCGCGCCCAAGTTCCCCCAGGCCATGGCGATCGAGTTCGTCCTCCGCAGGCATCTCGCGACCGGCAATCCGCGACCGCTCGCCATCGCCCGCCGCTCGCTCGACTGCATGGCTGACGGCGGCGTCCGCGACCAGCTCGGCGGCGGTTTCCACCGGTATTCGACCGACGCCCGGTGGCTCGTGCCGCACTTCGAGCAGATGCTCTACGACAACGCCCAGCTCGCCCGTGTCTATCTCCACGCCTGGCAGCTGACCCGCGACGCCCGGTATCGCGATGTGGTCGTCGGCGTCCTCGACTTCCTGCTCCGCGAGCTGCGCACGCCGGGCGGCGGGTTCGCCGCGAGCCTCGACGCGGACACCGAGGGCGTCGAGGGCGCCACGTTCACCTGGATGGCGGGCGAGGTTCGCGAGGCTCTCGGCGAGGCCGCGCCGCTGTTCGAGGCCGCGTACGGCGTGACCGACGAGGGCAACTGGGAGGGCGTGACGGTCCTCTCGCGCGTCCGCTCGGACGCGGAGCTCGCGGACCGGTTCGGTCTGCCGGCGGGGGTCGTGGCCCAGCGGTTGGCGGACGCTCGCAGGGCCCTGCTTGCCGCACGATCGACCCGCCCGCAGCCCGCCCGTGACGACAAGGTGCTCGCCGCCTGGAACGGCCTCGCGATCGCGGCGCTGGCCGAGGCGTCGCGGGCGATCGATGCCGGGGCGCCCGACCTGCGAGAGCGCGCCGCCGCGTACCGGGACGCCGCCGTGGCCGCGGCCGATGACGTGCTCGCCGGGCTGCGCGCGGGACCGGGCCGACTGCGGCGATCGTGGAAGGACGGCCGGGCGACCGCCGAGGGCGTGCTCGAGGACTCGGCCGACCTCGCCGACGGGCTGCTGGCCCTGTACGAGGCCACGGGCGACGAGCGCTGGTTCACCGAGGCCGTCGACCTCGCCGAGGGGATCCTCGCGCGGTTCGCGGACCCGGCCGGGGGCTTCCACGACACAGCGGACGACGCGGAGGGCCTCGTCGTCCGGCCCCGTGACGTGCAGGACAACGCCACGCCATCGGGCTCGGCGATGGCAACAACTGTGCTCCTCCGCCTCGCCGCGCTGACCGGCGAGCCACGGTTCCGCGCGACCGCCGAGCGTGCGCTCGCGGGCGTCGGGCCGTACCTCGCGCGCTACCCGACGGCTTTCGCGCAGTGGCTCTGCGCGCTCGAGGCGGTCCACCAGGGCATGACCGAGGTGGCGATCGTCGGCGAGCCCGAGGCGACGCGCCCGCTGGTCCGTGCCGCGTCCGGGTCGTACGGGCCGTTCCGCGTGCTCGCCGTCTCGACATCGCCGTCCACGTCGGCCGTCGCCTTCATGCGCGACCGCTTCGCCATGCGCGGCCGGCCCACCGCGTTCGTGTGCCGCGACTTCGCCTGCCGCCAGCCGGTCCACGAGCCCGAGGCGCTCGAGGCACTCCTGGTCGGGACGTGAGCGGCATCACCATCCGCGAGGCCCGCCCGGACGAGCTCGACGCGGTCGGACGTCTCGTCGCCGAGGCCTACGTGGCCGCGAGCGTGCTCGACGCGGAGGACGGTGACTATCTCGAGGAGATCCGCGACGCCAGCCGGCGCGCCGCCCACTGTCTCGTGCTCGTCGCGGTCGACGAGGGGAGCGGCGAGATCCTCGGCTCCGTGACCTACGTGCCCGCGGCCGGCAACCCGTACGCGGAGCTTGAGGTCGAGGGCGAGGCTGGGTTCCGGATGCTGGGCGTGGCGCCCGGGGCGCAGCGGCGGGGCGTGGGCGCGGCGCTCGTGCGGGCGTGCGTCGAGCGGGCGCGGGCGGCCGGGCGGTTCGGACTCGCGATCTCGACCGGCGGCGACATGGTCCCGGCCCACCGGCTGTACGAGGGGCTCGGGTTCGTTCGGGCTCCGGATCGCGACTTCGAGCCCGTGCCGGGCGTCCACCTGGTCGCGTACACGCTGGCGCTGTGATGGCCTCGGCTCCGCGGTCGGGGTCGGCGCCGGTATCAGGCTCCGGGTCGGGGTCCGTGGCCCCCCGGCCCGCCTCGACCGTGGTGCTGCTGCGACCGGGTCCCGATGGCGCCGAGGTCCTGCTGACCCACCGTCCCTCGACGATGGCGTTCGGGCCCGGGCTGCACGTGTTTCCAGGCGGCGCGGTGGATCCCGCGGATCGCGACCTCGCGACGGCGACCCGGCTGGGTGTGGACGCCGAGCAATGCGCCGCGTCCTGGGCGGGCGACCTGGATCCCGAGGCGGCTCTCGGCCACGCGATCGCGGCGATCCGCGAGCTGTACGAGGAGGCTGGCGTGCTCCTCGCCGAGCGCGCCGACGGCACGGCCCCAGACGTGGCAGTCGTCGAGGCGGGCCATCGCGCGGGGGAGCCGTTCGCGGCGCTCGTCGGGCGGCTCGGGCTGCGGCTGCGCGCCGAGCGCCTCGTCCCGCTGTCGCACTGGGTCACGCCGCCGGTCGAGGTCACGCGCCGGTACGACGTCCGCTGCTTCGTGGCCGATGCGGCCGACGGAACGGGCTTCGGGATCGACGAGCGCGAGGTCGTGGGCCACGCCTGGATGCGACCCGCCGATGCGATCGAGGCGCTGCGCGCGGGGCGGATCGACCTGTGGGCGCCGACCTCGACGACGTTGCGGTCCTTGCGCGGCGCCCGCCACGCGTCCGACGTGCGGGCCACCCTGGCTCCGGCGGGGCCCGCGGGATTGCCGTCGGTCGAGCGCCTGACGCCCGGCATCGTGCGCGTTCGCTCGTTCGGCGGGGGCGGGCTGCCGGGGCGGGCGATCTGCACGTACCTCGTCGGGCGCGAGCGGGTGGTGGTCGTGGACCCGGGCGACCCCAACGAGCGGGCGTCGGACGCGATCTTCGAGGCCGCGACGGGTGGCGGGCGCGTGGTGGCCGTGGCGGTGACGACGCCGGACCCGGCGCACGTCGGCGGGGTCGTCGGGTCGGCGCTGATGGCTCGCGTCCCAGTGTTTGCCGGGCCGGGCGTTGGGCCCGAGGTGTTCATCGGGGCGCGGACGCTTGCGGACGGGGAGACGGTGGATCTCGGGGACGTCGAGCTGCGGGCGCTGCGCACGCCCGGGACGGACGCGGCGCACCTGGCTTTCGACGTGCCGGGCGAGGGGTGCGCGCTCGTCGGCGATCTGTTCGACCGCGGGATGCCGACGGCCGTCGCCGAGCCGGACGACGCTGACGCGCTGGCGCGCTCGAGGGCGCGCTTCGACGCGCTAGGGGAGCGGCGCCGCCTCGGCGCGCACGACTAGCGCTCGGGCGTCAGGCGGTCGGGGTGCCGTCGGTGCCGTCGTCGTCGGACTTCTTGTCGATGTCCGACTTGATCTCGCTGATCTCCTTGCGCGCTTCCTTGACGCCCTGGCCGAACGCGCGGCCGATGAGCGGCAGGGTCTTGGGACCGCGCCAGATGATCACGATGATCAGGACGATGATGAGGATGAGGAGAATGCGCTCAGGGCCCATGGCGCAGGATCGTAGCAGCGCGCCGCCCGGCCGTCGCGGCCGTTGCTCGTTCGGGACCTCAGCTCCTGTTCAGAATCTAGGCAATCGTCCCACCGCGGCCCGCGCGGGTCCCGAATCTGGGGGCCGCGCGTACCGGGACGTTGTGCTCATCCTGACCCTGCCGATTGTCCCGCAACGTCACGTCGTGTCAGGCGATTCCGCACGCGTCGGGACGGCACCGCAGGGGGAAACTGACAACGGCTCGATCGAACGGGCCAGCACCGACAGCAAGGCACCTCACCCCCCCAGCGTCCCAAGCGTCCCATCCCGGTCCGGTCGGGGCCCCCGTCTCTCCCCCTGGGGCCCCGACCCTCCTTCCTCCGCTATCTCGACTGGTCGGCCAATCAACGGCATCCCCCCCTCCCGCGTGAGGCCGACCGAGATCCCTGGGGCTACGAACCGGCGGGCCATCTCCCCGGCCCGCCGGTTCGGATTCCCGGGGCCGAGTCGCTCCCTCAGCGGCCGACCGAGATCCCGCTCGGCGGTGCCGCGAGCAGGCGAGCCCGTCCTCCCTCGAGATCCATCCACAGCAGCGCGGCGCCCGGAAACGCGCCCGCAGACTGCGTGAGCGATCTGTACGCATCGGGGGCCGGCGCCGGGTAGGCGGCGGCGAAGACGGCCGGGGCGCTGCGGACCAGAGCGCGGTTGGCCGACGTGTTGCGCAAGAGGAGCCGCCACCGACGATGAACGCGAACAGAACATCTGTACGACTTCGTGGCAGCCGCCTATACTCGGGCTCCTGTGGCCGCGCGCACATCCGATCCGCTCGCCCCGTTCGGGCCCGCCGTGCGGGCCTGGTTCGAGGCGACGTTCGAGGCCCCCACGGACGCGCAGGGCCGCGGCTGGGCGGCCATCGCCCGCGGCGAGCACACGCTGATCCACGCGCCCACCGGCAGCGGCAAGACCCTCGCCGCGTTCCTCTGGTGCCTCGACCGGATCGCTCAGGAGCCGAGCCCGCCGCCGGTCCGCGGTCAGGTGGGCACCGTCCGCACGCTGTACATCAGCCCGCTCAAGGCGCTCGCCTACGACGTGGAGCGCAACCTCCGAGCGCCACTCGCCGGCATCGCGCTCGCCGCACAGCGCCTCGGCCTCGAACCGCCGCGCATCACCATCGCCAGCCGCACCGGCGACACCCCCGCCGACGAGCGCCGCAGTCTCGCCAAACACCCGCCGGACATCCTCGTCACTACGCCGGAGAGCCTGTACCTGCTGCTGACGAGCCAGGCGCGCGAGATCCTCCGCGGCGTCGAGCACGTCATCGTGGACGAGGTCCATGCCGTCGCGGGCACCAAGCGCGGCGCGCACCTCGCGCTGAGCCTGGAGCGCCTGGAGCGCCTTCGAGCCGAGGACGCCACGCCAGTCCAGCGCATCGGCCTGTCCGCCACGCAGCGCCCGCTCGAGACGATCGCGAGGTACCTCGGCGGGACGGGCGAGGGCCGTGAGGTCACGGTCGTGGACGCCGGGGCGCGCAAACCACTCGACCTGCAGGTGGTCGTCCCGGTCGAGGACATGTCGCGCCTGGGCGAGGTCCTGCCGATGGACGAGCAGCCCGGCGGTCCGGTCCTCGGCGGCGAGAAGCGCAACAGCATCTGGCCCGCCATCCACCCGCGCATCCTCGAGCTCATCCGCGAGCACCGCTCAACGATCGTCTTCGTGAACAGCCGTCGCCTCGCCGAACGCCTCGCCCAGCGCCTCAACGAGCTCGCCGGCGAGGAGCTCGTCCGGGCGCACCACGGGTCGATCGCCCGCGAGCAGCGCCTCGAGATCGAGGAGGAGCTCAAGGCCGGCCGACTGCCCGCGTTGGTCGCCACGAGCAGCCTCGAGCTCGGCATCGACATGGGCGCGGTCGACCTCGTCATCCAGGTCGAGAGTCCCACGTCGGTCTCACGCGGCCTCCAGCGCATCGGCCGGGCCGGCCACCATGTCGGCGAGGCGAGCAAGGGCGTCATCTTCCCCAAGTACCGCGGCGACCTGCTAGAGACCGCGGTCGTGGTCCGGGGCATGCGCGATGGGGCCATCGAGCCCACCGTGCTCCCGCGCAACCCGCTCGACGTGCTCGCCCAGCAGATCGTCGCGATGGCGCTCTGGGACCGCTTCACCGTGGACGAGCTGCTGGCCGCGGTCCGCCGCGCA
>Ga0315271_10000695_pt1 | contig 19333 bp, 14 predicted proteins | sample C3_top_MG_FD_204664 | JGI IMG/M metagenome (GOLD analysis project Ga0315271, IMG submission 204664) | Sediment microbial communities from Yellowstone Lake, YNP, Wyoming, USA - C3_top | ecosystem: Environmental > Aquatic > Freshwater > Lake > Sediment | place: USA: Wyoming | collected 2017-08-01
GGCGGCTTCCCGCTGCCATAGCAGGCAGGCCCGCCGCCGGCGTCTCGCAACGGGCCGGTGGCGGCCGGAGAGTTGACGCGGTATTAGTACGGGCGGCTGGCGCAGCGAGTGCTGCGCCAGCCGCTCTTGCTGAAGACCCCGCGGCGCCACCGCATACCTGAGGCCCCCATGCCCACTTCGAGTCTCGGATCACTCGCGCAGGTGGCCATCACGTTCCGGGACCTGCCCCGGGCCGTTGCGTTCTATCGCGACGCCATGGGCCTGTCGCTGCTGTTCGAGACCGGCGGCATGGCCTTCTTTGCGATGGGTGATGTGCGGCTGATGATGACCACGCCGGAGAAAGAGGAGTTCGACCATCCGGCGTCCATTTTCTACTTCAGGGTCGCAAACATCGACGCGGCCTTCGCGGAGCTGACGGCGCGCGGCGTGCCGTTCGAGGGCGACCCGCATGTCGTCGGGAAGATGGGAACGACCGAGGTGTGGATGGTGCACTTTCGCGACTGCGAGCAGCACCTGCTGGCAATCATGGAGGAGCGGGCGGCGTGACACTATTCCGGCGGGCCCTGCTGGGCGTCGCGTCACTCCTGGTGCTCGCCGCCGCTGGCATCGCCACCGCATTCTGGGCGCCCGACGTTTCGGTGGACTCGCTCACGCCACGCTGGGCGCCGCCGCCATCGCGGTTCATGGCCGTGGATGGCATGCAGGTGCACCTTCGAGATGAAGGGCCGCGCGACGACTCCGTGCCCGTGGTCCTGCTGCACGGCACGTCGTCGAGCCTGCACACGTGGGATGGCTGGGCCGATTCCCTCAAGGTGACGCGTCGCGTCATCCGGTTCGACCTGCCGAGCTTCGGGCTCACCGGGCCGTCGCCCGCTGGCGACTATCGGATCGAGGCCTACGTGGCCTTCGTCGGCCACGTGCTCGACTCGCTCCACGTGCCACGCGTCGTGCTCGGGGGCAACTCGCTCGGCGGGTGGATCGCATGGCGTGTGGCGGCCATGCATCCTGAACGCGTGCAGCGACTCGTGCTGGTGGATGCGGCAGGCTACGCGTTCAGGGCCGCGTCGGAGCCGATCGGCTTTCGACTGGCGCGCATGCCCGTCGTGAAGCACCTGGTGGGCCAGATCCTGCCGCGATCGGTGGTGGCGTCGAGCGTGCACAACGTGTTCGGCGACCCGTCGAGGGTGACGCCGGCGCTGGTTGACCGGTACTTCGACCTCACGCGCCGCGCAGGGAATCGCGCGGCGCTCGTGCAGCGCTTTGCGCAGCTGCGCTTTGATGCCGACACGGCGCTCGTACGGTCCATCGTGCAGCCCACGCTGATCCTCTGGGGTGGCCGGGACCGGCTGATTCCGCCGGACAACGCGCGGCGATTCGCCCGCGACATCACCGGCAGTCGCCTGGTGATGTTTGACGGTCTCGGACACGTGCCCCACGAAGAAGACCCGGCGGCGACTTTCGTCGCCGTCCGGGCCTTTCTCGCAGACACCTCACATAGCCGGCGCTGACAAACGGGCGGACTCGCCACGCCGGCGAGTCCGCTGCCGTGCTACGGCTTCTTCACCGCGGTCCGCCCGCCGCCGTCCCCGCCACTCGAGCCACTCGAACCACTCGAGCTGGAAGCGCCGGAACTGCCGGAACTGCCGCTGGACGAGCTTCCGCTGCTCCCGCCGGAGGTCAGGCCCTTGGATGGGCTTGCCGAGGAGCCGGTGGAACCTCCGCCGCTGGTGTAGCCCTGGCCATTCACCACGCGGCCATGCGACGGCGCATTTGTCCCGTCCGGCGGGCGAACGACGATGACGGGCGGATAGTAGCCGGAATAGTACGGGCCGTAGTACGGCGTGTAGCCACCATAGCGACCATACCCATAGCCGCTGCAGCCATAGCCGTACAACATGCTCACCGAGCCGTATCCGTAGCAGGAGTCGTACATCGAGTAGCCGTAATAGCCCAACGGCGACCCATACCCGTACCCATACGGATACGAGTACGAGGAATATCCGCGGTTCTGGCCGGTCAGCGGCTGATTGCCCGACGTGCCGCCCGCCGCGCGCACATTGGCGTCGAAGCCAAACACGGCCGGGTGCGCCAGCGCGACGACGAAATCAATGATGGTCGGCGGGACCCCCGCATCGGCGAGTGCCGTCAGCTGCTTGCCGTTGATGGAGAGCTTGAGTCCGCGCGTGCGCTCCATCAGCCACGCGGACGTGACGCTGCTGTCCACGTTCGTCGACACGTCGGCGATGTCGGCCAGCGTCAGCGCGGCGGCTGCGGCCAGCGCCGTGGTGCTGGACGTGACGGTGCGTACCGTCATGGCGTTGCGGACCTCGGCGGGAATGCTGGCACTGTCAGCGTCGGCCGTGGTCAGGCGTCCCACCGCGAGACTCGTCGTCTTTCCGCTGTTGACGCCGCGCACGTCCAGCCATTCAAAGCGTTCCGTGAGGGACAGCACGCCGGTGCCGCGGCGGCTCACGCCGCCGGTGCACGCCAGCGCGCTGCTCAGGTATAGCCGCGTGCCGTACTCGGACCAGTGCGCGGTTTCGGTGCCGGTGCACCCGTCACGAGCGACCTGGTGCGGCTGGAAATCCGCCTCGATGCGAGCGCGATCCACCACCTTGCCGCCCGCGATGGTCACGATCTCCACGGCGGAGGTGCCCTGCGCAGGCGTGACGCAGACGCGCGGGGTGGCGCCGAGCATGCGGAGCGGGGACGCATCGCCGGCGACGGGCGCCCAGCAGCCGATCCACGGCTGCCAGCGTGCGTCCACGGCCTGCGCCCCGAGCGCGCCCGACGTGGCAATCAGCGCCGCGCCGAGCATGAGGGAGAATCGCGTGGTCAATGTCATGGGCTGGGCCCTCAGAACCTGATGGTCAATCCGCCCGTCAGGCCGAAGCCGGACAGGTCAATCGGGGAGAATCCGGAGAAGTCGGCGCCAAGATCCGCCTTGCCCCAGAGATAACGTGCCTGCGTGGTCACCGCGACCCGCTGACCGAGACTCCAGTCAACGCCGGCCGCCACCTGGGGCGTGAACCCCCACCCGGACGACACATACGTGTCGCCGAAGACCGAGTTGTTGTTCGCGAAATCCACGAAATCGCCGGTCTGGTGGAACCGGTAGTGCGTGCGACCGATGCCCGCGCTGATCCAGGGCGCATGGTTCGTGGGCACCCACGCGAGGCGGCTGAGCGACCGGCCGTAGGGGCGCAGGTAGTACCGGATGTTCGCCGTCAGCGCCTGTCGCGAGAACGTGGTGGTCTGCTCGATGGGCAGGCCCGCGTTGTCCTGCCACTCGCGATAGTCGGACTTGGTGCTCGTCTCGTCAAAGTCCCCGCTCAGGACGATCTCCAACTGCGGGCGCAGCGGCATGGCGACGTCGAAGCCGTAGGTGAATCCCGCGAAGTCGCTCTTCTTCAGCGAGAGTTCCTTGGTCACGAACGAGAACAGGTCGCTGCCGGCCGACGGCATGGCATAGCCCATCCGGACCGACAGGCTCACGTTCGGCGCACCGAACAGGAACCCGTTGCCGGACGACTCCTGCGCCGCCGCGCGCCGGCCGGTAAGCGACGCGCACGCGAACGCCAAGGCGGACGCGACGAGGAAGCGTTGGGCTTTCATAGGCATTCCCATAAATGTGCTACCCCCGCCAAAAGTCAAATGTTCACGCCGTCAGAATGACCCGGGGGAGGCCCCAAATGGACAAGGAGGCGAGGGGATTGCTCCCCTCGCCTCCTTGCCTGCACCGGCGCCGTTTCGCGCCGGCCAACCGTTGCCAAACTACGGCGTCTTCATGTTCGGGTTGTTGTCCCGCTCGGCCCGCGGCAGCGGGTAGCAGGTCTGCGTGCCCACGTTGGAATAGCCGGGCTTGAAGTAGACGCCACCCGCCGGCGTCATGCTCGTCACCGCGGCCGGCGCACGGCGGAAGTCCGCCACGCGCTTGCCTTCCAGGTAGAACTCGTACGCGCGCTGGTTGAACAGCTCGGCCAGCACGCTGGTCGCGTCCGTGGCGCCGGCATACGCCGGCTTGCCGTTCGCCGTGCGACGCGCGTTGATGAGCGCCAGCTGCGACGCCACGTCCGTTGCCTCGGCAGCGATGTAATCGGCCTCGAGCTTCGAGGCCAGCCGCAGCGGGGCGGCGTACGCGTTGAACTTGGTCTGGCGGAAGAAGCCGCCCGGTACCGCGTCCTGGCCGTTGAGCGCGCCCGTCTGCCCCGGCGCGATGATCGGCACGCGCGGGTCACTGGTGCGATACCAAGGCGCCACGCTGATCGACGCGCGATCAAACGTGAACTGGTACAGGCGGTTCGAGAGGCGCGTGCGGTTGGTCAGGTCGTCCGTCATCTGGAGATTGAAGACGAAGCCCGCCGGGACCGCCGCGGCATCAGCCGCCGCGCCCGCCTTGTCGCCCTTCTGCAGCTTGGCGCGAGCCCGGCCGACGAGCGCCGCGTTCGCGAGGGCGATGCCGTCCGTCGTGGCGTTGGCCTTGCCCACGTCGATGCCCTTGCCGAACCAGAAGATCGCCGAGTCGAGCATCTGCGTGGTGGTGAGCTCCGGGCCCGACGACAGCGCGCCGGTGCAGAAATCGGTGGAGATCTGCAGGATGGCGAAGCCACGGAACGTCGCCGCGCGGGCGATGTTGATGTTCGTGGTCGGGGTCGGCAGCGTCAGGTCGAGCACCGCCTTGGCCGAGGCCGCGGCGAGCGAGATCGGCTGCCAGACGTCGGTGTTCAGCGAACCGTTCAGGTCCGAGATGAGCCGGAACCCGAATTCGTTGCGCGTCGGGAACGTGTCCGACACGTTGGCTTCCTCGGTGAACCAGCCGCCGTACATGGCCAGCCAGCCCAGCGCCGTCGCGTAGTTCTGCTGCGCGGAGAGGGCCAGCGTGGTGGCGCCGGACGTCGGATCGACCGTGGCGGCATCGATGACGTTCGGATTGGTGACTTCGACGAACTTGTCTGAGCAGGCGACGGCAGCCACAACGAGGACAGTGCCCGCCGCTGTGCGCGTAACCGCGCTTCGGATCTTCTTGAGCATGATCATCTCGCGGTTAGAAGTTGAGGTTGACGCGGAGGATCTGCTTCCGCGGATTGGGGATCGTCAGGAAGTCCTGGCGCGAGAAGGCGCCGGCCTGGGCGTTGATTTCCGGGTCGGCCCCGGTGTAATCCGTCCAGATCTTCACGTTCTGCATGGCCCACGTGATGGAGGCGCCGGTGACGGCGTTCCGCATGGGCTTCAGCCAGGATGAGGGCACGGTATAGGTCGCCGACAGCTCGCGCAGCCGGACGAAGTCGCCCTTCTCCAGGTAGGCGTCAATCACGTCGCTGACCGTGGCCGAGTTGCCCTTGGTCGTGACGAACGCGGGCTGACCGGGCGTCGGGTTGCCGTACCGGCGCAGGCGCTCGTACTTGGAGAGCGCGAGCGTGTCGAGGCGGAGGTTGGAGCGGACCAGCTGCGTCTCACGGAAGAACGCCGTGTTGTTCTGGACCAGGAAGTCCTTCTTGGCGTCAATCATGGCCGAGAGGCGCACGTTCTTGAACAGCGTCACCGAGTTGGTGAGGTTCCACTCGAGCGTGGGCCACAGGTTGCCCATCGGCGTGAGCGTGTCGCTGACGATCACCTTGTTGGTGGCGACGTCAATGGACTGGATCTTCTTCGACACGAAGACGCCAAGCTGCTGGCCGACGATCGTGCGGCCCGCGCCGCCGAGGGCGAACGGCAGCACCGAGCCGAGGCTCGTGAGCTCATTGTGCAGCGTGTTCACGCCCGCGCGGACGTTCCACTGCACGTCCTTGTGGCGGAGCACGTCGTAGTTCAGCGCCAGCTCGATGCCGCTGTTCAGCACGGAGCCGACGTTGGCGAGCGGGTTGGAGCTGTAGCCGAGTGACGGCGGAATGGGCCTGGCGATGATCAGGTCGTTCGTCGTCTTGCGGAAATACGTGAGCTCGGCCGACAGGCGGTTGTCGAAGAATCCGGCGTCGAGGCCGGCCTCGAATTCCTTGCCGCGCTCCGGCTTGAGGTCGGAATTGCCCGGGTTGCCCGGGATGGCGCCGGCTGCCGTGGTGCCCGTGATGTTGTACGCCGACGCAACGAGCGTCGTGAGCGCGTCACCCGGGTTCGGCGAGCGGCCCGTGGTGCCGTACGCGGCGCGGAGGCGCAGCGTGTTGACGTACCGCGCGTAGCGGTCGAAGAACTTCTCTTCGGAAATGGCCCAGCTGCCGCCGATCTTCGGGAGCACGAAGGCCGGGGACGCGGCGCCGAACGACGAGTTCTTGTCGATGCGCACGCCCAGCTGGAGGAAGCGCTTGTTGGAGTTGCCGACCTGCAGCTGCGTCAGGTAGCCGTACTGGCGCTGCTCGGTGAAGCCGTTGGAGCCGGTGGTGGTGGCCGCCGAGCTGACCGAGTTGTTGGCGTTCGTCACGAAGCCAAGGCCCGTCGCGCCGGTGTTGGTGTTGCGCGTCGAGATCACCTGCAGGCCGAACGAGAGGTTGGTCTCCCAGGAAGGGCCAAACTGGCGGCGGACGTTGCCCAGGTAGTCGAACGTGTACCGCTCGCCGTACCGGAACGTCACGGCATTGCTGCCGCCGTCGGTGGCGCCGCCGTACCAGGTGCTGTCGTTCTTCGGGTAGAACGTGCGCTGCTCGTCGCCCAGGAAGTCCATGCCCAGCGTGACGCGGTTGCTGAAGTACGGCACCGGCATGTAGGTGGCCGTCAGGTTCGACGTCACGCGGTGCGTGAGCAGCGTGTGATTGATCGAGTTGATGGCGTTGTAATGACGATTGAAGCCGTACCAGCCGTCGTTGGACGGGCCCGCGACATCGGTGCGGGTCAGCGGGTTGCCCAGCAGGCCGCCGCCCAGCCAGCCGTAGATGTTGTTGTCGTTGTCCGGCAGCGACGTCTGGCTCTGCGTGAAGCCGACGCCGGCGTCAATGGTCAGCTTGTCGGTCGGCACGTAGTTGAAGTTCGTGCGGACGTTGTAGCGCTGGTACTCGTTGTTCGGCAGGATGCCCAGGCTCTGGTCCTGGCCGAATGAGAGGTTGTAGCCGTAGTTCTGGCCGCCGCCGCGCCCGTTCCAGCTAAGCAGCTTGTCGGTGCCGGTGCGGAAGGCGCCGACACGCATCAGCGGATTGTCGTGCACGAGCGCACCCACCGCCTGCCCGCGGCAGAGCGGGTTGGTGCTGGTGGTGGCTACCGTTGCCGCGGTGCAGAGGGCGTAATTGTCCGGCGGCGTCCACTGGCGCTCCGACGTGCCGGTCTCGACGCGCACCGTCTGCTGGAAGCCCTTCTGGCCCGAGCCCGCCTTGCCCTTCTTGGTGATGATCTGGATCACGCCCGCGCTCGCGTCGGCGCCGTACAGCGTGGCGGCCGCCGGTCCCTTCACGACCTCGATGCTCTCGATTTCGTCGGGGTTGAGGTCGTTCAGGCGGTCATAGACCTGGCCCGACTGGCCGCTGCCGATGGTGCCTTCCAGGATGCGGATGCCATCCACGAAGAGGAGCGGCTGGTTGGACAGGTTGATGGACGACGCGCCGCGGATGCGGATGGTCGTGCCGGTGCCGGCGGTGCCCGACTGCGACGTCAGCGCGACACCCGGGACGCGCGACTGCAGCAGGTTGGCGACGCTGGTGATCGGTGCATCGGCGATCACGCCGGCCACCGACACGGAGGCGACCAGCGCGGCCTGCGCCTTGCGCTCGAGGTTGCCGGCGGTGCCGGTGACGACCATCTCGGACAGCGTCACCAGCGACGACGTCATCTGGAAGTTCTGCGTCACCGTCTTGCCCGCCACCACCGCGATGGTGTCGGAGGTGGCCTTGTACCCGATCCGGTAGACGCCGATCACGGTCCGGCCGGCGCGCACGTTGAAGAGGTGATACTCGCCGGCGGAGTTGGTCCGCGCTTCGAGGGTCGTGCCGGGCAGGACGACGCGAGCGTCCTCGAGCGGGCGCTGGGTGCCCTTGTCGATGACCTTGCCGTCAATCGTTCCCGTCTGCGCATGGAGCACCGCGGCGGGAACAGCCAGCAAGGCACACGCGCCCAGAAAGGCTCGTGTGAGGATTGGTCGAGCGGCAGCGAACATCAGGCACTCCTCATGAAGATGGATGGGGGTGAGCCAGCAGCGGCTCCGAACTTCAGGGAGGATCTCACGATCCCGTGCAACTACTCAGACACAGCCTCGTGATGAATCCGGATGACGGGCGAACGGTGTCATCTCAGGTCCATCAGTTCTGCGTAGGTACTTCGGCGACCCGGCGTGACGTCACGCGCAGGCCGGGCGGCGGCTCGCAGCGTTCTATCCGGGGGAGGTCTGTTGGTGGGCGAGGGACACCACGCGGCCGTCATCGGCTGCGCGTGGGAGACGTGTGCCTGAGCGTCGAAGTTCAGGCCGCTGGGGGGCGCGTTGGTGGCACTGGTGGGGGGAGGCGTCGTCGCGCGGTTAAGTCTATTTGGTGTGAGGGATTTGGCAACCCGGCGTCAGGGTATCCCTCGCCCGCCGCCGATTGCCATCCGCCGCCTCGCGGCTGATGTTCCTGCGCTGACGGGCCGTGAGATCCGGTGGCTGGACATCCCTCACGGCGTCATCCCCTGCCAGGTCCTGTGAGGACCAGTCCACAATGAAGATGACGGGCATCCCATTCCAGGCGACCTTCTGGGACGACATCGTACCCACCGAACACCCCGGAACGACGGGCGTCGCGCGCTGGCGCACCAAGCAGCATGGCGACATCCGCGTGCGCATGGTGGAGTACTCGCCCGGGTACGTGGCCGACCACTGGTGCGAGAAGGGGCACATCCTGCTGTGCATCGCCGGCGAGTTGCACACGCACCTGCGCGATGGTCGCGTGGTGGTGCTGACGCCGGGAGTGAGCTACGAAGTGGCCGACGGCGCCATGGCGCACAAGTCGGTGGCGCCCACGGGCGCCCGGCTGTTCATCGTGGACTGAGCGGTCCGGCGCCTACTCCGCGGGAGCCGGCGGCTCCTGGGGCTCATCCTCGGGCGGCACGTACGGCCCGTCGAGCGGGGTGTCAATGACGCCGTCACCCGGGTTCTGGATCCGGTCGAGCGCGCGCTGGCGCTTCTTCTCTTCCTTCTTCTGCTTGCGCGCAAGTTCCTTCTGTCGCTTCTCGAACCCGTAGTTGCGCTGTGCCAACGATGCCTCCTTGCAGTGATCGCGCGGACCGAACGAAGGAAGGTCGCGGGCCGGCTAATGACGAAACATATCGGAAGGGCGAGGTCCGTGCCTGACCAGCTGCGCTCCGCAGCAGCCGGCGCCCGGCTTTAAGTGGTGGTTGCCGATTGCGCGGCCTGTCCCGACATTGTGTGCGTGAGCGACGAACCAGACATCCTCGGCAAGCTGAACGCCGCCCTTGCGGGCCGCTACGAACTGACGCGTGAGCTGGGCCGCGGAGGCATGGCGACGGTCTACCTTGCCACCGACGTCAAGCACGATCGCGAAGTGGCCATCAAGGTGCTGCTGCCCGAACTGAGCGCCACCATTGGCGGCGACCGCTTTGAGCGCGAGATCCGGCTGGCCGCCAAGCTGCAGCATCCCCACATCCTCGGCATGTTCGATTCCGGCGCCGCCGACGGCCTGCTGTACTACGTGATGCCGTTCGTGAAGGGCGAGTCGCTGCGCGACCGGATCGACCGCGAGGGCATGCTGCCCATCGAGGACGCGCTGCAGATCACGCTCGAGGTGAACGACGCGCTGGGGCACGCGCACAGCCAGGGCGTGGTGCACCGCGACATCAAGCCGGAAAACATCCTCCTCTCCAACGGCCACGCGCTGCTGGCCGACTTCGGGATCGCCCGCGCCATCCAGGAAGGGAACTCCCAGAAGCTGACGCAGACGGGGATGTCGCTGGGCACCGCCCATTACATGGCGCCGGAGCAGGCGAGTGGCGAAGTGGCGGGGCCGGCCGCCGACCTGTACTCGCTGGGCTGCGTGCTCTACGAGATGCTGTCGGGCGAGCCGCCGTTCCAGGGCAAGAACGCCATGCAGATCATGGCGCGCCACGCCATGGAACAGGTGCCGAGCATCCGCATCGTCCGCGCCGTGGTGCCCGAGGACATCGAACAGGCGATCTTCGTCACGCTCAACAAGACGCCGGCCGACCGTCCGCAGAATGCGGAGCAGTTTGCGCAGCTGCTGGGCGTGCCGATGGGCAACACGACGTCCATGCGTGCCTTCACGGCGACCATGGCCCGGCGCACGCCCACCATGTCGTACGCTGCCATCCCGCAGCCGCCGGCGCCCACCGCATGGTACAAGCGCCCGGCGATCCTCGTCGCCGCCCTGCTCGTGATGGGCGCGGGTTTTGGCGCCTGGCGGTTCACCAGCGGAGGTCGCGGGCCAATCGGCGCGCCGGGACCGGAGGCACGCCGACTCGCCGTGCTGTACTTCAAGGACCTCAGCAAGGACAGCTCGCTGGGGCCCGTGGCCGACGGTCTCACGGAAGGGCTCACCCACTCGTTGTCCACCGCGTCGAGCTTTACCGTGATCTCCCAGTCCGGTGTCGAAAAGTTCCGCGGCACCGATGTCGCGCCCGACAGCATCGCGCGTGCGCTGCGCGTGGGGTACCTCGTGCGCGGCGAGGTGGAACATGACGGCGACAAGATCAGCGTCAGCGTCCGCCTGGACGATGCGAGCGGCGTGAACCTGAAGCGGGCGAGCTTCCTTGGGCCGCAGGGCAAGCTGCTGGCCCTGCGCGACTCGCTGGTGATCGTGGCGTCGGATCTCATCCGGCAGCAGCTGGGCGCGGAGCTCCAGGTCAAGGACGACCGGGCCGGCACCGGCAGCTCCGACGCGTGGCTGCTGCTGCAGCGGGGCATCCAGGCGCAGAAGGCCGGCGACGCGCGCAATGCCGCCGGCGATGCGGCGGGGCTGGAGCAGCAGTTCCACGCGGCGGACTCGCTCTTTGCCGCCGCGGAGCAGGTGGATCCCAAGTGGTCCGAACCCGCAACGCGAGCGGCCATCCTGGCGTATCGCCGGGCGCGGCTGGCCGGAGGCGACGCCGTCGCCATCCGGAAGTGGGTGGACATCGGGATGGCGCACGCCAACCGCGCGCTCGGCATTGATCCAAACGCCGCCGACGCCCTCGAAGTGCGCGGCAACCTGCGCTATTTCCCGCTGGTGCAGTCGCTCGAGACCGATGACGCGCGTCGCAAGGAAGCCCTGACGCTGGCGCGCGCCGACCTGGAGAAGGCGACGACGATCAACAGCCGGCAGGCGGGCGCGTACGCCACGCTCTCGCATCTATACTATCAGATCCCGTCGCTCACGCCGTCGGACGTGTACATCGCCGCGCAGCGGGCGCTCGAGGCCGACGAGTTCCTGGCGAGCGCCAACCTGATTCTCTCGCGGCTGTTCTTTGCGTCGTACGACCTGGGGCAGTTCGACAAGGCGCAGCAGTGGTGCGAACAGGCGCGCACGCGCTTTCCGCGCGACGTGCGCGCGGTGCGCTGCCAGCTCTACATGCTGACCACGAAGACCGCGACGCCGAACCCCGCCGAGGCGTGGCGCCTGGCCGACTCCGCCGTGGCGCTGGTTCCGCCGGGCGCACGCACGCTGGAGCGCCCGGTCGAGGACATGCTCGTGGCAGCGGTCATCGCGCGGGCCAGCCAGCAGCAGCCCAACCTGGCCGACAGCGCACGGCGCGTGGCCAAGCGTTCGGAGGGTACTCCGGAGATTGACCCCACCCGCGACCTCGCCCTGCGGGGTGCCTTCGTCTACACGCTGTTGGGTGACAAGGACGACGCTATCCGCTTGCTGAAGCAGTACTTAGCCGTGAATCCCGGGAAGGCCGAAGGGCTCCGGGACGACGCCGGCTGGTGGTTCCGGAGCCTCGAGGGTGACCCTCGGTTCCGGCAGGCGGTGGGCTCGAAGCAATAGGTCGAGTAGTCTTTTCCCTGTTGCATTGTCAGCCAATGACCTGCATCTTGACGACTGTCCCCTGACTGGAAAGGGGACCGTGTCCGGCACTCAGCCGGACATACAGTCCCCGCTCAGGGTGTCACAATGCGCCGCTCAATCATCACATTCGCCGCGCTGACCGCGGCCATCTTCATCATCGCGGCGTGCACCGACCGCGCGTCCGCGCCCACGGCGCCGGTGCGCGCCGGCCAGCTGCGAGCGGCTACCGCGGGGACATGCACCACGCTCGGCAGCCTCACAAACCTCGTCAACACAGTGTTCGGTGCAGGATCGCCGAACGCGAACTCGGCGCTGGGCAAGCTCAACAACCTCGACAAGCAGTTGCAGAAGGGCGACACCGCCGGGGCGCAGGACCAGGCGCGCAACCTGATCCGGTTCATCCAGCAAAAGGCCAGCAACCTCGCGGGCGCATCGTCGGTGCCGCTGCTCATCAGCGCGCTCGAGTGCTACGCCGGGCTGACCACGCACTCGGCGCTCGTCTTCCCCTCCGACCTGCCGCAGATCATCCAGAGCACGGACGGGCAGGCAGGCATCAAGCTCGACGCCAACCCGGTGTCTGAGCCGACGCTTGTTACCGTTACGATGCTGCCGACCACGGGTCCGGCGCCGCTCATCACGAAGCTCGACCAGTACCCGGGCTACGTGGAGATCACGCAGCAGTCGAACGTCACCAACTCGCTGATCAAGCCGGTGATCGTCGCCGTCTGCCCTTCGGCGAGCGTTCCGGCAAGCGTGCGTCCGCACCTGCGCCTGGGCCACCAGGCTTCGGCCGGCTTCGAGTTGACCCCGCGGGCCGATGGTTCGTGGCTCACCTGCACCCCGCCCGCCGTGGCGAGCGCGTCGAGCCGCCTGCGCGGCGTGCTGCGCACGCTGGCCAGCCTCGTCACGCCGAAGCCGCTGTACGCGCGCTTCCGCCAGGACGAGATGATCAGCGGCGGCGTGGGTGGTTCCGCCGTGGAGTTCAGCCCGTTCGCCCCGGTGGATGAAGAGCTTGCCATCTCGGGCGGCGTGGGTGGATCGGCGGTGGAGTTCATGCGCGCACCGCAGGCGCCGACCCTGACGCCCGATGCAACGACCAAGACGACCTCGCCGACGCAGAAGTCGGTGGCGCCGAACACGCCGGCGACGGGCGGTGCCACGGGCGCCGAGTCGGCCGTGCGGCGCACGAACGTGATTGACTGCAGCGTGGCGACGGTTGGCACGGCGCTGTCGGCGGAATGCCGTCCGCAGGTGACGCTCACGACGGCGAAGGGCACCATCATGCAGAACGTGCCGGTGAGCTTTGCGGTCGCGGCCGGCAACGGCACGACGGCCGTGGACAGCTCGACGACGCGCAGCTGCGGCGTGTTCGGCGCCGCGGCGCAGAACAAGACGAACCTGAACGGCAAGGCGGGGGCGTGCTGGACGGTCGGCGCCACAGCCGGCACCAATACGCTGATTGCCACCCCGTCCGCGGGTGGCGATGCGCCGGCCGGCGTGACGTTCTCGCCGGTGACGGTTGCCTTCACGGTGACCGCCACCAAGATCACGCCGACGGCCACGGCGACCGGCGGCAGCTTTGACTTCGACAACGTGACGCATCCCGGCAGCGGGACGTGCTCCAACGCGCTCGTGCCGGTGCTCTCGTATTCCGGCGGCGGTTCTGCGCCGACGGCGGCCGGGACGTACACGCTTACCGTGACGTGCGGTACGGGCAGCAATGTCTACAATGAAGTGACGGCCACGGCGACGATCTCCATTGCCGCGGTGGTGCCGGTGATCACGGTGACGTGCCCGGCCTCGACGGTGTACAGCGGCGCGGCGCAGACGCCGTGCAGCGCCACGGCGGTCGCGCCCGGGCTGAGCAGCACGCCGGACGTTACCTACAGCGGCAACCTCAATGTCGGCACGGCCACGGCGTCCGTGGCGCTGGCTGCGACCGGCAGCTACGCGGCCGCATCGGGATCGGCGACGTTCCAGATCACGCCGGCCGCGACGACGACGATCGTCAGCTGCTCGGCGAGTTCGTTGCCGTATACGAGTGCGGCCATTGCGCCGTGCTCGGCGACGACGACAAGTCCTGCCGGCCTGAACACGCCCACCAGCGTGATGTACACGGACAACGTGAACGCCGGCACGGTGACGGCCAGCGCCACGTACACGGCGACGGCCAACTACCTGGCGAGCAGCGGCTCTGCGTCGTTCAGCATCACGCCGGCCGCCACCACGACCGTGGTTTCGTGCCCGGCGTCGGTGACGTTCAACGGCGCTGCGCAGACGCCGTGCACCGCGTCGGCGCTGTTCGGCGCCTCGGTGGTTGCCTCGCTCACGCCGTCGTACGCCGGCAACACCAACGCCGGCACCGCGACGGTGACGGCGGCGTACGCGGGAAGCAGCAACCTGCTGGCAAGCAGCGGCGCGGGCAGCTTCGGCATCCTGCCTGCCGCCTCGACGGTCACGGTGAACTGCCCGGTGAGCGTGACGTACAACGGTGCGGCGCAGACGCCGTGCACGGCGGCGGTGTCGGGCGTGGGCGGCCTGAGTGGCGCACTGGCGCCGGCGTACGCCAACAACACGAGCGTCGGCACCGCGACGGTGACCGCGTCGTATGCGGGCGGGGCGAACTGGACCGGCAGCGCGGGTTCGGGCTCGTTCGGCATCACCAAGCTTGGCGCCACGGCCGCGGCCGGCAGCGCGACGATCAACTTCGGCTCTGCCGTGCCGGCCATTCCGTGCGCGGTTACGGGCCTGCTCGGCGTGGACGCCGGCAGCGTGACGTGCACCACGAGCGTCGCGCCGGTGACGGCGGCGGGTTCGTTCCCGACGACGCCGGTGGTGTCGCCGACGAATCCGGCGAACTACCTGGTTGGCGGCGTGAACGGCTTGCTGACGGTGCTCGGCTACACGCAGGTGGGCTGCTTCTCGACGCCGATCTACAGCTCCATGCCCGACACGAAGTCGGCGCAGCGCAAGGGCTCGAACCTGCCGATCAAGTGCACGCTGACCAACGCGCAGGGCGTGTCGGTCACGACGGCCAAGGGCAACGTGGCCGTGTGGGACCGCGGCACCAACGCCGCCACGGCCCCGACGATGGCCGGCACGCTGGCCTTCTCGGGCACGAACGTGTTCAGCGTCTCGAGCGGCGGCAACTACAGCTACGGCCTTGACACGTCGCCGGTCGGCTTCATCGCCGGGCACTACTACTACGTGATTGCCACCTGGAACGACGGCTCGACCACGAAGGGGTGGTTCCTGCTGAAGTAGTCGACTTTCTCGCTTGAATGCCGACGGGCCCCGGTGAACTCCCGGGGCCCGTCGTTCGTTCGGGCGAAAGCTGGTGCGGACCTTGAATCGGGACCGCGTCCGGTAGATGCTTCTCGTTCGTGCGTCAGCGGTCCCCCAAGGCAGGAGACGGTATGCGTGTGCTTCACATGGCTGGTGGATTCGGCGCGATGCTCGTGGCACTCGGCGTCGCGAGCGCGCAGGGCGGTCCGCCGGGCACGCGCGCCGGCACGACCGTCAAGGACGGCGAGCCGTGCCCGCCCGGCATGACCGAGGTGCGTCCCCGCAACTGCCGGGCCCCCGAGATGCCGGCGCCGAGCATCGTGGACTATCGTCCGCGCTCGACGCTCGTGACCGCCGAACACAAGGTGCCCAAGGCCAGGTTTGCGGCCATCGATTTCCACGGGCATCCCGGTTCGCAAATGACCAACGTGGCCGAGCTGGAGCAGATGGGCGCGGAAATGGACGCCATGAACCTCGGCATGATGGTGACGGCGAACAACACATCGGGTGACGCGCTCGCGAAGCAGCTGGCGGTGGTGAAATCGTCGGCGAAGATGAAGGACCGCGTGCGCATCCTGGCCGGCATCGACTTCCGTGGCGTCGGGCCCGGCTGGGCGGCGAAGGCGGTGGCGCAGCTCGAGGCCGACGCGGCGGCGGGAGCGGTGGGCATCGGCGAGATCTCCAAGTCGCTGGGCCTCGCGTACCGGAAGGCCGACGGCACGCTGCTGAAGATCGATGACCCCGACCTCGACCCGGTGTGGGACGCGGCGGCGCGGCTCAAGCTTCCCGTGTTCATCCACACGGCGGACCCGCAGGAGTTCTGGCAGCCCATCGACTACACCAATGAACGCTGGCTCGAGCTGGGCCTCTTTCCCGGGCGGCGGTATCCCGCGGACAAGAACCCGAGCTTCGAGGAGCTGATGACGGAGCGCGATCACCTGTTCCGCACGCACCCCAAGACGACGTTCGTGGCGGCGCACATGGGCTGGCACGCCAACGACCTGGCGCGGCTGGGCAAGATGTTCGACGAAATGCCCAACGTGAACGCCGAGGTCGGCGCGGTGCTGTACGACATCGGCCGCCAGCCGCGCGGCGCGCACGACTTCTTCATCAAGTACCAGGACCGGATCCTCTTTGGCAAGGACTCGTACCAGCCCGAGGAGTATCCGTACTACTGGCGCGTGTTCGAGACGCGCGACGAGTACTTCGACTATTACCGCGGCTACCACGCCTTCTGGAAGCTCTATGGCATTGACCTGCCCGACGCGGTGCTGAAGAAGGTCTACTACCAGAACGCGCTGCGCATCACGCCGGCCCTGCCGAAGGCGGGGTGGCCGAAGTAGGGGGAGGCATCGTGAATCCTGCCAAGGTCAGGCGCAGCGAGGTGCGCCTCCTCACGGACCTGCCAAACGTGGGGCCGTCCATTGCCCGCGACCTGCAGCTGCTCGGCATTCGCACGCCGTCGCAGCTTGCGGGGCGGGACCCGGTGCAGTTGTACCGGGCGCTCTGTGCGCGCACGCGCACGCGGCAGGATCCGTGCGTGCTGGACGTGTTCATTTCCGTCGTGCGCTTTGCCGACGGCGGGCCCGCGCGCCCGTGGTGGAGCTACACCGCCGAGCGGAAGCGGAAGTACGCGGACGTGGTGGCGATCCCGGCGGGCTAGGCGAACCTGCTATCCATCCACATCCGGCTGATCAGAGTGGCGCAACCGGAGCTTCTTGTTGGGAATCGCCCACTTCATGTTCAGCCGGAAGATGTTGTCCGTCCACTCGGGATTGAGGTCCTCGCCGTCCCGGAGCAACTGGATGTGATAGATGAGCTCGGCTTTCCACTGCTTGTTCATCACGTAGCCCGCGCCGAAGCGCTGGCGGAAGCGGTCGAAGTAGCCTTTCTCGAGCGTGTAGAAGAACTCGAAATCGCTGAAGCCGTAATAGCTGCCGGGCGCATACGCCTTCTTGCCCAGCGGGAATTCCACGGCCATGCGGTTGCGAATCCGGTTCTTGACGTTGTTCAGGCTCTTGTCGTCATAGTGGAACGACCGGTATTCGTAGCGGGTCCAGTTGGAGAGATGAAGCTCGCCGGTGTTGGGCACGGTGAGCTTGAGGCCGGCCAGCGGCCTGAATTCCTTGCTGTCGTTCCCGCCGGTCACCTTGTTGCCGATCATGAAGGCCCCGGCCATCAGTTCCACCGCGTCCGTGGGCTTGTACGTGACGATGAGTGGCGCCCCGAGGTAGTACGACGTCGTGTTGGTCCCGGGGTTGTCCACATAGCCGAGGTACGTGGTCAGGAATACCTGCTTGCTGAGCGGGATGGTCGGCACCACGGTCAGGCGATATTCGGAATTGATGCTCTGTTGCGCGGCAGCATCCTGGGCCAGGACACACGCCGCCAGTAGCAGCGCGCAAGATCGAATTGACCGGGGGGACGGCATTGCAGCACCTGTGTGTGCGGATGTGTTCATCGCAGCCATGACGGAGTAGTATAGCGGATCAGCGGCGCCCGAACCAAGGTGCGGCGGCCGGCGCCGATGCGCCGCGTGCTGCCGGGCGCGCCGCTTGGGGAGTGCCGCGCCTCAGCGCCGCCGCTCGCGCTGCGCCTTTGGCTTGCTGCCCGACGCGAAGTGGAAGTGGACGCCGTAGTCGGGGCTCCAGCCAAAGTCGAGCCGGACCATCTCGGTGCCCGGGATGAGGATGCGCAGGCCGCTGCCGAAGCCCGTCCGGACGCGCGGCAGCGTGAGGTCGCGCGACTCGCTCCACGCGATGCCCGCATCGGCGAACGTCGCAATCTCCGCCCCGAGCCGGAGCGAGATCTTCCAGAGGTCGAAGCGCCGTGGCGGGACTATCGTGAACGAATACTCCGCCGTGCCCAGCATCTGGTTCTTGCCCGAGAACGCCGTGCCGAGATCCGTTGCCCCGTAGCCGCGGATGGAGTTGGCGCCGCCGAGATTGTAGTTCATGTACACCGGGACGTCCTTGCCCAGCGTGCCGCTCTGAAGCGAGACGAGCCCGGAGAGCATGAGCTTGGTGCCGGAGCTGACCGGGAGCCACCGGCGCACGTCGAGGTTGGTGGACCACCAGTCGCCGTCGCCGCCGAGGAAGCCGCCGGTGCGCCAGACCTCGACCTCGTTCTCCCAGCCGTTCCGCGGATTGGTCCACGAGTCGCGGCTGTCGAGGACATAGGATGCGCCGAGCCGGAACAGTTGGTCCTGGCCGCTCGGACTCAGGGTGATTCCTGCGGTGTCGCTCTGCATGCGGAAGGCCGAGAACTTGGCGCGTACCCGGCCAAACATGCCAACCGCCGTCCCGATTTCCGGGGTGAGTTCCTGGCTCTTCTCGCCGAAGCTCCGCAGCACGTCACGGCGCGCGAGGTTGGCCGCGTAGAGGTTGAACGAGACATGGTCGCCCGTGATCCAGGGCCACGACACCTGGGCCCACTGCTGCGTGACCTCACCGAAATAGGTGCGGGCCGACACGGACAGCGCCCGGCCGGTGAGGTTGATGCTCGAGACGCCCACGCCAATCGAGCCGCCGTTCTCCTCGGTGTAGGCATACGTGAGCACCGGGAACCACGGCGGTGTCTCCCGGAAGGTGAAGACGAGTCGCACCCCGTCGTCGCCCGCCGCTTCGCCACTGGTGCGGACTTCGGCGAAGATTCCGAGGTTCTCGAGCCGAGTGACGTCCTGTTGGACCAGCGCGACATCGAGGGGTGTGCCCACCGTGGTGTGGATCTCGCGCCTGATGACAAAGGGCTTCGTGACGCGCTGCCCGGTGATGTCGATGGCGGTGATGCGGCGTCCCGCAAAGCCGACGACGCCCGCCAGGTCCGCGGTGGGCCGGTCATTCTGGGCCTGCGCGGCGGCCGGTGCGAGCCAGACGGCGAGGGCGAGCAGCAGCGTCCGCCCGGCGGCCATCAGGCGCGCGTCGAGGGAGGAGCTGGCGCAATATGAATTATCGGGTTGCGTGACCGTCACGTCTTGATACATAGCCCGCGCCGACGGGCTGGGCAAGCACGCCCGAAGGGCCCGTTCACAGGGGGAACAACTCCGTTGCGCCAGCGGTATACGGGATTTAGGTTGCGTGAGGTTTGACAGAGCGCACCATCGTTAGCACCCCGGGTTAACGACGCCGTTAATACCATTC
>Ga0315271_10000697_pt1 | contig 19288 bp, 15 predicted proteins | sample C3_top_MG_FD_204664 | JGI IMG/M metagenome (GOLD analysis project Ga0315271, IMG submission 204664) | Sediment microbial communities from Yellowstone Lake, YNP, Wyoming, USA - C3_top | ecosystem: Environmental > Aquatic > Freshwater > Lake > Sediment | place: USA: Wyoming | collected 2017-08-01
TCGGACAGGCAGGCCCGACAGCCGAGGCACAGGTCGAGCGCGTCGAGCACCTCGCGGCTCTGCCACCCGTCGTCGGCGAGCGAGCCCGCGGCCATCTCCTGGAGCAGGCGCGCCCGGCCACGGGTGGAGTCGCGCTCCTCTCCGGTGGCGCGGTAGCTCGGGCAGAGCCGCCCGGTGCCGATGTCGGACACGCACTTGCCCACACCGATGCACCGCTCCACCGCGGCGCGAGGGTCGCCGCGGTCGGGCTCGAACGCCTGCGACGGCTCCAGCGCGATGAGCGTCGGGCGGGGGCGGCGGAGGTCCGCGTCGAGCGGCAGCGGATCCACGATGATCCCGGGGTTCAGTGCGCCCGCCGGGTCCCACGCGGTCTTCCACGCGCGGAACGCCTCGAGCAGCGCGGGGCTGAACTGGCGCGCGAGCAGCTCGCCCCGCGCCCGCCCGTCGCCGTGCTCGCCCGAGAGTGAGCCCCCGTGGGCGATCACGAGGTCGCTCGCCGCCCGCATGAACGAGGCAAAGCGCTCGGTGCCGCCCGGCCTGTCGAGCCCGAACGCGACCCGCAGGTGGATGCAGCCCTCGCCGAAGTGGCCATACGTGATGCCGCGCAGGTCGTGTGCGCGGAGCAGGGCGCGCAGCTCGCCCAGGTACGCCCCGAGACGCGCCGGCGGCACGACCGCATCCTCGAAGCCGGGCCATGCGGGCGTCCCGTCCGGGAGCCGCGCTGAGCGGCCCGCGCCGTCCTCGCGGACCCGCCAGAGCGCTCCCTGTGCCGCGGGTGCCTCGATCAGGGCGGCATCGCCGCGCCCCGGGGCCATGCCGATCGTCGCCACGAGCCGTGTCGCGTGATCTCGCGCCTCGGCCGCATCGTCGCCGCCGGCCTCGACGAGCAGCCACGCTTGGCCGTCCGGCAACCCGAGCCTTCGCGCCGCGCCAACCGGATCCGCGCCCAGCAGCTCGGCCGCCAGGCTCTCGACCGTGAACGGCCGCTCCGTGAGCAGGCCTGGCACCGCCTCGGCCGCCGCCACGTCGCTCGAGAACGCGAGCACGAGCAGCGCCTTCGCCCGCGGCATCCGCACGAGCCGCAGCGTTACCGCCGACACCACCGCGCACGTGCCCTCGGTGCCCACGAGCGCCCGGGCGACGTCCGCGCCACGCTCCGGCAGCAGCCAGTCGAGCGCGTACCCGCTGACGCGCCGCGGCCACGGCGGGAGCTCGCCGCGGATCGTCTCGCCGTGGCGGGCGTACAGCTCGCGAATGCGGGAGTCGAGCGCCGGGCCGGGCCCCTCGGTGGCGCCGTGCGAGGTGGGGCCGAGCGCGCCGATCCGCCGCCGGATGCCGTCGGTCGTGATCACCTCGAGGCCGAGCACGTTCTCGGCGGTCGTCCCCCACCGGACCGAGTGCGAGCCGCAGGCGTCGTTGCCCACCATGCCCGCCACCGTCGCGCGGTCGTGGGTCGAGGGGTCCGGCCCCACGCGCAGGCCGTGTGGCGCGGCGGCGAGGTTGACCGCGTCGAGCACGGTGCCCGGCAGGACGGTCGCCGTCTTCGCGACCGGATCGAGCGCGAGGATCCCGCCCAGGTGCCGCCGGACGTCGATCACCAGCCCGGAGCCGATGGCGTTGCCCGCGATGCTCGTCCCGGAGCCGCGCATCGTGATGGGCACGCGGGCCTCGGCTGCGAGGGCTACGATCACCGCCAGCTCGTCCACGGTTCGCGGCATCGCGACGACGGCCGGCGGCACGCGGTAGTTCGACGCGTCCGAGCTGTACATCGCGCGGATCTCGCGGTCGTCCCGCACCTCGCCGGCGATGGTCCGGCGGAGGCGCGTGGTCAAGGCGACGAGCTCGCCCGAGTCCTCCCGGCGCGGCAGCGTGACGGCGATCGGCGGGTCCTCCTACGGGTCGCGACCTAGCGTACCGACTCGCCGGGGCTCGGCATCGCGCTCCGCGCATTTGACCGCCGAACCGATCGGCCCGACGATCGGCGAGCGCGACCGGCGCCGAGACCACCGTACAGGGGACCCACATGACGGCGCCGACGGACGGGGACACGCCCGCAGCACCCGAGCCGGGCGACGCGCCGCCGCTGGACGACGCCGCGAATGACGAGGTGGTCCCCGCCCGGGCGAAGGGCGGCCGGTCCGCGACGGGGTGGGCCATCGAGATCGTCGAGACCCTCGCCCTGACGCTCGTCATCTTCTTCGTCATCCAGAACTTCGTCGCCCAGCCGTTCCAAGTGCAAGGCCCCTCGATGGAGAGCACCTTCCTCGACGGCCAGTACGTCCTCGTCGACCGCCTGTCGCACGCCTGGAGCCCGTACACCCGCGGCCAGGTGATCGTGTTCCACCCGCCCGAGGGGTTCGGCGAGGGCGGCTACCCGTTCATCAAGCGGATCATCGCGGTGGCGGGCGACACGGTGGCCATTGTCGACGGCAAGGTGCTGGTCAACGGGACGGCCATCGACGAGCCATACACCTTCCGGGACGACACCGGCGCCAACGAGCCGACCGAGCCCCTCACCGAGACCACGACGTGGTCCGTGCCGGTCGGCGACGTCTTCGTGATGGGCGACCACCGACAGGCGTCCGAGGACGGCCGCGCGTTCGGGCCCATCCCTGAGACCTCCATCATTGGCCGGGTGCTGCTGCGGTACTGGCCGCCCTCGGCGTTCGGGCTGATCCCGACCGCCACCTACGCGCCGTAACCGCGCCGCCGCGCCGCCGCGCTCGCGGGCCTGGTCGACTGCCGGAGCGGCTCTTACTTGGCCGCCGCGAGGGAGAGCAGCGAGATCACCGCGATGACGACGATCGACGAGATCAGAACGATCAGAACGATCACGACGACGCTCTTGACCGCATACGAGAGATTGCGGCGCGGCCAGTACTCGACCGTCTTGACCTCGTCGTCGCTCCCCTTCGTCTCCGCTCGGTCGTCCATCGTTGCGCCTCCCGGCAAGCAAGCGGCCGCAGGTGTCGTGCGGGGTCGGACCCCACTCTCGCCCACGACCCCCTCGCGGTCAAGGATTCCGCCGGCTCGCCTTCCATCCCCTTGACGGCCCGCCGTCCCGGTGGGATAGTTGCACGTGCAATCACCCTAGGAGCGTCCCCATGCCGGCCGTCAGCGTTGACGACATCACCGTCCTCCCCCGCATCCCCGCGCCCGACCCGTTCGCCGCGCGCCATCGGGCCGTCACCGGCCTGACCACTGCGCCGTCCGGCTTCGAGGGCGAGGGCTTCCCGGTCCGGCGCGCATTCGCGGGCGCCTACCTCGAGGATCTCGACCCGTTCATCCACCTCGACCAGATGGGCGAGGTCGAGTACGCGCCCGGCGAGGCGAAGGGCACGCCCTGGCACCCGCACCGCGGTTTCGAGACCGTGACCTACATGCTCGACGGGGTGTTCGAGCACGCCGACTCCAACGGAGGCGGGGGCGTGATCACCAACGGGGACACGCAGTGGATGACCGCTGGCGCCGGGATCCTGCACATCGAGAAGCCGCCGGAATGGCTCGTCGCCCAGGGCGGGCTGTTCCACGGCTTCCAGCTGTGGGTCAACCTGCCGAAGGACCAGAAGCTCGCGGCACCGCGCTACCAGGACATCCGGGCGGGTGAGGTTGCGCTCGCGTCATCGCCCGACGGCGGCGCGCTGGTTCGCGTGATCGCGGGCGAGGTGGCCGGGCACAAGGGGCCGGGCTCCACGTATACACCGATCACGCTGGTCCACGCGACCCTGGCACCGGGCGCCGAGCTCGTCCTGCCGTGGCGCGCCGACTTCAACGCGCTGGCCTATGTGCTGGCCGGCCACGGGACCGTCGGAACCGAGCGGCGGCCGGCGCGGATGGGCCAGCTCGCGGTCTTCGGGCCCGGCAACACGCTGACCTTTGCCGCGGACGAGGTGCAGGAGTCGCGGGCCCCGACGTTCGACGTGCTGCTCCTCGGCGGACGCCCCATCCGCGAGCCGATCGCCTGGATGGGCCCGTTCGTGATGAACACGCGCGAGGAGGTCATGACCGCCTTCGCCGATTATCAGGCGGGGCGGCTGGGGACCATCCCCGCGGTCCACGGCGCGCCCACGACGATCCAGACCTCGAACCCGTCGGGCGGCCAGGCGTGACCGAGGCCGAAACCCCTTCCCCGTTCGAGGTCGGGCTCTACTCGTTCGGCGAGCTCGGGCCGGACGCCGATCCTCACCAGCGGCTGTGCGAGCTCGTCGAGGAGATCGTCCTCGCAGACCAGGTCGGGCTCGACGTCTTCGGCGTCGGCGAGCACCACCGTCCCGACTTCGTCGTCTCGTCGCCCGCGGTCGTGCTGGCAGCCGCGGCCTCGCGCACGTCGCGGATCCGGCTGTCGTCCGCCGTGAACGTCATCTCCTCGGACGACCCCGTTCGCGTGTTCCAGCAGTTCTCAACGCTCGACATCCTGTCCGGTGGTCGCGCCGAGATCATGGCCGGCCGCGGGTCGTTCATCGAGTCGTTCCCGCTCTTTGGCTTCGACCTCCACGACTACGACGCGCTCTTCACCGAGGCGCTCGAGCTGCTGCTGCGGATCCGCGCGTCCGAGGTGGTCTCGTGGCCGGCCGGGCGCCATCGCGCGCCGATCGATGCGCGGGGCGTCTACCCGCGGCCGATTCAGGACCCGCTGCCCGTGTGGATCGCTGTGGGCGGCACGCCCGAGAGCGTCGTTCGAGCCGGCCAGCTGGGGCTGCCGATGGCCCTCGCGATCATCGGCGGGATGCCAGAGCGGTTCGCGCCGCTGGCCGATCTCCACCGGCGGGCGGCACGGTCCGTGGGGCTCGAGGCGGTCCCGTCACTGTCGATCAACTCGCACGGGTACGTGGCCGAGACCTCGCAGCGCGCCGCCGACGAGGCTTGGCCGCCGCTGTCCGCGATGATGAACCGCATTGCCCGCGAGCGCGGCTTCACGCCGATGAACCGCGAGTCGTACGACGCGTCCCGGGGCCTGCGCGGCGCCGACTTCGTGGGCTCGCCCGACGAGGTCGCCGAGAAGATCCTCTGGCAGCACGAGCTGTTCGGCCACCAGCGGTTCCTGCTCCAGATCATCGGCGGCGGGATGCCCCACGCGCAGGTGATGCGCTCGATCGAGCTCTTCGGCGGTGTCGTGGCGCCCCAGGTCCGCAAGGCGCTCGCCGCCATGGGCTGATCGCCGAGGCCGTCGCCCGTTCGGGGCGCGGTCCATCGCCGCCTATCTCTGTGACTGGACTGACAGTCCAACGAATTGCCCCATCGGTGTCCGCGGCTGGAGTTGCAGTCCAGTTTCCGACCGATTCCGGCTCGCGAAACGCTCGGAACCGTCGCGCGCTGGACCCCGAGTCCACGCAGCGACATCCTGACGTCGGTTCCTTGGACTGGCAGTCCAGTCGCCGTCGCGGCCGGGTCCTGGTCGCCAGCGCCGCGCCAGGAGGAGCCAGTCGTGGCGGACGGGGAGCTGACGCCGGCTTACACCGCCGCCGCGACGATCGCCTGGGCCTCCTCGAGGATGCGGCCGAGGTGCTCCTCGCCGCGGAACGACTCGGCGTAGAGCTTGGTCACGTTCTCGGTGCCCGACGGGCGGGCTGCGAACCAGCCGAACTCTGTCGTCACCTTGAGGCCGCCGATCGGTGCGTCGTTGCCGGGCGCGCGGGTCAGCTTGGCCGTGATGGGGTCGCCGGCGAGCGTCGTGGCCGTGACGGCAGACGGGGTTAGCTTGCCGAGTGCCGCCTTGACCTCGGGCGTGGCCGGCGCGTCGATCCGCTTGTACGCCGGCGCCCCGAACCGCTCGGTCAGCCCGGCGTAGACCTCGGCCGGGTTCTTGCCCAGCGAGGCCGCCAGCTCGGCCGCGAGCAGGTCGGCGATCAACCCGTCCTTGTCGGTGGTCCAGACCGATCCGTCGCGACGCAGGAACGAGGCCCCGGCACTCTCCTCGCCGCCGTACCCGATCGACCCGTCCACCAGGCCGTCGACGAACCACTTGAACCCGACCGGCACCTCGACCAGGCGCCGCCCGAGCGAGGCCACGACGCGGTCGATGATCGAGGACGACACGAGTGTCTTCCCGACCGCGACCTCGCTCCCCCACCCCGGGCGCCCACCACCGAACAGGTACGAGATGGACGCTGCGATCACGTGGTTGGGGTTCATCAGCCCAACACCGGGCACCACGATCCCGTGACGGTCGGCGTCGGCGTCGTTGCCCATCGCCATGTCGAACTTGTCGCGCAGGCCCACGAGCCCGGCCATCGCGAAGGGCGAGCTCGGGTCCATGCGGATCTTCCCGTCCCAGTCGAGGGTCATGAACCCGAAGGCCGGGTCCACGGTCTCGTTGGTCACGGTGAGGTCGAGGCCGTACTGCTCGCCGATCAGCCCCCAGTACGCGACCGACGCGCCACCGAGGGGATCCACGCCGAGCCGCAGCCCGGACGCGGCGATCGCCTCCATGTCGATGACGTTGGCGAGGTCCTCCACGTATGCGCCGCGGAAGTCGTAGCCCACAGCCTCGGCGCGAGCCCGCTCGAACGGCGTGCGTCGAACGCCCGCCAGACCGTCGCTCCCCGACGCGGCCAGGATCCGATTCGCCTCGTCCTGGATCCAGCGGGTGACGTCCGTGTCCGCCGGGCCGCCGTTGGGCGGGTTGTACTTGAAGCCGCCGTCGTCGGGCGGGTTGTGCGACGGCGTGACCACGATGCCGTCGGCGAGGCCTGCTGGGCCCGAGGAGCCGCGCCCTCGGTTCGCCACCAGGATCGCGTGCGAGACCGCGGGCGTCGGCGTGAAACCGTCCTCGGCGTCAACCCGGACGTCCACGCCGTTCGCGATCAGCACCTCGAGCGCGGTCTGGAACGCGGGCTCGGACAGCGCGTGCGTGTCGCGGCCCATGAACAGCGCGCCGGTGTAGCCCTGCATCGCCCGGTAGCGGCAGATCGCCTCGGTGGTTGCGAGGATGTGCGCCTCGTTGAACGCTCGACGGAAGGCGGAGCCGCGATGCCCCGACGTGCCGAACGCCACGCGCTGGGTGGGCTCAGCGGGGTCGGGGCTGAGCTCCTCGTACGCACGCAGGAGCGCGGGCACGTCCACGAGATCGGACGCTTGGGCGGGCTGGCCGGCGCGGGGGTGCTGGCTCATCGGGTCCTCGGGCGGCGGGCGGGGTCGTCGCCGTCACGATATCGCGCTGGCGCGGGCGTTGAGTCGCGACCGGCGGCTCGGGTCAGCGCACCACGCCGATCCCGTCAACCGCGATTGAGGGTCGCCCAGCCGTGGCGAGGTTCGTGATCGTCACCGTGTGGGCACCGTCGGCGAGCCTCGCCGAGAACAGCACGACCCGGGCGTGCACGGTCGTCGCGCGCTGGCCGGCGTAGAAGCCGGCGTCCACGATCGTGGAGTTGCCGTCAACCGTCACCCGGAAGCGGCCGAAGCCGGGCCCGGCGCGACCGACCAGGTACAGGCCCGTGCCGCTGAACGCCATTGTCAGACGCGAGCCGGCGCGCGAGGTCACGGTGTAGGTGCCGCGGTAGTCGACGCTCGAGGAGAGGCGCCGGGTCCCCGAGCTGAAGGTGAGCGACCGGTCGTCAACCGGCACGATGACGCGGACCTCGCGCCACTCGCCGAGGTTGCCCGCCGCGTCGCGCGGCCGGACCCCCACGTACCACGTCCCTGGCGCCAGGGTGAGCACGCGCGAGGTCGCCACGGTCCCCGTGGGCGTGGTCCAGATTCCGGCCACGCCGGCGCGCAGGCGGACTTGGTAGCCCGTGACGCCCACGACGTCGGTCGCGGCCCAGCGCACGGTGACCTTGCCATCGGTCGTGCGGACCAGGTACGCCGACGGGACGAGGGCTGTCATCACGGGCGCCGTCGCGTCCACCCGGACGCTCGTCGTGCGCCACTTCGACCAGTTGCCGGCATCGTCGATCGCCCGGACCGCGATCGTCCACGCGCCCTCCGTGAGGCTGAACGTGCCGGTCGTGGCGATCGTGTCCTCGGCCACGCTCCAGGCTCCCGTACCCAGCCGCGTCCGCGTCTGGTAGCCCGCGACGAGGACGTTGTCGGTCGCGGTCCAGGTCGCCGCGACGAGGCTCTGGCTCGCGGCGGGCGCGACGAGCGTGCGCATCACGGGCACGGCGTCGTCCGGGAGGATCGACATCACGGCCGTGATGTTCCGCAAGTACGTCAGGTGCCGGTCGGAACCCTCGGTGGTGCCGAGCCAGTGCGCAGACGCCGAGCTCACGGTCGTGTAGCCGCCAGCGTCGTACACGCCGATCAAGTGGGCGTAAGCGCGCACCGAGCTGAGCCAGTCCGGGTACATCGCGTAGGTGTAGCCGTTGCCCGGCGCATACGGGACCGCGCCGTAGGGTGCCTCCCAGCTCCGGTACAGGATGTTCCCCCAGTTGTGCGTGGTCACCGCGTACCCGCGCGTGCCCGAGCCGCTCTCCGCCTGGAACGTGCCGAGGGCGAAGGCCGGGTTGACGCGCGCGGCAACGAGGGTCTGGTAGATGGCGGAGCCCTGGGCGAGGGCTGGCGAGCCCTTGGCGCGGAGCTGGTCGTTGAAGGACGACTGCGTGAGCGTCGCCCCCGCGATGATGTGGTCGCCCGCATGCGCGACGGCGGGGGTGGGCGGGCACAGGGCGCGCGAGAGCGTCGCAGCGGCGCTGCCGGTGGCGCCGGCCGCGTCGGTCACGGTCGCGGTCAGGCTCACGGTGTACACCGAGCAGGGGTTCGTGGCGACGATGGTCACCGGACCGCTCGCCGAGCCCGAGGCCACGGTTGCTCCGCGAACCGCGATTGTGTACGAGAACGGCGCCGTGGCGGCGGGTGCGCTCAGGGTGACGCCGACGGTCGAGCCGTTGGAGGCCGCGGCGTACCCCATCGCGACCTGGGCGAGGCTCACGGCGAGCGTCGTGCCGGTGGCGGCCTCGGGGACCGACGCATCCGCAGGACCGGCGACGGCCGCCCGGACGGGCGCACTGGCAGTCTGCCCCAGCGCAAGGACCCCGCTGAGGGCGAGCGCGAGCAGGGACGTAGATCGGCGTGGGCTCGGGACGATTCCTCGCATGGACAAGGTATCGACGCCCGACGGCCCCGCGTCAATAGCCCGTGCGGTGTAGGAGGTTTCTGCAGCGGCAGCATCATCATCGGCGGGCGGTCGCCCGCGAGCCGCGAGCCGAGGACCTTTGGCTCAGCGCGCCACGATCACGATGGTGTCGTCGGAGGGGTCCGGCGGCCGCCCGGTGTACGGCCCCTCGACCACGACCTCGGCGAACCCGGCATCGCACAGCATGGCCGTGAGGTCGTCCGGGCGGTAGTAGGTGTTGAGGAGCGAGCCCGCCTCCTCGGCGATGACGTCGCCGCCGCGACGCAGCCGGGCCCGGATCTCGAGGCAGTGGGTCCGCGTCGCCGCGTCATAGCCCGCCGCCCGCGTGAGGAGCTCCAGCTCATCGCCGTCGGCCAGCGTCGCACGTGACGCCTCCTCGGGCCATGGCCGTGGGTATCGGGCCGGGTCCGAGAGGAATGCGTGGTCCACGTCGGAGATGATCTCGTAGCTCAGGATCGCCGCGCCACCGGGCAGGAGGTGCGCACGGATCCGCCGCAGCGCCTCGGCATCGCGCGCTGCCGAACCGCCGATCGCGAACGAGCCGATCGAGAAGATCGTGCCGTAGCGCCGATCCCGGTCCAACGCGTCGAACGCCTGCGGTGCCAGCCGCCCGGCCATGTCGAGCCCCGCGCGCGACCCTGCCTCCGCCGCGAAGGCGAGCATGTCGGCTGAGATGTCGGTCCCGTCCACGTCGAGGCCCTCGGCGACGAGCGGGATGAGCAGGCGACCTGTCCCGCAGCCGAGGTCCAGGACCGGCTGCCCGAAACGCGTGATCGCCGCGCGCAGGTAGTCCAGCTCGGCCGCTTCGGGGCGGTTGACCTCCGCCCACCAGCGCGCGATGAGTCCGTAGTGCCACGTGCCCGTCATGGGCGGCACTCTAGACGCGGCTGTCAACGGCGTCGATCGCTGCGGGTGATCGGAAGGCCGCGAGCAGCCGTTCCGGGAGCGCCTCGGCCTCAGAGCAATCGCTGCCAGCGATCGCGGGGCGCCCGTCCGGCGCGGTTCCACGATCGCCAGACGCCCCCGGCGCGGCGAACGGCGCGGCGAACGCCGGCGACCGCCCCACGGGAGCCCCGCGGCGCCCCGGCGCGGCCGCTCCCGACCCGCAGATGGAACCGCTCCCACAAGACCATTGCGGCGGCCCTCGCGGCGTCGTACGATGCGCTTGTCCGAACCAGCTCCTCGTACGGGGCTCGTCCTAGTCCGCCAGCATCGTTGCTGCGGCAGGATGCATGAGCCCGCGATGCCCTGGACGGGACGTGGAGGTCTTTGCATGGCGACCGTGACGTTCGATCACGTGTACAAGAAGTACGGCGAGGTCATCGCCGTATCGGACCTCAACCTCGAGATCAAGGACGGCGAGTTCATGGTGCTCGTCGGGCCCTCGGGTTGCGGCAAGACGACCAGCCTGCGCATGATCGCCGGCCTCGAGGAGATCAGCGAGGGCGACCTGCGGATTGGCGAGAAGGTCGTCAACGACGTCGCCCCGAAGGATCGCGACATCGCGATGGTCTTCCAGAGCTACGCGCTCTACCCGCACATGACCGTCCGCGACAACCTCGCGTTCGGACTCAAGCTGCGCAAGGTCCCCAAGCCGGACCAGGAGAAGCGCATCAACGAGGCGGCGGGCATCCTGCAGCTCGAGAAGCTGCTCGACCGCAAGCCCAAGGAGCTCTCCGGCGGGCAGCGTCAGCGCGTCGCGCTCGGCCGCGCCATCGTGCGCGAGCCCGCGGTGTTCCTCATGGACGAGCCGCTCTCCAACCTCGATGCCAAGCTGCGCGTCCAGACCCGCGCGGAGATTGCGCGCCTGCACCAGCGCCTCGGGACCACGATGGTCTACGTCACCCACGACCAGGTCGAGGCCATGACGATGGGCCAGCGGATCTCGGTGATGTCGATGGGCCTCCTCCAGCAGGTGGGCACGCCCCAGGACCTCTACGACGCCCCCAAGAACAAGTTCGTCGCCGGCTTCATCGGCAGCCCGTCGATGAACTTCATCGACGTCCCGGTGGGCAGCGGCGACCTCAAGGTCGGCGGCTTCAGCTTCATGGTTCCGCATCTGTACGCGGAGTCCATCAAGACCGCGGGCGCGACCGTCACCGTCGGCTTCCGACCCGAGCACCTCGAGCTCGGCGAGATCGCCAACGTCGCGGGCACCGCTACCGGTGTCGCGGACGTCGTCGAGTACCTCGGCAACGAGGAGCTCCTGCACGTCAGCGTCGGCAGCTCGGAGATCGTCGCGATCGTCGACTCGTCGTTCCGGGTCCGCCCCGGCGACACGGTCAACCTCAAGCTCCCGGCCGACAAGCTCCACCTGTTCAACATCGAGACGGGTGACGCCATCGTGAAGTCGGCCTCCTGACCGACACCCCACGCCATTCGGCAGCGGCCGGTCCGTCCTCGCGACGGGCCGGCCGTTCGACGTCACGGAGGCCCGCATGACCCGCGACCCGGATCCCACCCCCGAGGACGACCCGCTCGCCGAGCGCGTCGTGGCGTCCGAGGTCGTCCACCGCGGGAAGTACATGGTGTTCCACGTGGACACCATCGAGCGCGCCGACGGCAGCCGGGGCAAGCGCGACCTGGTCTCGCACCCGGGCGCGGTGGCCGTGCTCGCGCTCGACCCCGAGAACCGCGTCCTGCTCGTCCGCCAGTGGCGCGTCGCCGCGGGCCGGGGCCTGCTCGAGATCCCGGCCGGCACCCTCGATGTGCACGACGGCATCACCGAGGACCCCGACGTCGCCGCCAGGCGCGAGCTCGAGGAGGAGACCGGTCACCGCGCTGGCTCCTGGCGCAAGCTGTCTGCCTTCTGGACGGCGCCCGGGTTCTCGTCCGAGCTCATGCACCTGTACCTCGCCACCGACCTCGTGGCCGTGGACGACGAGACCCGCCTCGCCCCCGACGCGGACGAGGAGCTCGAGCTGCGTCACTTGCCGGTGGACGAGGCGCTCTCGCTGGTGGAGACTGGCGGCATCGCGGACGCCAAGTCGATCCTCGGCATCCTGTGGCTCGATCGGCTCCGTAGCACCGGTCGGCCCTGAGGCGGCGCGAGAGTTGGGGGGAGCATGACGATCGAGTCGAGCGCGGTGCGGTCGGCCGGGTCCAACGACGTCGCCGTGCGCGGGTATCTGCCTGCCGACGGGCCCGCGATGCGCCAGGCGATGCTCGCGGCCCTGGGGCGCGGCGAGCTCGACGGCATGGAGGCCTACCAGCTCGAGCACGCGGTGGAGCGGCTCGACGCCGACCCGGGTTCCTGCGCGATCGCCATCGTCGAGGGACAGCTGGCCGGTTGGGTCATCCCCGCCGACGACGACCTCTCGGTGATCCCGGCCTTCCGCCGTCGCGGTGTGGGGCGGCAGCTCGTGGCGACCGGCCGCTCGGTCGCGGGGGCGGCGGGCCGCGACCAGCTCCGCCTCTGGGTCCCCCGGCGGCCCGATGCGGAGGCTTTCGCCTCGGCCTGTGGCCTGCGCTACACCTCGTCGCTCTGGCAGATGCGCCTGCCGGGCGAGGGCCTCGCAAGCGCGGCCGAGCCGCTCTTCCCGACCGGCACGGCGGTCCGGGCGTTCCGGCCAGGCGTGGACGAGGCGCCGTTCGTGTCGCTCGTGAACCGGATCTTCATCGACCACCCCTCGCCGATCGAGCTCTCTGTCGACGAGGTCCGCCACGTCCACTCGGTACCCGGTTTCGACCCCGCGACCATCCTGGTGGTCGAGGACCCCGCGACCGACGCGATGATCGGCTTCTGCCGAATCCACCGCTACAAGGCCTCGGACGGGACGCCCGCGGGCGAGGTCCGGCTCCTCGGCGTGGACCGCGTCTGGCGCGGACGTGGGCTGGGCCGGGCGGTGACCAGCTGGGGCGTGGCCGAGCTGCGCCGCCGCGGCGCGCGGTCGGTGCAGCTCGCGGTCGAGGGCGAGAACGAGGGCGCACTGCGGCTCTACACCGAGCTCGGGTTCCGGTTCGGCGTGGAGTGGCCGCACTGGACCATCGCCGCGACGAGCGACCGCTGAGAGGGCCGGGCCGCGCCGGCGAGCGTGCCATCGGCGTGCGGGGAGGGACCATGGCCACCAGCACCATCGGGGGATGGCCGCATCACGGCCCGCCCGATAGGGTCCCGGCATGGTGAAGACCGCACGCGCTCCTCGGCACGGACTGCGGCTGGCCGCGGTCGCGGTGCTGGTCCTGGTGGCCGTGCTCGTCACCGTCTCGGTGGCCGCCGCGTCGGGAGCGTCCGTCGCCGACGCGGCGGCGGCGGTCCTCGCGGCCCCGACGGTGCCGCCGCTCTCCACGTCCGCGAACCCGCCGGCGTGCCGGATCGCCGACTTCACCACCAAGTACAAGCGCACGACCGAGTGGTCGCGCACGCTGCTCGACTGGAGGCTCCGCCTGCCGAGCGGCTACCGCCCGACCGATCTGGTGCCCGTGAGCCGCGCAGGGCTGGCCGGAGGCGGCTACGTCCGCGCGATCGCGCTGCCTGACCTGCGGGCGATGGCCTCGTCAGCGCGCGCCGCGGGCGCGCCGCTCGCGGTCCAGAGCGCGTACCGAAGCTACTCGAACCAGATCTCCACGTTCAGCTATTGGGTGGGTCTGTTCGGGTACACACACGCGATCATCGGATCCGCGCGACCCGGTCACTCCGAGCATGAGCTGGGCACCGCGCTCGACTTCAAGAGCTACGGCGGCGGCGTGCCGTGGTCGTACGGCGGGTTCGACTGGGCGAAGACCAAGGCGGGCGCCTGGATGGCGAGGTACGCCTGGCGGTACGGCTTCGTGATGTCGTACCCGCGCGGCAAGCAGACGACCGTCTGCTACGGCTACGAGCCGTGGCACTACCGCTACTTCGGGCGGACGATCGCCGCGGCCATGCACGCATCCGGGCTCACGACGCGGACCTGGCTGTGGCGTCACGGGAACAATCCGGGCTGGGTTGATCCGACGCCGACGCCCAGCCCGAGCAACTCGCCCACGCCGAGCCCCACCGACACCACGGCGCCGACCCCCACCGACACCACGGCGCCGACCCCCACGCCGACCCCGACGCCGACGATCCCAACGCCTTGACGGCGGCCCGCCGACAGGCCGCAGCGGCGGCTCAGGCCTCGTCGTTGGCGGGCGGCAGCGACGCCTCGGCCCGCGCCAGCGCCCCCCGATAGAGCGCCGAGCCCGGCGCCAGCGCGCAGGCGAGGCGCAGGTGCGTGATCGCCTCGGCCCGGCGGTCCGCCTTGCGCAGGCTCTGCGCCAGCCCGAAGTGCCCGAAGTGCGACGAGGGGTCCACCTCGAGCAGCGCCCCGAACGCCTCGAGCGCGCGCTCGTGGTAACCGGCGTTGAACGAGGCCCGGGCGAGCGCCTCGAGGATGGAGCCGCGCCCGGGCTCGAGGCGGGCCGCCCGCTCCAGCACCACGGCAGCCTGCGCGTTGTGGCGACGGCGCATGAGCTCGTGGCCACGCTGGAGGAGCGCGTAGGCGGACTCCGGGTCGTCGGGCATGAACGGCCCGCCCGTGGCGCTCGGGTCGGGGGTCGCGGGGTCGCGGGCATCGGGATCGGGTGCCGGAGCCCGGTCCGGAGCCGCCTCGCGGGGCTCGGGATCGCCTGCGGGCGGGGGCGCGTCGTCCTGCATGGGGGGATGCTCGCACGGACCGGCCGACCGCGCCGGTACGATGATCGCAAGCCCCGGGCGCCCGACCCGGTCGGCGCCCCGCCCTTGCCCTGAGCTCCCTTGACGATCCTCCTGCTCGCGGTCGCCGTCTTCCTCGTGCAGGCGGGCTTCCACGGCTACACCGCCGCCCTCCCGCTCGCGCTCTCCCGCGGCGGTGTGCCCGACGCCGCGATCGGCCTGGTCGTGGGCGTCGCGGCCGTCGTGCAGATCCCGGCCGCGGTCGTCGGCGGTCGCCTCATGGACCACTTCGGCGGGTACCGGCTATTCGTCGCGGGCGCGCTCGCGTTCCTCGTGGGCTCGCTGATCCTCGCCGTCCCGGCGGTGGAGCCTGCGGCGTCGCTGGCACCGTTCATCGTGGCGCGGCTGTTCCAGGGCGCCGGCATCGCGCTCACCCTGCCCGCGGCCCTGTCCCTCGTGCCATCCCTGGTGCGCCCCGACGGCGAGACGAACGGGCTCTCGGTCATCGGGGCGGCGGGCAACCTGACGCTCGTCGTGCTGCCGCCCCTCGCGCTCGTGGTGCTGGACGCGTCGGGGCTCCACGCCGTCGCCGCCATGGTGACCGTGTTCCTGGTCGCCGGGCTGGTCGCCTTCGGCCTCATGCGCTCGCGGGCCGGAGCGCCCGTTCGCGCCGCGACGCCCGCGACCCGCCGCTTCGGCATCGTCTTCCGGCGCACCTGGGCCATCCCCCTGCTGATCACCGTGTTCTACGTCGCCCACTGGGGCGCGGTGACCGCGTACCTGCCGGTCAAGGCCGAGGGCACGGGCGCGGACGTCGGGCTCTTCTTCGCCGCGGATGGCCTCGCCATCTTCGTCATGCGGATGCCCACAGCGTGGCTCGCCCGCCGGTTCACCAGCCGGGGCCTGATGGCGGTGGGCACCGTCCTCACCGCGTGCGCCATCGGCATGCTGCTGCTCCCACTCTCCACGCCGCTCCTCGTGGCCGCCGGGCTCCTGAGCGGCGGGGCGTCGGCGCCGGTGCTCTCGCCGATCCTGTTCGAGCTCAACCGGCGCAGCGACGACGCAGACCGCGGCTCGGCGTTCGCGCTCTACTCGGGATCGCTCGCGGGCGCCGTCTCGCTCGGCAGCATCGGCGGCGCGCCGATCGTGGCGGCACTCGGGCTCTCGGCCGCGCTGGCGGGCGGCATCGCATTGATCCTCGCATCGCTGGCGCTCACGCTCGCCGACCCGTCGCTGCGGTCGGTCATCGTGGCGTCTCGCAAGCCGGTTGCGGCAGGCTAGGCCGGGCGGCGCTCAACGGCGAGCCGCGGGTTCCGGCGAAGCCCCCGACGACCCGGCCCGCTCACTCCCGCCAGGCGGCGAGGTCGAGCTGCTTGAGGCGCGGGCTCTCGGTCATCCCCGGGATCCGCCCCCGCTTGGCGATTGGCTTGCCGTCGATCTCCTTGATGTCGCCCGTGAAGTCGATGGGCGTGGCACCGGAGATGTACGAGCCCACCGCGAACGAGTCCACCGGGGCGCCCTTGTCCTTGAAGTACCGGATGCGATCGGGCGTCAGACCGCCGGAGACGACGATCGTGACGTGGCCGTAGTCCTCCTGGTCGAGGCGAGCACGGATCTCGGTCACGAGGTCGGCGGTCACGCGACCACGCTCGGACGGGGTGTCCAGGCGGATCCCGTAGAGCTTGTCACCGAGGGCGTGCGCCACGCGGAGCGCCTCCTCGGCCTCGTCCTTGAACGTGTCCACGAGCACGATGCGCGGCACGTCGGGCGGCATGTCGCGGTCGAACGCCTCGGCCGCGCGGACCGTGTCGCCGAAGATCAGCACGAGGCTGTGGGGCATCGTGCCGGTCGGGTTGAGCCCGGCCAGGCGAGCACCGGCGGGCGTGGACGCCCCGACGCAGCCGCCGACGATCGAGGCGTAGTCGAGCACGTCGGTGATGTCCGGGTGGACGTGGCGTGCCCCGAAGCCGATGACCGGCTGCGGGGCGGCGGCCTCGACGCACTGGCGGGCGGCGGTGGCCCAGCCCGTGGACTGGGCGAGCATGCCGAGCATGGCCGTCTCGTACAGCGCGAAGGCGCGGTACCGGGCGCGGATCCGGAGGACGACCTCCTTGGGCGTGACGATGTCGCCGTCCGCCATGGACTCGACAATCGCGCCGGGTTCATTCGCGAGCACGTGGCCGATGAGGTTGGTCGCCTCGCTCATCCCGCAGATCACGGCGTCCTCGCGGCAGAAGACCTCCATCGTGACGACGGGATCGATGCCCTCGCGGTCGAGGATGCTGTTGGCGCGCGCGAAATACACGTCCGCGGTCGCGCCCGACAGGATCTCCATGGACGGACGGGTGCGCTGCAGGCCCATCAGTCGCTCACCGCGTCCTGGCCGGTGGCCATGGCGATCACTCCGCTCCTCTGTCCGCGACGGCCGACGGGGGCTCGGGCGGCTCCGGGGCCGTCGCATTGGCCGGGAGTATAGGGTACGGATCGGGTGCGACCGGGGCGCGCCGCGATCGCCCGAGCCGGCTGGCCAGCGAGAAGCCCAGGGCCAGCGCCGCGACGATCAGCGAGATGCCCATCAGCAGCCGTCGACGGCCCTCCCCGAAGGCGTCGGCCCAGGCGCCTGACGCTGCGGCGGCCGCGGTCACCGCACCGCTCGAGTCGCCCGAAGTGAAGGCGGCGCGCGCGGCCGCGAGGTCCTTCTCGGGGTCCCGGCCGATCATCCCGACCGCGGTCACCGGACCCGACCCGGTCGCGCGACTCGCCTCGGCCGCGGTGATGGCATCGATTGCCGAGCGCTCCGCCTGCGCCTCGGCCACGGCGCCCGCGAAGTCGCCCGCCTCGAACAGCGCTCGCATCTTGCCCGGGACCGTGAGCCCGGCGGTCCTCGCGGCAGCATCGAGGCCTGCACGCTCGGCCAGCGCCCCACGGGCCTGTGCGAGCTGGCTCGTCACGCTGTCGAACCGCCAGGCGCGCAGGGCGTCACGAACGGACTTCGGCAGCGCCCAGCCGCCCGTCACGCCCAGGACCGAGGCGTAGGCGGCCTGCGCGGCTTCCCGCCGGTCGAGGAGGGCGGCCTCGTCCGGCCGGACCACCCAGGCCCGCCACAGGTCGGTGAAGGACTCGCCGGTCTCGGTCTCGAGCAGGTCGAGCAGCCCACGCCAGTCGGGTGCGTCGGCCACGGACTCCGGGGTCCCGGTCCCCTGCCCCGCCGGCGGCTGGTAGGCCCCGATGCGCCCCGCGGCGTCTGCCCAGACCCGTGCGAGGACGTCGGTGCCGGCGCGCTTGGCGATCAGCGTGGCGAGCGTGTACGAGCCGGCATAGCCGTACGCCTCGGACGCCGACGCGGGCGCGGGCGATGCCGGCCAGGCGTTGAGCGGGAAGGCGGATGCCTTGAGCTTGGCCGTGAGCTTGGGCACCGAGGCCTTGATCTTGAGCGTCTGCAGGGCGCGCTGGGCGTAGAGGCTCGCAAAGCCCTCGTCGGCCCACCGGTCGGCAAGGAGGGTGCCGTTGAACCAGCCGTGTGCCGCCTCGTGGACGATGACGGCCGAGCCCGCCCAGTACGCGACCTGGATCTGGCTCTCCTTCGGGTCGTAGAGGCCCGCGTACCCGCCCGTCTTGCGGCTGACGGCCTCCGCGACGATGACTGTCCCGTCGTGCGGCCACGCGAGGCCGATGTCGTCCTGGAGCGTGGGCAGGGCCTTGGTGAACAGCCCGCCCACGCGCCCGGCCCACAGCTTGTCGTCCTTCCAGGCCATCATCGTCAGATCGATCGTCCCGCCGGTCACCTTCACCGCAAGGCTCGTCGTGCGGTACGTGGCCGGCTGCTGGGCCGAGACGTAGGCGAAGAACGCGAGCGGCTTCGCGAGGGCGCCACTGGCGAGGACCGTGCCGCCGTCCGAGGCCCGCGACCGGGTCGCGAAACTGCCCGACTCGACCGTCACGTCGTAGCCCTTGGGGAAGCTCACCACGACGCGGCTGCCCGTCGACCCGTCCGAGGCGTAGGCCCAGACCGGGAACGTGATGAGGCTGGTCCCCACGCGGATCAGCCGCCGGGCGCCGCTGCCCACGTCGGACAGGTTGAACGCGAACCGCAGGCTTGTCGCCTTGCCCCCGTAGAGCTTGCCGCCGAAGTCGATCCGCAGCACCGTGGCGCTGGCGCCCCGCGACGCGATGTGGACCGCGGCGCCCTTGGGCCCCGTCACGACGGCAGGGTTGGCGGCGCCGGGCTGCACGTCGAGGAAGGCGTGGTCGTAGTAGAAGCGGCTGACCTTCGTGTCGGACCGGTGGTTGGCGATGGTCACGTCCACGACCACCCGCACGCGCCTCGACGCGGGCTGGACGGTGTAGCGGGTCGCAGTGACGAGCGTGAGGTCGGTGCTGGCGCCCCGCGCCGTCGGCACAGGGATCGCCCCGAGCGGCGCGAGCAGCAGCCCGAGCAGGCCGAGCGCGAAGGCGAGCGCCGCCGCGCGCTGGGGCAGGCGCGCCAGCGACCCGTGGGGGGATCGCGTGACGATTCTCACCCGGCTGTCTCGTCGGGACTGCCCGGCGCGTCCGGGGCGCCCGAGCCGTCCGAGGCGCCCGAGCCGTCCGATGGGCCCTCG
>Ga0315271_10000698_pt1 | contig 19288 bp, 20 predicted proteins | sample C3_top_MG_FD_204664 | JGI IMG/M metagenome (GOLD analysis project Ga0315271, IMG submission 204664) | Sediment microbial communities from Yellowstone Lake, YNP, Wyoming, USA - C3_top | ecosystem: Environmental > Aquatic > Freshwater > Lake > Sediment | place: USA: Wyoming | collected 2017-08-01
CTTCAAGCCCGCGAACGAGAAATCGAGATTGCCCCTGTGCAGCAATGGCCGCGGCAGCGCGAACGCCGTCGCACTGCCCTGCCCTGCAAGCAGCGCAAGTGCCGGCCCCCCGGGGTAGCCCAGGCCGAGCATCTTGGCACTCTTGTCGAAGGCCTCGCCGGCAGCGTCGTCGATGGTCTCGCCGAGCAGCACGTAGTCGCCGACGCCTTGCACGCGCATCAGCTGGGTGTGCCCCCCTGAAACCAGCAGCGCGACGAATGGAAATTGCGGCGGGTCGGCTGACAGGAACGGCGACAGCAGATGGCCCTCGAGGTGGTGCACGCCCAGCGCCGGTTTGCCCAGCGCGGCGGCCAATGCACAGCCGATACCCGCGCCGATCAGGAGCGAACCAGCCAGCCCGGGACCGCGCGTGTAGGCGACGAGGTCGACATCGTGTAGCTGAGCACGGGCTTCGGCCAACACCTGGCGCATCAGCGGCAAGACACGCCGGATGTGGTCGCGCGAGGCCAACTCGGGCACCACACCACCGTAGGCCTGGTGCATGTCGACCTGGCTGTACAGCGCATGCGCCAACAACTGCGGCGCGGCACTGCCCTGCCAGCGCACCAGTGCAACGCCGGTTTCGTCGCAAGACGATTCGATGCCCAGGACCTGCATTGCGCCAGTGTAGTCAGCCGACTCCCCACGACCTGACCGTGAAATGAAGCACACCGATTGCATACGCACACAACAAAGTGGTCGAACAGGGGCCTGATGGCCCCCGAATTCCCTGGCTTGACGCGATGGGCACGGCTACTCTAGGCGCCATACCACTGAATCCGGGTCGCTTGCTGCTGCGGCCCGCCCGATGGGACCATGAAGGAATACAAGCTCGCGGCCTGGCCGGATCTATCGGCGACCTACAACCGCACGGTCTACCGACGCATGCTCAGCGATATGTCGCACCGCTACATGTCGGTGGCCAAACTTGTGCAGTCCTGCGGTGGATCCAGACTCGAGGTCCGCGCGTTCGTGCAGATGCTGAACGAAAGTGAGCTGCTGCTCCAGCGCGAGGGTGAACCCGACTCGTTCTTCGATTCGCTGCGCCCGATTTCGGATTGGTTCCGGCGCACGCTCACCGGCTCGGGAGTGCCCAAGAACTGAGCCCCGGTCGAGCGACAGGAAAAACCCGCCGCGGTGGGCTTTTTCTGGCTCAGTGATTCTCTTTCGCGTGATTGATCGAATACCTGGGAATTTCGATGGTCACGTCGCGGTTCGAGACGATGGCCTGGCACGACAACCGCGAAGTCGGCTCCAGACCCCAGGCGCGATCGAGCAGGTCTTCCTCGCTCTCGTCCATTTCGCCCAACGAGTCGAAACCCTCGCGCACGATGACATGGCAAGTCGTGCAGGCGCAACTCATCTCGCAGGCGTGTTCGATGGCGATGCCATTTTCCATCAGAGCCTCGCAAATCGAAGTGCCCGCCGATGCGTCGATCTGATCGCCCTGCGGACAGTACTCGGCGTGCGGCAGTATCTTGATGACGGGCATGGCGGCTCGGGCTCAGATCTCGTCGACGCTGCGACCGGCCAAGGCCCGGCGGATGCCGCGATTCATGCGCGCGGCGGCAAACGCCTCGGTGCCAGCGGCGAGCGCCTTGACCGCCGCATCGATGGCGTGGTGGTCGTCGCTGCGCGAGACGCGTCCTATATCGACGAGCAGCGCTTCGATCTCCGAGCGCTCGGCCTCGCTCAGCAAGTCGGCGTCGACCGCCAGCGCCGAGCGCGTGGCCAGCAGCAGACGGTCGGCGTCGACACGGGCCTCGCGCAGCGAACGCGCGAGGGCATCGTCGTCGGCTTTGGCAAAGCCTTCACGCAGCATGCGCGCAATGTCGTCGTCGGCCAGGCCGTAGCTCGGCTTGACGGTGATCGTGGCCTGGACACCCGAGTTCAACTCCCGCGCGGCGACGTTGAGCAGACCATCGGCGTCGACCTCGAAGGTCACGCGGATGCGCGCCGCACCGGCCACCATCGGCGGGATGCCACGCAGCTCGAAACGCGCCAGCGAGCGGCAATCGGCAACCAGTTCGCGCTCGCCCTGCACCACATGCAGTGCCATCGCCGTCTGGCCGTCCTGGTAGGTCGTGAAGTCCTGCGCCTTGGCGGCGGGAATCGTGCTGTTGCGCTCCACGATGCGTTCGATCAGGCCGCCCATGGTCTCGATGCCCAGTGAGAGCGGGATCACGTCGAGCAACAGGATCTCGCCGTCGGCGGCATTGCCGGCCAGCTGGTTGGCCTGAATCGCGGCGCCGACCGCGACCACCTCGTCGGGATTGAGGTTGGTCAGCGGCGGGCGACCGAACCACTCCCCGACCGCAATTCGAACGGCCGGCATGCGCGTCGAGCCGCCCACCAGGACGACGCCTTGAACATCTTCGCGCGACGTCTTGGCGTCGCGCAGCACGCGCTTGACCGCGGCCAGGGTCTTGTCGATCAAGGGTTTGGCGAGCGCCTCGAACTGCGCGCGGGTCACGGGCACTGACAGCGGGCCGTCGCTGAGCACACAGCTTAGTGTCTGCGTCGCTGCGTCGGTCAGTCCTTCCTTCGCCGCCCGCGCCGCCACCAGCACGGCGCGGCGCCCGTGCGCGGTGGTCGCCGTGCGACCGGCCGCGGCGAGCGCCCATTCGGCCAGCGCGGCGTCGAAGTCATCACCCCCGAGCGCCGAATCGCCGCCCGTCGCGACGACCTCGAATACGCCCTTTGTCAGGCGCAGCAGCGAGATGTCGAACGTGCCACCACCGAGGTCGAACACCGCGTACAAGCCTTCGCTGGCATTGTCCAGACCATAGGCCACGGCTGCGGCGGTGGGCTCGTTGATCAGCCGCAGCACGTTCAATCCGGCAAGCTTGGCCGCGTCCTTGGTCGCCTGGCGCTGCGCGTCGTCAAAGTACGCCGGCACGGTGATCACGGCGCCGAACAATTCCTCGCTGTCAAAGCTGTCTTCGGCGCGCTGGCGCAGCGCGGCCAGGATCTCGGCCGAGACCTCGACCGGTGTCTTGACACCAGCGCAGGTGTCGATGGCAACCATGCCGGGCTTGTCGACAAGACGGTAGGGCAGCTTGGCGTGCCCGGCCACATCGGCGAGTGCACGGCCCATCAGGCGCTTGACCGAGACCACTGTGTTGAACGGGTCGTCAGCCTGCGCGGCCAAGGCGTCGGCGCCGATCGTGCGCCGCCCACCTTCGAGGTAGCGCACGGCCGACGGCAGGATCGCGCGGCCGCGGGCATCGGGCAGGCACTCGGCCACACCGTGACGCACTGCGGCAACCAGCGAATGCGTGGTGCCCAGGTCGATGCCGACCGCGATGCGCCGCGTATGCGGGTCGGGCGACTGGCCGGGTTCGGAGATCTGCAGCAGGGCCATGGCTCAATCGTGCAGGGCGTCGATGCGCTCGCCGAGGTCAGCGCGAAAACGGTGCATGAACATCAGCGCGCGCACGTGCTCGGCCGCCAATGCCGGCGAGGGCTGCTCGTCAAGAGCGGCCGCAAGCTGCGCCAACAGGTCGCCCTCGGCGGCCCGCACTTGCACGTCGAGGGCGGCCAATGCGGCGTCGCCTTCGGCCTGCTCCAGCGCCTCGCGCCAAGCCATCTGCTGCATCAGGAAATCGCCCGGCATCGCCGTGTTGCTGTGGGCCGCGACCGGTGCGCCGCGCAGCTCGCACAGGTAGGCCGCGCGGGTCAGCGGCTCGCGCAGACGGCGGTAGGCCTGGTTGATGCGCACCGACCATTGCATCGCCACGCGCTGTGCGGCAGAGCCTTCGGCGGCGAAGCGGTCCGGGTGCACGGACGCTTGCAGGCGACGCCAGCGCGCATCGAGGTCGACCCGATCGAGCGCAAAGCGTTCGGGCAGGCCAAACAGCACGAAGTCGTTGTCGTCGAGTTTCATGCGCCAAGCACTTTGGCGTAGAACAAGGACAGGCCGTTGTCGGCGTAACCGCCAAAGGCGCCGCGCCGCGTGTAACCGCAGCGCTCGTAAAGACGAACGGCTTCGCGCTGGTCGCGACCGGTCTCGAGCAGCGCCCAGCCCAGGCGCTGCGCGAGCAGACTCTGCTCCAGCGTGGCCACCATGCGCAGGGCCAGTCCCTGCCCGCGTTTGGACGGATCGAGATACATACGTTTGACCTCGCCGTACGCCACGCCGCCGGTGGCGGGCTCGCCGGCCATGCGCCGCACTGCCCCGGTGCCGACAATGCGATGGCCCTGCCAGGCCGCAAAGAAACTCACCTCGGGCGCGAGCAACTCCTCGACCGAAAGTATGTGATTGGCCGCCGGCTCGTACAGCGTTGCCAGGTAGGCATCGAGTGCGCCTAGCAACGCCACGACCTGCGGATGGTCGGCGCGCTCGGGGCGAATGACGATGTCGGTGTTCATGAGGGGGGACACAAAAAAGGCGCGGCATCGCCGCGCCCGCAAGCGCTACGGGAGCGCTAGACGCGAAATGACTCTCCACAGCCACAGCGATCCTTCTCGCGCGGGTTGTGGAACTTGAAGCCTTCGTTGAGTCCTTCGCGAACGAAGTCGAGTTCGGTGCCGTCGAGGTAGGGCAGGCTTTTCGGGTCGATCAGGACCTTCACGCCATGGCCTTCGAACACGTGGTCCTCGGGCGCGACCTCGTCGGCGTACTCGAGTTTGTAGGCCAGGCCCGAGCAACCGGTGGTCTTGACGCCCAGGCGCACGCCGACGCCCTTGCCACGGCGCGAGATGTAGCGACTGACATGGCGCGCCGCGGCTTCGGTGAGAGTGACCGACATACGCTCAGTGAGCTTTCTTGGCCTTGTAATCCTCGACCGCGGCCTTGATCGCATCCTCGGCCAGGATCGAGCAGTGGATCTTCACCGGCGGCAGCGCCAGCTCCTCGGCGATGCGGGTGTTCTTGATCGTCAACGCCTCGTCGAGCGACTTGCCCTTGACCCACTCGGTGACCAGCGAACTCGAGGCGATCGCCGAGCCGCAGCCGTAGGTCTTGAACTTGGCGTCTTCGATCAGCCCGGTGGCCGGATTGACCTTGATCTGCAGCTTCATCACGTCGCCGCAAGCCGGTGCGCCGACCATGCCGGTGCCCACCGTGTCGTCGCCCTTGTCGAACGAACCCACGTTGCGCGGGTTCTCGTAGTGGTCGATGACCTTCTCGCTGTATGCCATGTCAGTACTCCATCAAATTCAATGTGCGGTCCACCGGATCGTGCTGATGTCGATGCCGTCCTTGAACATCTCCCACAGCGGCGAGAGTTCGCGCAGTTTGGCGACGCGGTCCTTCAGGGTGCTGACCGCGTAGTCGATTTCTTCCGCGGTCGTGAAGCGACCGATCGTCATGCGCAGACTTGAATGCGCCAGCTCGTCGCTGCGGCCAAGCGCACGCAGTACGTAGCTAGGCTCCAGGCTGGCCGAAGTGCAGGCCGAGCCCGAACTGACTGCAATGCCCTTCACGCCCATGATCAGCGATTCGCCCTCGACGAAATTGAAGCTGATGTTCAGGTTGTGCGGCACGCGACGTTCGGTGTGACCGTTGATGAACACCTGCTCGATGTCGGTCAGGCCGCGCAGCAAGCGCTGCTGCAGCATTCGGATGCGCTCGCTCTCGACGCCCATCTCCTCGCGGGCGATGCGAAAGGCCTCGCCCATGCCGACACATTGGTGCGTGGGCAGCGTGCCCGAGCGCATGCCACGCTCGTGGCCGCCACCGTGCATCTGGGCTTCTATGCGCACCCGCGGTTTCCTGCGCACGTACAGCGCGCCGATGCCTTTGGGGCCGTAGGTCTTGTGCGAGGCCAGGCTCATCAGGTCGACCGGCAGCGTGGCGAGGTCGATTGCCACCTTGCCGGTGGCCTGCGCCGCATCGACATGCAAGATGACGCCGCGCTCGCGGCACAGCTGGCCGATGGACGGGATGTCCTGGATCACGCCGATCTCGTTGTTGACGAACATTACCGATGCCAGGATCGTGTCGGGTCGCAACGCGGCCTTGAAGGCTTGCAGGTCGAGCAGGCCATCCTCCTGCACCGCAAGGTAAGTCACCTCGAAGCCCTGGCGCTCCAATTCGCGGCAGGTGTCGAGCACGGCCTTGTGCTCGGTCTTCACCGTCACGATGTGCTTGCCGCGAGTCTTGTAGAAGTGCGCGGCGCCCTTCAGGGCCAGGTTGTTGCTCTCAGTCGCACCCGAGGTCCAGACGATCTCGCGCGGGTCGGCGCCGACCAATTCGGCGACCTGCACGCGGGCCTTCTCGACCGCGGCTTCGGCTTCCCAACCCCAGGCATGGCTGCGCGAAGCCGGATTGCCGAAATGTTCGCGCAACCAGGGGACCATTGCGTCGACCACCCGCGGGTCGACCGGCGTCGTTGCACCGTAGTCCAAGTAGATCGGGAAGTGCGGCGTCATGTCCATGGCAGGCAGGCTCGGGCTATCTTGATTCTCGCCAGTGGCGTTGATTACTTGACCAGCGCAGCGTCGCCGAGTGCGAATACCGAATTCGGCGCGGTAATGCGGATCGGCTTGACCACCGGCACTGTCGAGATGGCACGCCTGAGCGGCGGCTCGACCACCGACATACCCTTGGCGGCCTGCTCGTCGACCAGTTCCTTCAGCGTGACCGAGCTCAGGAATTCGATCATCCTGGCATTGAGCGCAGCCCACAGATCGTGGGTCATGCACTTGCCGCTGTCCTCACCCATGCAGTTTTCGCGGCCGGCGCAGCCGGTGGCATCGATCGGCTCATCGACCGCGACGATGATGTCGGCCACCGTGATGCCCCCAGCGCTGCGGCCAAGCGAATAGCCGCCGCCCGGACCACGCGTGCTCTGCACCAACTCGGCGCGACGCAGCTTGCCGAACAGCTGCTCGAGGTAGGACAGCGATATTTGTTGGCGCGAACTGATGGCGGCCAGCGCCACTGGCCCGTTGGTCGAGCGCAGGCCGAGATCGATCATCGCTGTGACGGCGAATCGGCCTTTTGTCGTGAGACGCATGACGTACTCCTGCAGGGTTTGGTCGGAATCGGGCTGACGGACCGCATTACCGCGGGTTAACCCTCGGTTGATTCCGATAGGATTACTCAAGTTTAGCAGAGACCAACCATTTTGGTCGGGATCGACTCAGGAAGTTCCGAGCCGCACGCCAATCTGTGCGATCAGCGCGTCGCTGGCCCGTTCTACCAGGTCGAGCACCCGCTCGAAACCCTGCGCCCCACCCTGGTAAGGGTCGGGGATCTCCACCGCCGCGAACAGCCGCAGCTCGACGCGCGCCTCGGGCGGCCTCATGCGCTCGAGCTCGGCGAGATTGTCCTCGTCCATCGCCAGCAACATGTCAAAGCGGTGGAAGTCCGCCTCGACGACGCGCCTTGCGCGCTGGCTCGACAAGTCGTAGCCGCGGCGCAGGGCGTGGCGCTGCGAACGCGCGTCGGGCGGCTCGCCACTGTGCCAGGCGCCCGTTCCTGCCGAGTCGACCGCCACCCGATCCTGCAAGCCGTGGGCGCGCAGGCGTTGGCGCAGCACGGCTTCGGCGGTCGGCGAACGACAGATGTTGCCCAGGCAGACCATCAGCACGCGAAGCTTGACGGCTGGCTGATCGCAGACGCCCGGACCCGGCGCGCTCACCCCGCGCCTTTCGCGCCGCCCAGCGGTACGACATTGCTGTCATGGCCCGGCGCGCCAAAGGCCTGCTCGCGCAACTGCGCGAGTTGGTCGCGCACCCTCGCAGCCTTCTCGAACTCGAGGTTTCGAGCGTGTTCGAGCATCTGTTTCTCGAGCGCCTTGATGCGCTTGCCCAGGTCCTTCTCGCTCATCGCCTCGACCTCGGCTGCGGCCTGTGCTCGTTGCAGGTCGTCCTTGGCGGTCTTGGCCGAGACGGCACCGTCGATCATGTCGCGAACCCCCTTGACCACGCTGCGCGGCGTGATGCCGTGCAACGCGTTGTGGGCCATCTGCTTGGTGCGGCGGCGCTCGGTCTCGCCGATCGCGCGCTGCATCGAATCGGTCATCCTGTCGGCATACAGGATGGCCTTGCCGTTGAGGTTGCGCGCGGCGCGTCCGACAGTCTGGATCAGGCTGCGCTCAGAGCGCAGGAAGCCTTCCTTGTCGGCGTCGAGGATCGCCACCAGCGAGACCTCGGGAATGTCCAGGCCCTCGCGCAGCAGGTTGATGCCGACCAACACGTCGAACAGGCCCAAGCGCAGGTCGCGCAGGATCTCGACCCGCTCGACGGTGTCGATGTCGCTGTGCAGGTAGCGCACCTTGACACCGTTGTCGGCCAGGTAGTCGGTGAGTTGTTCGGCCATGCGCTTGGTCAGCGTGGTGATCAACACCCGCTCCCCGACCGCGACACGCAGGCGAATTTCCTGCAGCACGTCATCGACCTGGTGTGTCGCCGGCCTGACCTCGACAACCGGGTCGATCAGTCCGGTGGGCCGCACCAGTTGTTCGACCACCTGCCCGGCGTGCTGCTGCTCGTAAGCCGCGGGCGTGGCCGAGACGAATACCGTCTGGCGCATGCGCGACTCGAATTCCTCGAATTTCAGCGGTCGGTTGTCCAGGGCGCTCGGCAGGCGAAAGCCGTACTCGACCAGCGTGGTCTTGCGGGCCCGGTCGCCATTGAACATGCCGCCCAACTGGCCGATCAGGACGTGGCTCTCGTCCAGGAACATCAGCGCGTCGCCAGGCATGTAGTCGACCATCGTCGGCGGCGGGTCGCCCGGCCTGGCACCCGACAGATGGCGGGTGTAGTTCTCGATGCCCTTGCAGTGGCCGACCTCCTGCATCATTTCCAGGTCGAAGCGCGTGCGCTGCTCGATGCGTTGGGCTTCGACCAGCTTGCCGGCCGCCACGAACTCGGCGACGCGCTCGCGCAATTCGACCTTGATCGTCTCTATCGCCGCGACCACGCGATCGCGCGGCGTCACGTAGTGGCTGGCCGGGTAGATCACGAAGCGCGGCACCTTTTGCCGGATGCGGCCGGTGAGCGGGTCGAGCAGCTGCAGCGATTCGACCTGGTCGTCGAACATCTCGATCCGGATCGCCAACTCCGAGTGCTCGGCCGGAAAGACATCGATCACGTCGCCGCGCACCCGGAACGTACCGCGAGAAAAGTCGGTTTCGTTGCGCGTGTACTGCATCCGGATCAACTGTGCGATGGCGTCGCGCTGGCCGAGCTTGTCGCCCACGCGGGTGATGAAGCGCATCTGGGTGTAGTCCTCGGGCTTGCCAATGCCGTAGATGGCGCTGACGCTGGCCACGACGATCACGTCACGCCGCTCGAGCACGCTCTTGGTGGCCGACAGGCGCATCTGCTCAATGTGCTCATTGATTGCGCTGTCCTTCTCGATGAACAGGTCGCGCTGTGGCACATAGGCTTCGGGCTGGTAGTAGTCGTAGTAGCTGACGAAGTACTCGACCGCGTTCTTGGGAAAGAAGTCGCGGAACTCGCTGTACAGCTGCGCGGCCAAGGTCTTGTTCGGCGCGAAGACGATCGCCGGCCGGCCCAGCCGCGCGATCACGTTGGCCATCGTGAAGGTCTTGCCCGAACCGGTCACGCCCAGCAGCGTCTGGTAGGCCAGGCCGTCGCCGATGCCTTCGACCAGTTGCGTGATCGCCGTCGGCTGGTCGCCTGCCGGCGGGTAGGGCTGGAACAACTGGAACGGAGAATCGGGGAAGCTGACGAACACGCCTTCGGCCGCTGGCTCGGCGGCGGCTGGTGCGCTGGGCGGCGCTTCGGGAACTGAGGACATCGGTGCAGGCCTGGGGCAGACCCGTAAATTCGGGACCACCGAGCAGCGTACCGCAATGCGCCGCCGCCCGATCTCGCTCTCCCCTGGTCGCGACGCCCGTCATGAGCCCGTCCTGCGCCGTCGAGATGGCCCCTGGCTGCGCAAGCAAATGGGGGCACGAGCTGCACGGCATGCGTGCGCACATCAAGGCGATGCGCGCCGCGCCCTGCTTGAAGGACCCGCGCAACGCGGCGTGAAGCAGGACCTGGGATTCATCAACCGCGAGCAAGGCATGTCCAGCTACTCGGGATTCAACGCCGCTCAAATGCAGCGCCTGCGCGCCTAATTCGGCGTCTACGGCGTCGATTCGGCACGCATCTGCATGGCCGCTCTGAGCCACAGGAACCTCGCAACGCTGGCCGGTGCGATCGCCGGCGTGATGTAAGTCCGGACCTTCGGCATTCGAGCTGGCGCGGCTTGCCGCGTGTTAACTCGCTAGCGGGAGTGGTAACCTCGTCGCATAATTGCTGCAACGCACAAACTTTTGGGGACCATCCGATGCTGTACCAGCTGTACGAGACGCAGCGTGCCCTGATGGCGCCGTTTTCCGAGTTCGCCAGTGCCTCGTCCAAGCTGTACAACCATCCGCTGTCGCCGTTCACGCACACGCCGATGGCCCAGCGCGTGTCGGCCGGTTTGGACTTGATGCACCGGCTGGCCAAGGAATACGAAAAACCGCAGTTCGACATCCGCAGCGCGACGGTCGACGGCGTGCAGGTGGCGGTGCAGGAGCAAGTGGCGATCGAAAAGCCCTTCTGCCGGCTGCTGCGCTTCAAACGCTTCACCGACGACCCGACCGCGCTGGCCGACATGAAGACCCAGCCGGTGGTACTGATCGTCGCCCCGCTGTCGGGCCACCACTCGACGCTGCTGCGCGAAACGGTCAGGAGCCTGCTGACTGGGCACAAGGTCTTCATCACCGACTGGACCGATGCCCGCATGGTGCCGGTCGACCGGGGTCCGTTCCACCTCGACGATTACGTGGCCTACATGCAGGAATTCATGCGCCACATCGGCCCCGAGGTGAATGTCATTTCGGTCTGCCAGCCCACCGTGCCGGTGCTGGCGGCGATCTCGCTGATGGCCAGCCGGGGTGAGTTCACGCCGCGCACGATGACCATGATGGGCGGCCCGATCGACGCCCGGAAGTCGCCGACTGCCGTCAACAACCTGGCCATGAACAAGAGCCACGAGTGGTTCGAGCACAACGTGGTCTACCGCGTGCCGCAGAACTACCCCGGCGCCACGCGTCGCGTGTACCCGGGGTTTTTGCAGCACACCGGCTTCGTGGCGATGAACCCGGACCGCCACATGAGTTCGCACTACGACTACTTCCTCGACCTGGTTCGCGGTGACGACGAGAGCGCCGACAGCCACCGCCAGTTCTATGACGAGTACAACGCCGTGCTCGATATGCCTGCCGAGTACTACCTTGACACGATCAAGGTCGTGTTTCAGGACTTCGCGCTGGTCAACGGCAACTGGCGCGTCAAGAGCGAACTGGTGCGTCCGCAGGACATCAAGACCACCGCGCTGCTGACCATCGAGGGCGAACTCGACGACATCTCCGGCGCCGGCCAGACGCGCGCCGCGCACGATCTGTGCACCGGTGTACCCAAGTCGCGTCAGTTTCACTACGACGCCGTCGGCGCCGGCCACTACGGCATCTTCTCAGGGCGCCGTTGGCGCGAGCATGTGCACCCTGTGGTATCTGACTTTATTGCGCGCTACGGCCGCGGCACGTCGGCCGATGCCGCGCCGGCGCCTGGCAAGGCCAAGAAGAGGGCTGCAACGCGCCGCCGATAATCGGTCGGTGCCTCCCGCCGAACTTGCCCCGCTCCTTGACGCATTGCTGCCGCAAACGCAGTGCACGCGTTGCGGCTATGCCGATTGCTGGCACTACGCCCAGGCGATGGCCACCGGCGATGCGCCGATCAACCAATGCCCGCCGGGCGGCGCCGAAGGCATAACGCGGCTGGCGGCGATCAGCGGCCACACGGTGATTGCGCTGAATCCTGCCAACGGTGCCGAGGGCCCACGCAGGCTGGCAGTCATCGACGAAGATTGGTGCATCGGCTGCACACTGTGCATCAAGGCCTGCCCGGTCGACTGCATCGTCGGCGCACCCAAGCTCATGCACACGGTGATCGAGTCCTGGTGCACCGGCTGCGAACTGTGCCTGCCGGTCTGCCCCGTCGACTGCATTGCACTCGAAGACGCGACACCCGGCCGAAGCGGCTGGACGGCGTGGAGCGCAGCGCAGGCCGACGATGCCCGCCAGCGTTACGCGGCACACCAGGCACGCGTGACGCGCGACCTGCGCGAGAACGACGAACGTCTGGCAGCCAAAGCCGAGGCCAAACTGGCGGACCTCGAGGGCGCGAGCGTCATCACCGACCCCATGGCGATCGAGCGCAAGCGCGCCGTGGTCGAGGCCGCGATGAAGCGCGCGCGCGAGCGGGTGGCGAAGTGATGGCGATGCAAGGCGCCGACGTCGAGGCCTTCTTCGCCACGCTGCGCAGCGCCAATCCGCAGCCGGTGTCGGAACTGAGCTATAGCAGCGTGTTCGAGCTGCTGGCCGCCGTGCTGTTGTCGGCGCAGGCCACCGATGTGAGCGTCAACAAGGCGACGAGACGCTTGTTCGCAGTCGCGCCGACGCCGCACAAGATGCTCGCGCTCGGTGTCGAGGGCCTGATCGAGCACATCAAGACCATCGGCCTGTACCGCAACAAGGCCACGAACCTGATCGCGAGCTGCCATCTCCTGATCGAGCATCATGGCGGCGAGGTGCCGCGCTCGCGCGAGGCGCTCCAAGCGCTGCCCGGTGTCGGCCGCAAGACGGCCAATGTGGTGCTCAATGTCGCGTTCGGCGAGCCGACCTTCGCCGTCGACACGCATGTCTTTCGCGTCTGCAACCGCACCGGCCTGGCACCGGGCAAGACGCCGCACGAAGTCGAACGCCAGTTGACCGAGTGCGTGCCAGCGGTCTACCGCGTGCACGCCCACCACTGGCTGATCCTGCATGGACGCTATGTCTGCCAGGCGCGCAAGCCGCAGTGCTGGCAGTGCAGCGTGTCGACGCAGTGCCGCTTCACGCCCAAGACCCCTGCCGCATGAAGCGCGCCGCGCTGACGCTGGTCGTCTTGCTGTGGCTGCCGGCCTGCCGCGCCGAAATCAGGGTGACGGACGACAGTGGTCATGCCGTGAGCTTGGCGGCACCGGCCGTGCGCGTCATCAGCCTGGCGCCACACCTGACGGAAATGGCCTACGCGGTGGGCGGCGGCAGTGCCGTTAAGGCGGTCATTCGCTACAGCGACTACCCGGTGGCGGCACGCGAGTTGCCGGTCGTCGGCGATGCGTTCGCGCTCGACTTCGAGACCATCGTGCGGCTCAGGCCCGAACTGGTGCTGGTCTGGACCAGTGGCCTCAATGAACGCCACCGCGCCCGGCTGAGAGCCCTCGGGTTGACGATCTTCGAGAGCGAGATCCGCAACGCCGCCGCCATTGCCGATACCTTGCGCCGGCTCGGCACGCTGCTCGGCCAGGGCGACCAAGCCGAAGCGGCCGCGGCTCGCTTCGAGCGTGACTGGCAATCGCTGCGCCAGCGCTACCGCGGCAAGGCCGCCTTGCGCGTGTTCTGGCAACTCTGGCAAGACCCGTTGATGACAGTCAACCGCGAGCATCTTATCGGCCAGGCGATCCAGGCCTGCGGCGGCCTCAACGTCTTCGGCGCCCTGCCCCTGCTGACTCCCACGGTGAGCTGGGAAGCAGCCGTCGCGGCCGACCCGCAGCTCGTCGTTGCGTCGGGTCGGCCCGTCGATGCGGCAGGCGAATTTTCCCGCTGGCAGCGCTTTGGGCAGGTCAGCGCGGTGCGCAACAAACAGTTCGCCTACCTCGACGCCGACCTGATCGGTCGCATGGGCCCGCGCTTCGTGCAGGGAGCCGCGGCGCTGTGCGAGGCGATCGACGGCGCGCGGCCAAAGTAGCGCCCGTTGGACATACGTCCGCCCCGACGCGAGTCCAGCGTAGATTGGCGTTCGGCCCAGAGGCGATTTCAACGGGGACGGCATTTGTCTCTGCTACTCGCTACGGGGTTTCCAACTCTTCGGCTAAGCGAACAAATTGCTCGGCTCGCTGCCGATCAACTTGCAGGCTGAGTTCACCGTTTGAATGAGCCTTTGCAAGGCGTGTGCAAGCGAAAACGCTGCCATGGTTTGCTGCGAACACGTACCAGCGAAGCGCGCATGCATGTTCCCGAGTGACCCCTTGGCCATTTTCGTACCACGAGGCTAGTTCGAACGCAGCAAACGAGTCGCCAAGATCAATGGCGGTCATGGCGTAGCTCAGCGCCGTATCGGGGTCTGCGGCAACGACATTTCCGACGTGATACAGCATTGCCAAGTGAAACGCGGCGGCGGAGTAACCACCTGCTGAGGCCTTGTCGAAGAAGTGCAAGGCTGCGCAAAGAATCTGCTGGCGCGATGATATACGGTTATCGTATAGTCAAACAAACCGATTGCCGAATCGGTCCTAGCATGGGCGCATCCCCTTTGAGAGGCACCCATGTCCAAGCGGAAGACGGATGTGATCGAGAACTTTGGTGAGCGCCTGGCGCAACTGCGCAAGGCCGCCGGCTACACGCAGGTCGAGTTCGCCGCCGAGGTGGGCATCACGCAGCGCATGGTGGCCTACTACGAGGTGCCGAACGCGCAGCCGCCGGCGCGTCTGCTGCCGCAGATGGCGCAAGTGCTGGGCGTGGGCGCCGATGTGCTGCTGGGCATGACGCAGCCGCGCAAGATCAAGCGCCTGGCCACCAACAGCCTGGAGCGGCGGATGCTGGCCATCGAGAAGCTGGACCCGAAGGCCAAGCGCCAGATCACTCAGCTGCTCGACACGTTCATTGATCGCGAGAAGCTCAAGCAACGCCTGTCCACACAACGCAGCGCACAGGAGGCCTGATCATGACGACGATTCAGATCGAGTTGCCCGAGGCCACGGCGCAGGCCGCGCGCAAGGCCGGGCTGCTGACGCCGCAGGCGCTCGATCGGCTGCTGACTGACGCGCTCAAGCGCCAGGAAGCAGCCGACTCGCTGCTGTCGATCGCCGATCGCGTGGCCGCGGCCGGCATCGAGCCGATGTCGATGGAAGAGATCAACGCGGAGGTGAAGGCCGCACGCGCGGAGCGTCGTCAGCGTAATCAGGCCTCGTGAAGGCGGTCATCGACACCAATGTGCTGATCGCCGGGCTGCTGTGGCGTGGGCCACCGCATACGCTGCTCGAGCATGTGCGCGCCGCAACGGTTTCGCTGCTCAGCTCGCCGGCGCTGTTGGCTGAGCTGGCTGAGCTGGCTGACGTGATCGGGCGCGCGAAGTTCGATGCGATCCTCACGCGCACGAACACGTCGCGCGAGCGCTCCCTGGCAGAGGTGCGGCGCCTGGCCGAGGTCATCGATCCGCCACCGCTGCCGCAGCCGGTGTGCCGCGATCCCGATGACGATCAGGTGCTCGCGCTGGCACTCGCTGCCAAGGTCGAACTCATCGTGTCGGGCGACAACGGATCTGCTGTCGCTCACGAGCTTCGAGGGCATACCGATACTCGCGCCGGTAGAGGCAGTGAGGATGGTCGAAGCACGAAGCAGGGCTTGATCTTGGCGCACTCAGGCGTTTCGGTGCTCTGATTGCCCCGCTGAGCCGGCTTGTTCCTTTGACGCGCGCTTGCGTGCGTAGAGGTCGCGGAACATCAAGCGCCACATGATGAATCCCCATGCGTATGCACCGGCGAACGCAAGCGCGATGACGAGGACGGACGCAACCTCGCCATAGCCGGCGAAGCCCCAAGCGCCAAGCGCTGCCGCTGGAATGCCCAAGCCCACCGTGGAAGCTTTCAAGAACCCCCCCTCGGTCGATATGTAGTTTCCGAGTCGGACAAGAGCGTTCACGAGTCCTCGCCCTTATGGGCAAACATCGATAGTCCGAGGCGTCAAGGCAGGATTGCCGGGCCGGGATGACGTGACTGGGCCTGTACCGAATCTGTTGGCGATATACATGCCGCCGATGACCAGAGCCCCGACACCCACGCCCAGCGCTCCACCGACAACTGTGCCGGCAACCGCACCACCGAAGGTCGCATCGGCAACCGCCAAGCCTCCGAGTGCACCCAAGTGCGCGCCCTCTGCAACTTCTGCGGCGACGCCAAAAGTAGCCCCGCCGACCGCACCGATGACGGCACCACCCGCCATGCTTCTACCCAGGATGTCTCCAGCCTGTTGCTGAGTGGGCACCGACGATGACGGCTGGCAAACACAGCTGCCTCCGCCAGACGGGTTAGTCGCCCGCGCGCCACCACCGAAGCCCATCAGTCCGGTCGGATCGATGAAGCTCAAGGGCTTGCCTTGAACATGTGCGTAGGTATTGATCCCTCCCGCGAGCCCGATGGGATCGGACTGCACTACTGCGCGACCCAGAAACGGCCCGCTTCGCCATCCACCGCGCGCCACGCGCAGCCGTAAACGCGCGCCAGGCGCTCGGCATCGAGCATCGTGGCCACCGTCCCCTGCTCGCAGCGACCGTCGGGCAACAACGCCAGCACGTGCGTGGCCGCGCGGGCGATCCAATTGACGTCATGGGCCGAAATCACCAGCGCGTGCTGGTGCAACGTGGCCAGCCATTGCGCGACCTGCAACTGGTGGGCCGGATCCTGGAACGCCACCGGCTCGTCGAGCAACAACAGCGGCGCGCCCTGCACCGCGCATTGCGCCAGGGCCACCCGCTGGCGTTCGCCGCCCGAGAGTTCGAGCACGTTGCGCTCGGCCAGCGCCATCGCGTCGAGCGCCGCCAACAACGCGCGGGCGTCGTGGCGCGGCTGCACCAGGCTCAATTCGAGCAGGCGCAGCACGCCGATCGGGAAGCGGTCACTGGGCTGTTGCGGCAAGAACGCGCGCAAGCTCGCAGCATCGGCAGCCGGCCAATCGCGGGACGCGCGGCCGAGCCAGCACACCTCGCCGCCCTGATGCAAGGCCGCGTCGCCGACGCCCGCCAGTGCGCGCAGCAGCGTGCTCTTGCCTGCCGCGTTGCGGCCGATCACGCACCAGCGCTCGCCGACCGCGGCTTGCCAGTCGAGCGCATGCACCAGCTTGCGGCCGGCCGCAGCGAGTGTCAGCGCACGGGTCTGGATCAGCGCTGCATTCATCGCGTGCCGCGCAGCAAAAACACGATGAACACCGGCGCACCGACCAGCGCCATCACCGCGCCCACCGGCAACTCGATCGGCGAAACCACGCTGCGCGAGAGCAGATCGGCCGCCATCAGCAGCGCTGCGCCGCCGAGCGGCGTGAGCCACGCCAGGTCGCGCGTGCGCTGCACGCCGGCCAGGCGCAAGGCATGCGGCACGACCAGGCCGACGAAGCCGATCGCCCCGGCGCTGGCCACGGCCAGGCCAGCGGCCAAGGACGCACCGACGAGCAACTCCAGGCGCAGCCTGCGCACAGCCTCACCGAGCAGGTGCGCGGCCTCGCTGCCAAGCAGCAGGCGATCGATCGCGCGGTGGCGCGCGCGCAGTGCGAGCGTGAACAACAGCGCGCCAGCCAAGGTCGCACCAGCGTGGTCGGCGCCCGAGAGATCGCCTACCAGCCAGAAAATCGCACCGCGAAGGCGTTGCTCGGGGGTCAACGTGAGCAGCAATGTGGCCAGGGCACCGAACACGGCAGCCAGCATCGCGCCGGCGAGGATCAGGCGCGGCGAGGCGTCGTCGCTGCAAGCCAGCGCACGCCTTGCCAGCAGCACGAGCAACCCTCCCGCCGCGAGTGCGCCGGCCGCGGCTCCGAACGCCATCGTCACGCCGAACATCAGCGCCAGCAACGCGCCGACTGCCGCGCCGCCCGAGGTGCCGAGCACATAGGGGTCGGCCAGTGGATTGCGCAGTAGCGCCTGCATGGCCAGGCCAGACAGCGCGAGCAGCGCACCGACCCCGGCGGCGACAGCCACGCGCGGCGCGCGCAGCGTGCGGATCAGCTCGAGATCCCAACCCGCGCTGCCGATCAGCAGCGACGCCACGAGCACGGCCAGCGTGGCCGCCACCAGCGCGCCAGCCAACCAGGCCAGGCGGGTACCCGTCAATGGCATCGCTGGCACGTCCTCAATGCAGCGTGGCCTGCAGCGTGAGCAGCAGGCTGCGTGGTGCCGCGGTGTAGCCCAACACTTCGCTGGCCCGGGCATTCGTGACGTTGTCGAGCTTGGCCAGCACGCGCCAGGTCGGCGTGAACTGGCGCTGGAGCGCCACGTCGAGCGTGGTGCGCGCCGGGTTGATGGCGTCGCCGAAGGTGACCGGGTCGGTGTCCAGGCGCTTGCCGGTATGGCGCAGCGCGGTCAGGGCATGCCAACCCATGACGGCCCCGCTGACGTTGAGGGCAAGCGACTGGCGAGAGCGCCGCTTGAGGGGCTGGCCGGTGTCGGCGTCGCGCGGGTCCTGCACGGTGACTTCAGCGCCGAGGCGGGCGGGGCCGATCGGCCATTGGGCCATCACCTCGACGCCGCTATTCTTTGCGCGGGCGATGTTCACGGTCTCGAAAGTCACCGGGTCGAAGCTCAAGCGATCGCGCTGACGTTGCACAAACACTGCCGCACGGGCCAGCGCCGCGTCCGCACCCGACCATTGCAGTGCCAGTTCGCCCTGGCGCGAGCGTTCGGCGCGCAACTCGGTGGCCGGGTTGGCGTAGAGCTCATCGAGGAATGAGGGCGCGGAAAATCCGGTCGAGCCTTGCGCACTCGCCTTCCATCCGGGATCCAGCGCGTAGGCCAACGCGAGCATCCCCGTTGTGGCGCCGCCGTAGGCACTGCTGCGATCGCTGCGCAGATTGGCCTGCCACTGCAACGCTTGGGCCTGATTGTCCAGGCGGCCCAGCCAGCCCAGGCGCAGGCTGTCGGTACCCCGCGTGCGCTCGGGCGTGGCGGAGTCGCTGAAACGCTCGTGCTTGGTCTCGGCGCCGAATTGCCATTCGTGCACCGGCGAAGACTGCCAGGCCAGCTGCGCACCGGCCAGCCGAACGCGGTTGTCGGCGACAGAGGCAAAACCCGTCGGATCGTCCAGGCGCTCTCGCGTCTGGCCGAGGTTGGCAGTCAACATCAAGTCGCTGCGCAACGCGTGGTGGCTGCTCAGACCCGCAGCGTCGGTGTGCGTGGTCAGCACATCGTCCAGGCCTGGCGTGAAGCCGTCGTAGGCGCTGCGCGTCGTGCTGGCAAGCAGGTTGAATGACGTGCGGTGCCCGTCGGCCCAGTTCTGTTCAAGCAGAAAGCTGGCTGCGGTCTGGCGTGCCGGGTCGCGGTCGGGGTTTGCATTCGGGTCGAGCGTCGCGTCACGGGCCGAGTAAGCGCCAGTCTTGCGCGCCGACAACGAAGTGCTGACATTGGTGGTGCTGGTTCCACTGCCCAAGCGTGCGCCACCGGCCGCGGCGGCGGCAAGCGTATCCTGGCTGCCGACGGACACGCTGGCTTGCGGCGC
>Ga0315271_10000699_pt1 | contig 19288 bp, 19 predicted proteins | sample C3_top_MG_FD_204664 | JGI IMG/M metagenome (GOLD analysis project Ga0315271, IMG submission 204664) | Sediment microbial communities from Yellowstone Lake, YNP, Wyoming, USA - C3_top | ecosystem: Environmental > Aquatic > Freshwater > Lake > Sediment | place: USA: Wyoming | collected 2017-08-01
CACCATTTTCGTCAGGGTCCCGATCGTGCGGCGGCCCAGGTGGCCATCCCGAAGGATGAACCACCAAGGCCGGCCGCCTGTGCGCAACGGACCTTTAGCCTAGATCCCGTCGACCGCCCGGATCGCTGCCGTCATGTAGCCCATGGCGAAGGCCATGCCGGCGTGCCAGGGGGCATCGCATGCCATCTGCGGGGCGTGGTCCGGGATCAGCACCCCGTCGTACAAATTCGCCTTGAGGATCGAAATTACGCGGAGCATGTCCGTGTCACCCTCGTCGATGAACGTCTCGCGGTAGTCCGGGACCTTGCCCCGAATGTTCCGGAAGTGCATGTAGGCGATGCGGCCCTGGGCGCTCTGCTCATCCACCGCCTCGTACACGCCGCCGTCGGCCATCTCGCCGACCGTGCCCAAGCAGAAGTCGATCTGGTTCGACGGGCTCGGGTTGAGCCCGACCAGGCGCCGGAAGGATGTCGTCTCGTACAGCATCCTCGGCTGGCCGCGGATGACCGGGACGGGAGGGTCGTCCGGGTGGGCGGCGAGCACGACGCCGGCTTCCTCGGCGACGGGAAGCACATCGGCGAGGAACCGCTCGTAGCGCCCCCACAGGACCTCGCGGTCGACCAGCTCGAGCTCACCCTCGGCGTCCGGGTCATAGGTCATGTTCCACACCATTCCCCGCGGGATCGGCGTCTCGTCCACGCCGCTCATGCCGCTGCCGACCGCGCCACCGCGGGCGAAGGGGCCGCTGATCCGGCCGGCTACCCCAGCGAGGCTGAAGTTGTAGCCGATCACGCGGATCCCGGCGGCGCCCACGGTCCGGATCATGGTCTTGAGCTTGTCGATCTGGGCAGCGCGCTGCGGCCCGTCGAGCAGGACGTCGTGCCAGTGCGCGGGATCGAAGTTCTCGATGGCGTACCAGCTGAGGCCGTGGTCCTCGATCATCGCCCGCATCTCGCGCAGCTCGCCAAGGTCCCACAGGCGATCCGGGTCACCCGCCCGGCCCCAGCCTCCCTGCCCGCCCGTCGGCTGGTCGCCCCGCGGATTGTCCGCGGCCTGCCTGAAGTAGTCCACCAGGTGCACGACGACGTGGGTCGCCCCGCACTGCCGTGCGAACGCCAGGTTGTCCGGAGTCACGTTGTGGCGATAGAGCCCGAACCCGAGCTTCATCCGACTGCGTCTCCTGCGTCGGCTCGCGCCTCGCCGGCGGGTCCATCGAAGACGACCAGCCTTGGCTGCGAGCGACGCATCCGCAAGGCCTCCTCGGCGGCCACCCGGCCGCCCGCGATGTGCTGCATCGTTGCCTGCCGTGCTCCCTTGTGGTCGTGCCCCTCGATGGCGCGGAAGATGGCCTCGTGCTCGCCCATGGCCCGCTCCACGGCGCCTGGGACATGCTCGGTCTGGCTCCGGATCGTCGTGAGGAGGTCTGCGACCGCGTCGAGGACGCGCAGGAAGATCGCGTTCTCGCTGGCGGCCACGACCGCCCGGTGGAAGTCCAGGTCTGCCTGGAAGGACGGCGCCCCGGTTCGCCGCGCAACCTGGAGGCGCTCGAGCGCCTCGGCGATCTCGGCGACTGCTGCCGGCTTGCCCCGTGTCGCGGCCCTGCCGGCGGCCTCGACCTCCAGGAGCTCCCGGAAGTCGTAGAGGTCCTCGATGGCCGGCCGCTCCAGGAGCGCCGAAATCGTCTCGGTGTCGAGCGCTTCCTCGGTTCCCATGCCGACCACGACAGCCCCGCGACCGGGCCGCACGTCGAGCACGCCCATGGCCACAAGCGACTGGATCGCCTCGCGGACCGCGCCTCTCCCGACGCCATAGCGCTCCATGAGGCCGCGCTCGGTCGGCAGGCGGTCTCCGGGGGCGACGGCGCCCGCCCGGATCTGTGCCAGGAGATCGTCCGCTACGAGGTGGCTGAGGTTTCGTCGGCCGGGAAGTTTCACCCCTTGACACTAGCGTTCGCCCGGCTATCCTGTCAATCACATTTGTCCGACAAAGCCAACAAATGGGATGAGACGTGGCCCGATGACCCTCGACTTCGAGAACCTGCGACGGCGCTTGCGGAGTGCCCTGGTGGCCGACGTCCTCGACGGCATGGGCCGGCGCCACCAGTGCCTCGGGTCCGGGATCGTCCCGCTCCGATCCGCCGACATCCTCATCGGGCGGGCCTTCCCGGTCACGGTGATCGAGGTCGATACCCCCATTGAGCCGCCATACCAGGGGCTGCTTCGCGCCCTGGATGCGATCGCCGCCGATGACATCTTCGTCTATCCGACCGGGCGGTCGAGCCGGGCTGCGGTGTGGGGCGAGCTGGTTTCGACGGCCTGCCTGGCACGCGGGGCAGCCGGCGCAATGACCGACGGGCTGATCCGCGACACCGAGCGGATCCGCGCGCTCGGGTTCCCGGTGTTTGCTCGGGGCACCTTGCCCCTCGACGTCAACGGCCGCCTTGAGGTGGTCGGCCACGGCGCGGATGTATTCCTGGACGGGGTGCGCATCCGGGCCGGCGACCTGATCGTCGCCGATGCCGATGGTGTCGTGATCGTCCCGGCTGACGTGGAGGCCGAGGCGGTTGAGCTTGCGTTGGCAAAGGATGCCCGCGAGGCCGACTTCCGGTCGGCGGTCGCGGCAGGAACAGCCCCGTCCGTGGCGTTTGACCAATTCAAGGTCCTGTGAGGAGGAACCCACGCGCCCCGAGATCACACCGCCAAACACCATGTTCCGGATGGCGTCTCGTTGACGCTCCGGCACCGTCCAGCAGAGCATCTACAGCGAGGAGTGAACCAGTGAAGATCCGGACCATCGGCCTGCTTGTCGCGGCCACCCTGGTCGCCGCAGCATGCAGTACCGGGTCGGCCACGCCGGCCCCCACGGCCGCCCCCGCGGCGACGCCCGCTCCGACCGCGGCACCCGCCGCAACCGCGGCACCCGCCGCGACCGCGGCTCCGACCACGGCTCCGACCACGGCTGCAGGAAATGCCTGCCCGGCCAAGGCGCAGGCCCTCACCGGCAAGACCATCGGTGTTATCTACCTCACCGAGGCCCACCCGTACTACCAGGCCCACATGAAGTGGACCGAGCAGTTCGCGACCGACTGCGGGATCAAGCTCGTCGAGGTCGACGGCAAGGCCGACCCCGCCGTCATGAGCTCCGCCATGGACCAGCTCATCGCCCAGAAGGTCGATGGGATCATCTTCGCGCTGCTCGATCCCGCGGCGGCGGATCCGTCCATCAACGATGCCCTCGCCGCCGGCATCCCGGTCATCACCTTCGCCATCAAGCAGGGCGCCAACGCACACGTCCCGTTCGTCGGGATCCCCGAGAACGTCGCCACTGAGGCAGCCGGCAAGGAGGCCGCCGCCCGGTTCCATGCCAAGTTCGGCGCCGATGCCGCGGCCAAGCTCACGATCGTCGACTGCCCCACCATCCAGGCGGTCGTCGACCGGTCGGACGGCTTCGTCAAGGGCTTCACGGAGACCGACCCGAAGGCCAAGGTCATCGATCGCATCGACGGCGGGTGCGCACGCGAGAAGGCCGTCAAGGCGATGGAGGACTCGATCCAGGCCCACCCGGACGTCAACGTCGTCTACGGCGGCAATGGCGACAACTCGCTGGGCGCGCTGGCGGCCCTCCAGGGTGCCGGCCTCGGCACCTCGGACAAGGTCTTCCTCACCAGCCATGACGGCAGCGAGCCCGAGATCCAGGAGCTGGTCAAGGCCTCCAGCGCCCTCAAGCTCTCCGTCGCCAACCGGCCGAAGGAGCTCTCGCAGGCCACGCTCGAGACCCTCGGCGAGGTCGTCTCCGGTGCCCGCGCCAAGAACCAGGACAGCAACGTCCTCGTCGAGGCGGCCGTGCTCAACCCGGACGACATCAACGCGCTGAACCAGTTCCTCCACGACGAGTACTTCGCCACGACCGACCTGGTCGCTGCCCCCTAGCTCCTCCTGCTGCGAGGGATCGCCTGCGGCATCCTGCCGCATGGCGGTCCCTCGCCTCAACCACCCAACCCAGGGACTTGTCATGAGCCAGCCCCCCGTCCTCGAGCTCGTCGGCATCGAGAAGAGCTTCCCGGGTGTGCACGCCCTCCGTGGCGTGGACCTGGACGTCCGGCCCGGCGAGATCCACTGCCTTGTTGGTGAGAACGGGGCCGGCAAGTCCACCCTCATCAAGATCCTCGCCGGGGTGCACCAGGCCGATTCCGGCGAGGTGCGCGTGCTCGGCACGGCCCGGCACTTCGCCAAGCCCATCGAGGCGCAGGAAGCCGGGCTCTCGTTCGTGTTCCAGGAGCTCAACGTCGTCGAGCACCTGAGCGTCGCCGACAACATGAGCCTCGGTCTCGAGGGATCACGCTTCCGCTGGGACCGGGCCCAGGCCCATCGCCTGGCCGTGCAGCACCTGGGCGACCTCGGCGTCGACATTGAGCCCTCCGTCCCCATGCAGCGGCTCCGGCCCGCCGAGCGGCAGCTGGTAATGATCGCCAAGGCCCTGTCCACCTCGGCCAAGGCGATCGTCATGGACGAGCCGACGGCCGCCCTCACCGAGACCGAGATCGAGCGCCTGTTCGAGATTGTGCGGCGGCTGCGATCCTCCGGCGTGGCCGTGCTCTACGTGTCACACCGGCTCGAGGAGGTCTTCGCTCTCGCGGACCGGATCACGGTCATGCGGGACGGTCAGCGGGTCGCCACGCACCCGGTGGACGAGCTCGACCGCTCGAAGGTCGTCTCGCTGATGGTCGGCCGGGCCCTCGACAATATCTATGAGCATCCAGTCCGGACGCCGACCGACGAAGCGCTCCGGCTCGAGGGCGTGAGCGGTGCCGGCGGCCGCGTGACCAACGTCGACCTCGTGGTCCACGCCGGCGAGGTCGTCGGCCTGTCGGGGATCGTCGGCTCTGGGCGGACCGAGCTCGCGCGGCTCGTGTTCGGCGCGGAGCGACTCGGATCCGGCCGGATGTTCCTGTGGGGCAAGCCGTATCAGCCGGCGGGGCCTGCGGAGGCGATCCGGCGTGGCGTCGGGCTCGTCCCCGAGGAGCGCCGGACCCAGGGCATCGTCGGCGTCCTCACGGTCCGCGAGAACATCTCGATGGCCGCAGCCGGCCGCGTGAGCCGGCTCGGGCTCGTCAACCGGGGTGCCGACCGCATGCTCGCTGAGAACTACCGGGAACGGCTGAACATCCGGACGCCCGGCGTCGAGCAGGCGATCCGTCTCCTCTCCGGCGGCAACCAGCAGAAGGCCGTGATCGCCAAGTGGCTCGCGACCGAGGCTCGCGTGCTGCTCCTCGACGAGCCGACGCGAGGCGTCGACGTAGGCGCCAAGGCCGAGATCTTCCACCTAGTGAACCAGCTCGCGGCGGCAGGCAACGCCATCCTCATGATCTCGTCGGAGCTCGAGGAGATCGTCGCCTTCTGCGACCGGGTAGCCGTCATGCGCGACGGGACCTTGGTCCGGACCCTTGCCGGAGCCGAGATCAATCGGGAGCGCGTGATGCACCTGGCAACCGGAGGTGAATGACATGGCCACGACGCCGGCTCCGCCGAATGCCCGAGGGCGCGGACGGGCGAGCATCAATCCGGCGCTCGTGCAGAGCGGCGTGACCCTGATGATCCTGCTGGGCCTGTGCGCGATCTTTGCGATCCTGAGCCCCGTCTTCCTCAACCCCACGAACCTCACGAACGTGCTGCGGCAGGTGTCGATCGTGATGATCGTCGCCTGCGCCGGGACCTTCGTGCTCATCAGCGGCGGGCTCGACATCTCGGTCGGCGGGGTCCTGGCCCTCACCGGTGTCGTGTTCGCAAAGCTCGCCGTCGCCGGTGTGGCGCTCCCCGTCGCGATCGCCGGGGCGGCGACGGTCGGCGCGCTGATGGGCCTGGTCAACGCCCTCCTGATCGTGCGGTTGGGGATTACCCCGATCATCGTCACCCTTGGGAGCCTCTACGTCGCCCGCGGGCTCGCCTTCCTGATCGCCGAGGGGCACTCGGTCGTGACGGGTCTCCCGGACAACTTCATCCTCCCCGGCCGGTCGTACCTCGGCCCGATCCCGACTCCGGTGATCGCCGCCGCCGTCGTCGTGGCGGTCGCCTTCGTCCTGCTCCACCGGTCGCTGCTCGGCAAGTACACCTACGCGATCGGCGGCAACCGTGAGACGGCGCTGCTCTCGGGCATCGCGGTCGGCAAGGTCCAAGGCTCTCTCTACGTCCTGAGCGGCCTGTCGGCCGGCATCGCGGGAGTCATCCTCGCCTCTCGCCTCGGGTCGGGCCAGCCGGATGCCGGGATCGGGTTCGAGTTCGAGGTGATCGTCGCGATCATCGTGGGTGGCACGAGCCTGGCCGGCGGCCAGGGGACGATCGTGGGGACCGTGATCGGCGCCCTGATCGTCGCGGTCCTCGGCAACGGGCTGAACCTTCTTGGCGTGCAGACCTTCTACCAGTACCTGGTCCAGGGAGTGGCGCTCATCCTCGCCGTTCTGCTGGACATGACACTCAAGCGGCGCGCGCAGGCGGGAAGCGCCCTGCGGAGCCGGCCCGGTCGTGGAACGCCGACCGCGCCGCCCCCGCCGTCGCCGAGCGGCGACATCCCGCAGACAGCAGAGACTGGAGCCTGACATGGCCGACTTAAGAGGCAAGGTCGCCATCGTGACCGGGGGCACGCTCGGCATCGGCCGCGCGGCGGCCGAGGGCCTCGCCCGAGCGGGGGCGTCCGTGATGGTCTGCGGCACGAACCCCGGGCACGTCGAGACCGCGATCGCCGAGATGCGCGCCGAGGGGCTCGAGGTCGACGGCGCCGCAGCCGACGTCGCGTCGGCCGCCGACATGGAGCGTCTCGTTGTCCGGACGGTTGAGCGGTTCGGCGGCGTCGACATCCTGGTCAACAGCGCCGGGATCCAGCGCTACGGGACGGCGGTGGACACCGACGAAGGGGAGTGGGATCGCGTCCTGGACGTGAACGTCAAGGGCATGTTCCTCGCGGCGAAGCACGCGATCCCCGAGATGCGCCGCCGCGGTGGCGGCTCGATCGTCAACGTGTCCTCCGTCCAGGCGTTCATCGCCTTGAAGAGCTCCCTCGCCTACGTGACCAGCAAGGGTGCCATCAACTCCCTGACCAGGGCCCTCGCCCTGGACCACGCGTCCGACGGTATCCGCGTGAACGTGGTCTGCCCGGGATCGATCGACACCCCGATGCTCCGATGGGCGGCCGACCTGTTCCGCGGCGAACGCGGCGCCGACGACCTCGTCGCCGAGTGGGGACGGATGCATCCGCTCGGGCGGGTCGGCCGTGCCGAGGAGGTTGCGGCGCTGATCGTGTTCCTGGCCGGCCCAGGATCCTCGTTCATCACGGGGGCGTCGATCCCGGTCGACGGCGGGCTCCTGCTGACGGTGTCCGTCGCGCTTCCCGCCGACCAGGGCGCTGGCTGACGGCGAGGACGACGAGCAATGCCGCACACCAGCGATCGCCGGCACGCATGCCGCGTCTCCGACGAGTGGACCTTCCGCGGCATGCGGATGGCCGTCCTTGAGAACGACCACCTGCGTGTCGTGATCGCGCTCGACCGGGGCGCCGAGATCGTCGAGTTCCGGAGCAAGGCCGACGACGCGGATCCTCTCCTGCGCCTGCCGGGTGGACCGCGCGACCCACGGGCGGCACTCCCGTCGATCGGCTCCGCGGGCGGATCCTTCCTGGACCTCTACGCCGGCGGCTGGCAGGAGATCCTCCCCAACGGGGGCCCCGCCGCGACCCACCGAGGGGTCGAGTACGGCCAGCACGGCGAGATCTCGCTCGTGCCCTGGACCCTTGACATCCTCGAGGATGATCCGCGGCAGGTGTCGGTCCGGTGCAGCGTCCGCGGTCTGCGCACCCCCTTCCTCCTCGAGCGCACGATGACGATCCGGGGCGACCGGGCGGCGCTGTTCCTCGACGAGCGCCTGACCAACGAGTCCGGCGACGACCTCGACCTGATGTGGGGGCACCACATCGCGTTCGGCCGGCCGTTCCTCGACGCTGGAGCCAGGATCTGGACGTCGGCCCGGGCGATCGTCGCCGAGGACCCGATGGCCGGCTTCGAGCCCCGCCGGGTCGAGCCGGGGCACGCGGGGCCCTGGCCGATCGCGACGGCACCCGACGGGAGCGCCATCGACCTGAGCGCCATCCCCGAAGCGACCTCGTCCGCGGGGCGCGAGATGTGCTACCTGTCGGACTTCGACGGCGCCGCCTGGTATGCCATCGCCTCGCCCGACCACGGCTTCGCGATGCGCTGGGACGCGGACATCTTCAAGTACCTGTGGCTGTGGCAGGAGTTCACGCCGACGGGTGGCTACCCGTGGTGGAAGCGCGTCTATACGGTCGCGCTCGAGCCGTGGACGAGCTTCCCGACGCTCGGCCTCCCCGAGGCCGTGCGGCGCGGGACGCAGCTGATCCTGCCCGCGGGTGCGAGCACCGAGACGAGCCTCGTGGCCGTGAGCTTCTCACCGACCGGCAAGGTGACGGGCGTCGATGCCGACGGCTCCGTGACGTTCGCACCCCCGGAAACCGGGTCCGGCGACTCCACGCCCGATGAGAGCACGGGGAGTGCCGCCCGATGATGCGCGTGGCCCTCGGCCAGCTTCCTGAGGCGTCCGACGCGTCGTTGGACTTCGCCCGACAGCTTGGTCTGTCCAGCATCCAGTTCAACACGCCCAACCTGCCCGGCGAGCGGCGGTGGGAGTACGACGACCTGGTCGCGTTGCGGGAACGATGCGGGGCGGCCGGGCTGACTCTCGAGGCCATCGAGAACATCCCGACCCATTTCTATATGCGCGCGATGCTGGGCAAGCCGGGCCGGGACGAGGACATCGAGAACGTCGTGGCCACGATTCGGAACGTCGGCCGGGCCGGAATCCCGACCCTTGGCTACCACTTCATGCCAGCCTCGGTGTGGCGGACGTCGATCAGCGCACCCGGTCGTGGCGGCGCGGTCGTGACCGCCTACGACCACGCGATCGCCGTCGACCCCGCCCGGGCCGAGGAGGTCTACATCGCGTGGCGCGATCTCGCGCGCGACGACCCATTCATCCGGGCAACCCAGTTCGACCTGGGAGTCGAGCTCGATGACGACGCCATGTGGGCGAACTACCGCTACTTCATGGAGGCGGTCGTGCCCGTCGCGGAGGAGGCGAACGTCCGCCTCGCACTCCACCCGGACGATCCGCCCGTCGAACAGCTCGGCGGCGTCGCCCGGTTGTTCCGGAGCGTGGCGAACCTGCGCAAGGCGACCGAGCTGGTGCCGAGCCCGAATGCGGGCTTCGACCTGTGCCTGGGGACCGTGTCGGAGATGGGTGGCGAACAGGCCGTGCTCGAGGCTATCGAGACGCTCGGGCCTCCCGGCCGGATCTTCTACGTCCACTTGCGCGACGTGAAGGGGGTAAGCCCACGGTTCGAGGAGTGCTTCATCGGCGAGGGCAACTACGACCCCCTCCGCGTGCTGCGCACCCTCCGCCGGGTCGGCTTCGACGGCTTCATCCTCGACGACCACGTGCCGCGCATGGTCGACGACACCGACTACATGCACCGCGGCCGGGCACACGCCATCGGCTACATCCAGGGCCTGCTCCAGGCCATCGCATCCGAGAGCGAGCAGCAGGAAGAGGCAGGGCAATGAGCGTCGACTACCAGGCGACTTTCGCGCCGTTCATCGACGGGCTCGATCATCCGGAGTGCGTGACCGTCGGTCCCGACGGCTACCTCTACGCGGGTGGCGAGGCCGGCCAGGTCTACAAGGTCACCCTTGATGGGACGGCGGAGCTGGTCGGCACCACCGGCGGGTTCGCGCTCGGGGTGTGCGTGGACGCGGACCTGAACGCGTACGTCTGCGACATCAAGCGTATGGCTGTTGTCCGTGTCGCCCCCGACGGAACCGAGTCGGTCTACGCAAACGGGCTGCCCGCGCGTCCCATGCGCAACCCGAACTTCCCGGTCTTCGACGAGGCAGGCAACCTCTACGTCTCGGATTCGGGGGGCTGGAAGACCGACGACGGCTGCATCTGGGTCATCCGCCCGAACGGCGCCTGCGAGGTCCTGCGCGACGATGTCGTCGCCTTCCCGAACGGGCTGGCCATCAGCCCGGACGGCCGCTACCTGTACGCGATCGAGAGCCTCGGCTTCCGGGTCGTGAGGGTCGCCATCTCGAATGGCATGTCAACCGGACCGGTCGAGAAGGTGCTCGACACCCCGGTGCACCACCTGCCGGACGGCCTCGCCTTCGACGCCGAGGGCGGCCTGTACGTCGCGTGCTACACGCCGGACGTCATCTACCGCCTGGCGCCCGACGGGACGCTCGACACGGTCGCCTCCGATTGGGAGAGCGTGGTCCTCTCGAGCCCGACGAACGTCGTGTTCGCGGGGCCTGACCGCAGGACCCTCGTGGCGGCGAGCCTCGGGCGCTGGCACCTGTCCAAAGCCGAGGTGCGCGTCCCGGGCATGCCACTGAACTACCCGCGACTCCCCCGCGAGACGCGGTGACACCCTCCACGGCAATCAGAGCCGAGCTCACAGCCGCCCGCGTCGTCCCGGTCGTCACGCGCCTCGCGGCTCGCGACGCGCACGACCTCGCGGCGGCCCTCGCTCGCGGCGGCCTGTCCGTCATCGAGGTGACCCTGCGGGCCGCCGGCGCCATCGAGGCCCTCGAGGCGATCGCGGCCGACCCGCCGGAAGGCTTCATCGTCGGAGCGGGCACAGTGCTGACGGCGGACCAGGTCGACGCGGCCGTCGACGCCGGCGCCAGGTTCGTCGTCTCGCCCGGGCTCTCGGCCAGGGTCGTTTCGCGCTGCGCCGCGCGTGGCGTTCCCTGCATCCCCGGGGTCGTGACGGCCACCGAGATCATGGCGGCCCTCGACGAGGGACTCGACCTGCTCAAGTTCTTCCCGGCCGAGGCAGCCGGTGGCGTGGCGACGTTGCGCGCCCTGGCGGCACCCTTTCCGCAGGCGCGCTGGGTGCCGACCGGCGGGATCACGACCGCCAACCTCGCGGACTACCTCGCCGTGCCCGCGGTGACCGCTGTCGGCGGTTCCTGGATGGTGAAGCCGGAGCTCATCGAGGCGGGCCGCTTCGATGAGATCGAGCGACTGGCCCGGGACGCCGTGACGGCCGCCGGCGTCGCCCGCGAGGGCATCCGATGAGCCTTCTGCCGCTGCGCCCGGCGCCAGACGGCGGGCCCGAGATGGTGTCCCTCGGCGAGGTCATGCTGCGTCTCGACCCCGGCGAGGAGCGGATCCACACCACGCGAACATTCCGCGTCTGGGAGGGAGGCGGCGAGTACAACGTGGCGCGTGGCCTGCGGCGCGTCTTCGGCCTTCGGACGGCCGTCGTCACCGCGATCGTCGATAACCCGGTCGGTCGCCTGCTCGAGGACCTCCTGCTCCAGGGCGGGGTCGACCAGCGGTACGTCCGCTGGGTGCCGTTCGACGGCATCGGCAAGCGGGCGCGGGTCGGCCTGAACTTCACCGAGCGGGGCTTCGGTGCCCGCTCCGCCGTCGGCTGCTCCGACCGTGGGCACTCCGCGGCGTCGCTGATGGCACCCGGCGACGTGGACTGGGACCGGGTCTTTGGCCGGGATGGGATCCGTTGGCTCCACACGGGCGGGATCTTCGCCGGCCTCTCGGACGGCACCGCGGCGCTCGCCCGTGAGGGGATGGAGGAGGCGCGCCGGCATGGCGCGATCGTGTCGTTCGACCTCAACTTCCGCCCATCGCTGTGGGCAGACCACGGTGGACCAGCCGCCGCACAGCAGGTCAACCGGAGCCTGGCGGGCCTTGTCGACGTCATGATCGGCAACGAGGAGGACTACACGGCCGCCCTCGGGTTCTCGATCGAGGGTGCAACCGAGGGCTACTCCGATCTCGACCCGCTGACGTACCGCGCGATGCTCGGGCAGGTGCGCGAGGCCTATCCGAACGCCCGCCTACTGGCGGCCACGCTCCGGACGGCGACGACGGCATCGCGCAACGACTGGAGCGCCGTCGCCCTCGCGGGCGACGAGTTCGCAGTCGCCACGCCGCGCCATGGCCTCGAGATCCTCGACCGGATCGGCGGGGGAGACTCATTCGCCTCGGGGCTCGTCTACGGGCTCATCACCGGCGGCGACCTCCGCCGAGCCGTGGAGCTTGGGGCGGCGCACGGGGCGCTGGCCATGACGACCCCCGGCGACACCAGCACCGCGACGCTCGCGGAAGTGGAGCGCGTTGCCCGGGGCGGCTCCGCGAGGGTCGTGCGATGAGCCTTCGCGTCGTGATCACGGACTGCTTCGGCTACCCGGAACCGGGCGTCATCGAGGCGGAGGAACTGGGTAACGACGTCGAGCTCGTCATCGGTGCCGCGAGGAGCGAGGGGGAGGTCCTCGAGGTCGCGGCCGGCGCCGACGGGCTGCTCGTGAACATGGCCCCGGTCAGCGCTGCGGTGCTCGACGGACTGCCAGGCCTCCAGGCTCTCGTCCGATACGGCGTGGGCATGGACAACGTGGACGTCGCGGCCGCCGCAGCGCGCGGGATCGCCGCCCTCAACGTTCCCGACTACTGCGTCGACGAGGTGGCCCACCACGCGGTCGCGATGATCTCGTCGGTGGCGCGTCGCCTGGTCCCGTTCTCGACCGGCGTCCGTGGGGGTGCCTGGTCGCCGACGCTCGCCGATCCGCCGCTGCCGGTCGGGGAGGATCCGGTCGGGATCGTCGGGTACGGGCGGATCGGCCGGAGGACGGCGGCCCTGGCCGCGGCGCTCGGTCACCCGGTGGTGATCTTCGACCCGTACCTGCCCGAGGATGCCCTGGGCGGGATGCCCCGCGCGGCCTCCCTCGTCGAGCTTGCCGGTGCCGTGAACCACCTGTCGGTCCACGTGCCGCTCAACGACGAGACGCGCGGCCTCGTGGACGCGCAGGTGCTCGCGGCGCTCGGCGGATCCGGGCACCTTGTCAACACCGCGCGCGGCGCCGTGGTCGACCAGGCCGCCCTGCTCTCGGCGCTGGACGCGGGAGCCCTCGGCTGGGCCTCCCTCGACGTCCTCCCGTACGAGCCCCCGGCCGGCCTGTCCGGCGCGCTCGTCGACCACCCGCGGGTCACGGCGACGCCCCACATCGCCTACCTCAGCACCGCGTCACTCCCGCGCCTGCGGCGATACGCCGCACGGCGCCTGCGCGATGCGCTCACCTCGATGCCCCCTGAACGGAGACCCCGTTGACGACCCTCACGTCGCGCGAGCGCATGCTCGCGACCCTCGATCACCGCGAACCGGACCGGGTGCCATTCGATCTCGGGTCGACCTATACGACCGGCATCCACTACGTCGCATACCGGGCCCTGCGCCGCCACCTCGATCTGCCGGGGGACGGCCGGATGATGGACATCCGCCTCGGGCTCGGCTTCGTCGACGACGACGTCCGCGACCGCCTCGGTGTCGACGCCGGCATCGTTGCGCCCAACGGCCCCAACCCGGAGCGCTGGAGGCTCGACGTCCGCGAGGAGGGCGAGTACCTCGAGTACACCGACGAGTACGGCCTGGGCTGGCGCTCGCCTCGCACGGGCGGGCTGTACTACGACCTGTGCAGCAACCCGCTCGCAGGCGACATCACGGTTGCGGACGTCGAGGCGTATCCGTGGCCCGACCCTGCCGACCCCTATCGGTTCGAGGGGATGCGCGAGCGAGCGCTGCGGGTCCGCGACGACGAGCAGCGTGCGGCCGTCTTCCGGGGCGTCTCGACGGGCATCTTCGAGCTTGCGTCGTGGATGCGGGGCCATGAGCAGTTCTTCATGGACATGCTGACCGAGCCGGAGCTGGCCGAGGCCCTCCTTGACAAGGCGCTCGAGATCAAGATGGGCTACTGGGCCAAGGTCTTCGAGGTCGCCGGGGATCTCGTGGACGTGACCTACGACTCGGACGACTATGGCACCCAGCGGGACATGTTCATCTCTCCGACCACCTGGCGAAGCTTGGTCAAACCGCGCCTGGCAACGCTCAACGCGTTCATCCACGCGAACAGCGAGGCGAAGGTCTTCCTGCACTCGTGCGGTGCCATCCGCAAGATCATCCCGGACCTCGTCGAGGTCGGGGTGGATGCGCTCAACCCGGTGCAGGTGAGCGCGGCCGGCATGGACTCTGGCGAGCTCAAGCGGGAGTTCGGCCGGGACATCGTGTTCTGGGGCGGCGGCGTGGACACCCAGCACACCCTGCCCTCCGGCTCTCCGCAGGACGTCCGGGACGAGGTGCGCCGGCGGCTCGACGACCTGATGCCGGGTGGGGGGTTCGTGTTTACGGCCGTGCACAGCGTCCAGGCGGACGTGCCCCCGGAGAACTTCATGGCGATGTGGGAGACGATGCGCGAGCACGGGAGCTACGGGGCATGAGCGATCTCGGACGGGTCGTGGTCGTCACGGGCGCCGGGTCCGGGATCGGTCGCGCGACGGCGACCGCGTTCGCCGCGATCGGTGACCGCGTGGTGATCGCGGACTACGACGAGGCGGCGGCCGAGGCCGTCGCGGCGGAGCTGCGGGAGAGCGGAGCCGAGACGCTGGCGGTGGCGGTGGACGTGAGCGACCGGGCGCAGGTCAATGCGATGGTCGCGGCCTCCGTCGCGCGGTTCGGTGGCCTCGATGTGCTGGTCAACAACGCGGCCGTCGGCGTAGCGGGTGACCTTCTCGAGACGAGCGCGGCCGACCTCGAACGGACACTCGCCGTCAACGTCGTCGGCACGTTCCAGTGCTGCCAGGCAGCCATCCCCGTGATGCTCGAGGCGGGCGGCGGGGTCATCGTCAACGTCGCCTCGGTCGTGGCCCTCGCCGCGGTCGAACGCCGTGCGGCGTACACGGCGTCCAAGGGTGCCGTGGTGGCCCTGACCCGCTCGATCGCGGTCGACTTCATGCGCCGCGGGATCCGCTGCAACGCGGTCGCGCCGGGCACCGTCGACTCGCCGTGGGTCGGCCGCATCATCAGCGACCAGGCGGACCCGGTGGCCGCGCGCCAGGCGATGGTCGAGCGCCAGCCTCTCGGCCGCCTGGGGCGGCCCGAGGAGATCGCTGCCGCCATCCGGTACCTGGCGTCCCCGGAAGCGGCATTCGTCCACGGCAGCTGTCTCGTCATCGACGGCGGGTTCTCGGCGCGCTGATGTCACCCTCGTCCTCGAGCCCCATCCAGCTCCTCACCGACGCCACGGCCGTGCGCGCGTTCCTGGCCACGTACATGGGCGTGGATCCGGTAACCGCGGCGATCGAGTTCCTGTCCGGGGGAGTGTCCAGCGCCGTCGTGCGGGTTACGACTGGCGGCGACTGTTTCGTGATCAAGCAGGCCCTGCCCCAACTCCGGGTCGAGGCGACCTGGATGTCGCGTCCCGAGCGGTCGGGCATCGAGGCGCGCTGCGCCGAGGTTCTCGAACGACTGGTGCCGGGGTCTGTCCCCCGCGTCCTGCGGGTCGTGCCCGAGGCGCACGCATTCGCGATGGAGTGCGCCCCGGCGGGGTCCGAGACCTGGAAGGAGCACCTCATGCGGGGTGCCGTGGACGTGGAGATGGCGCGGGCGGCCGGGGTCCTGCTGGGCCGCATCCACTCCACGACCGCGGATGTGCGGGAGCTCGCCTCGGAGTTCGCAGACACCTCGTTCTTCGTGGAGCTGCGCATCGAGCCGTATCTGCACCACGCTGCGTTGCTGCATCCGGAGCTCGCCGAGGAGCTTGGCGCACTGAGCACCGGGCTGAGCGCGCCCGGACTCTGCCTCGTCCACGGTGACTACAGCCCGAAGAACCTCCTCGTGACGCCCGAGGGGGGCCTGCTCCTTCTCGACCACGAGGTCGCGCACTGGGGACAGCCATCGTTCGACGTGGCCTTCGCACTGAGCCACCTCTGTCTCAAGGCCGTGCATTTCCCGAAAGCCGGGGAGTATCTCCTGGCCGCCACGGCCTTCCTCAAGGCCTATCGCGCGGCATCCTCGGTCGTTGACGCTGCCACGGGCACGATGTGCGGCGGGCTGATCGCCGGCCTGATGCTCGCCCGCGTCGACGGCAAGTCGCCCGTCGAGTACCTGGCCGACGGAGACAGGGACCTCGTGCGTGCGATCTCCGGTCGGATCCTCCGTGACCCTGCCGCGGTCCCCGAGACGGTCCTTGCCAGAGTGCGCGAGGTGGTCGCCGGTGCCTGACCTGCGGATCGTCTCTGTGAAGGGCCGCGAGATCCTCGACTCGCGTGGCCGGCCCACGGTCGAGGCCGACGTCATCCTCGCCGACGGGACGCTGGGACGAGCCTCCGTCCCTTCGGGGGCGTCGACCGGCCGACACGAGGCGGTGGAGCTGCGCGACGGTGATCCCGCCCGGTACCGGGGTCTCGGCGTGCTGCGGGCCGTCGCCAACGTGGGCGGTGAGATCGCCGCTGCCGTCCGCGGTCGCGCGGCCGACGACCAGCGCTCGCTCGATGACGCGTTGATCGCCGTCGACGGCGACCCCCGCAAGGCTCGCCTCGGCGCCAACGCGGCCCTCGCCGTATCCCTCGCGACGTGCCGCGCGGCAGCGATCGGCCGTGGCATCCCGCTCTACCGGCACATCGCGGACCTGTGCGGCACCGAGCCGTCGATGCCGCTCCCGATGGTCAACATCATCAGCGGCGGCCTCCACGCCGGTCGCCAACTCGACATCCAGGACGTCCTGGCCATCCCGCTGGCGGCGACCTCATTCCGTGACGCGCTCGAGACCGTCGTCAGGATATACAGCCGCGTTGGCGACATGGTCCTGGCCGCCGGGTACCCGCCCCTCGGTGCCGACGAAGGTGGCTGGGGGCCGCCACTGGCATCCGACCGCGAGGCCATCGAGTGGGTCGCCCGAGCCATCACCGACGAGGGGATCACCGCGGGGATTGCCCTCGACATCGCCGCCTCCCACTTCTTCGACCGGGATGCCGGAACCTATCGGTTGGGCTCCGTCGGGACCCTGGACCCCGCCGGGATGGCATCCGCGCTCGTCGGGTGGGCTCGCGACTACCCGATCGTGTCGATCGAGGACGGCCTCGCGGAGGACGACTGGGACGGTTGGGCCTCGCTGACGACGCAGCTGGGCTCCATCCAGCTCGTGGGCGATGACCTGTTCGTCACCGATCGCCGGAGGCTGGAGCGCGGTATCGGTGCCGGCATCGCCAACGCCGTGCTCGTCAAGCCGAACCAGGTTGGCACCCTGAGCGAGTCGTTCGACGTCGTCGCGGCGGCACGGCAGGCGGGATATGCGGCCGTGGTCTCCGCACGCTCGGGCGAGACCGAGGACAGCTTCCTGGCCGACCTTGCGGTCGGGACCGGGGCAGGCCAGATCAAGGTCGGATCGGTGACGCGCTCGTCGCGCCTGTCCAAGTGGAACCAGCTGCTGCGCATCGAGGAGGAGCTGGGGTCCGGAGCGTATGTCGGTGCGACGGCCCTCGCCGGCCGAGCGCAGCCGCACAAGGGAGAACGATGAAGCTTGCCGCCATCATCCACGACGGTCGAACCGTCCCCGCCGTCGTCAGCGGCGCGCGCGCATACCTGCTGCCGGGGTCGCCGGACGCCCCAGGCTCGCTCGAAGCCATCGTCGCCGACCCCGGTCGCTGGCTCCCCTGGCTCGAGGCTTACGCGGCGGCGCCCGGGCGGGGCCTCGCGCTGGCCGACGTCCGGCTGACGGCGCCGCTCCGGCGTCCTGCGAAGGTGGTCGCGGTGGGCGTCAACTATGCCGACCACGCCGCCGAGGGCAACGTGGCCCTGCCGGCCGAGCCGCTCCTGTTCACGAAGTTCTCGAGCTCCATCATCGGTCCCGGGGATCCGATCACATGGGATCCTGCGCTGACCGATGCCGTGGACTACGAGGCGGAGCTCGCGGTCGTCATCGGGCGTCTGGCCCGCAACGTGCCGCTCGACGCCGCGCTCGACCACGTCTTCGGCTACACGTGCCTCAACGATGTCTCGGCGCGGGACCTGCAGTTCGGTGACGGCCAGTGGGTCCGCGGCAAGAGCCTGGACACCTTCTGCCCAGTGGGACCCTGGATCGTGACCGCGGACGAGATTCCCGACCCGCAAGCGCTGACCGTCGAGTGCGAGGTGTCCGGGGAGATCCTCCAGTCGGCCTCGACCGCCGACATGATCTTCGGGGTCGCCGAGCTCGTGTCGCGCATCTCACGCAGCTTCACACTCGAGCCGGGTGACCTGATCGCGACCGGGACGCCGCCCGGCGTCGGTTACTTCCGCGAACCGCAACGTCTCCTCCGCAACGGCGACGAGGTTGTCGTGCGCATCGGGGCCGTGGGAGAGCTGCGCAACCCAGTCCGCTTGGACTGACATCCGATCCGCGAGGAGCACCCTGACATGGCCGACCTCTCCGCCCTCACCGCCGCCGTCGAGGCGGGGAACCGCACCGCCGCCGCCGCGGAGACCCAGACCGCCCTCGACGCCGGCGTGGATCCCACCGAGGTCCTGGCCGCGATGACCGCGGCCATGGACGTCGTGGGCCGCAAGTTCCAGGAGGGCGAGCTGTTCGTCCCCGAGATGCTGATCGCGGCCCGCGCCATGAAGGCCGGCACCGAGATCCTGGAGCCCGTCCTGCTCGCGGCGGGCGTCAAGCCCGAGTTCCGCGCTGTCGTGGGCACCGTCGAGGGCGACCTCCATGACATCGGCAAGAACCTGGTCGGGATGATGTGGAAGGGTGGCGGCATCGAGGTGATCGACCTCGGTGTCAACGTGCCGCCGGCGAAGTTCGTCGCGGCGGCGCAGGAGCATGACGCCCACCTGATCGGGGTGTCGGCCCTCTTGACCACGACGATGCCGAACATGCGCGCGGTGGTGGAGGCCGTCCGGGCCGCCAACCTCTCGACGAAGGTGGTCATCGGCGGGGCGCCCACGACCCCCGAGTTCGCGGCCCAGATCGGCGCCGACGGGTATGCCCCCGACGCGGGGGCCGCGGTGGACCTGGCGAGGGGGCTTCTGCGAGAGTAGGTTCCGGCGGACCCTGGCTTGTGGACTGCACACAATCGGCTTGATCTCGACGGGCGGACCAGACACGCTCCTGGGCATCGAGTCGGGCCGGTTCGGCAACTCAGTCACCCCGGCCGCCAACGGTGCGGCAGACGGGGGGTACTGGCGCGCCCGACAGGTGTTGGGCGCGCGATAGCAACCTGGGATCTGCCCATCGAGGGCCGCGATGAGTGGCTGGCCGCGGCGAGGCCGCCGCCCACCGCCTCGGCCTGTCGCACTCGACCGTGAAGCACCACCTGGCAAATGCCGGGTCCAAGGTGGGCGCGGTGCTACGGCGCCGGCAGGCCTTAGGCCGGGATCTCCTCCTTCGCGGGGT
>Ga0315271_10000700_pt1 | contig 19279 bp, 17 predicted proteins | sample C3_top_MG_FD_204664 | JGI IMG/M metagenome (GOLD analysis project Ga0315271, IMG submission 204664) | Sediment microbial communities from Yellowstone Lake, YNP, Wyoming, USA - C3_top | ecosystem: Environmental > Aquatic > Freshwater > Lake > Sediment | place: USA: Wyoming | collected 2017-08-01
CGCCAGGCGGCGTAGTGGGCGGTGTCCTTGTGCGCCTTCGCGGCGTCCTCGTCCACGTACCACTCGTAGATCAGGAACCTCGTCGGGTCCTCGGCCAGTCGGAGGACGTCGAACCGGAGGTTGCCGGGCTCCTGCACGGAGGCCTCGTGGTTGGCGCGCAGCGCGTCGGCGAAGGCATCGGCGTGCTCTGGCTTGACGTGGCAGTGGACGAGGGTCACGAACATCGATGGGCTCCCAGGTGCGGTTGATGCTCCGGTCCGTGGTGGATGCGCCGTGGCGAATCTATGCTGTACCGGACCGATCGGCACGGGTCCTCGCGCCCCTGCTTCCATCGGCCGAAAGAGCGGCGGTCGGATCGACCCGAAGGAGCGTCCATGGCCCGGCAGTTTGTCGTCCAGCTCGACAACCATCCCGGCGAGCTTGCGCAGCTCTCGCGCACGTTCGCCCAGCGTGGCGTCCAGATCCACCATGCGGCGTGTGCGGGCGCGGGTCCGCTCCAGTGCATGTTCGTGACCTTCACTGATGACGACGCGGCCCGATCTGTCCTGCGGGGCCTCGGCCACGCGTTCATCGAGGGCGAGCCGGTCATGGTCGAGATCCCGGACGAGCCCGGGAGCCTGGGCGTCGTCAGCCAGAAGCTCGCCGAGGCCGGCGTGCAGGTGACCGGCGTCATCGAGGCCGGCCGCAAGCCCGGCAGGATCGAGATGGCCTTCTGCGTGGACGACGAGTGCAGGGCCCGCGAGGTGCTGGGCCTGCATGTCGAGGACTGCGTGGGCTGCTCGTCCTGAGATCGGCCGCGGACGCGAAGACGCCGGGCCTCGTCGGCTGACGGTGGCCCGGCGCCGGGATAGAACCCTTATGCGAGGCGGGCGTAGTCCGCGGTGCCGCGCTTGATGAACTTGCCGTGGCCCTTGCGGCCGGTGAACTCGCCGTCCTTGACCACCACGGACCCGCGGCTCATGACCACGTCCGAGCCGCCCTGGATCTCCCAGCCCTCGTAGCAGCTGTAGTCCGCGTTCATATGGTGCGTCGCCGCGCTGATGGTCCGCTTGCGGTTCGGGTCGTAGACCACGATGTCTGCATCGGAGCCCACCGCGATGGCGCCCTTCCGCGGGTACATGCCGAACATCTTCGCGGGCGTGGTGGACACGATCTCCACCCACCGCTCTCGGCTGATCCGTCCGCCAACCACGCCGCCGTTGAAGACGAGGTCCACGCGGTCCTCGACACCCGGCAGGCCGTTGGGGATCTTGCGGAAGTCGCCGCGACCCAGCTCCTTCTGGCCGTGGAAGTCGAACGGGCAGTGGTCGGTCGACACGACCTGGAGGTCGTTCTTGCGCAGTCCCGTCCAGAGCTCGTCCCAGTTCGGGTTCTTCGCGCGGAGCGGCGGGGAGCACACGAACTTGGCGCCGTTGAACCCGTTGCCCAGGTCGTCCAGCGACAGGAAGAGGTACTGCGGGCAGGTCTCGGCGAAGGCCATCGCGCCCCGGTCGCGGGCGTCGCGGACGGCGTTGAGGGCATCGACCACCGACAGGTGGACGATGTAGACGGGCGCCCCCGCCGCCTCCGCCAGGCGGATCACCCGGTTGGTGGCCTCGCCCTCGAAGATCGGGTAGCGCGCGATGCCGTGGTAATAGGGGTCGGTCTTGCCCTCGGCCACGAGCTGGGCTGCCACGACGTCGATCGCGGGCCCGTTCTCGGCGTGCATCAGGATGAGGCCGCCGTTCTTGGTCGTCTGCTGCATCGCGCGGAGGATGTGGTCGTCCGGGCTGAAGAAGACGCCGGGATAGGCGGTGAACAGCTTGAAGTCGGGCACGCCCTCGGCAACCAGCTGGTCCATCTCGGCCAGCGTCTCGTCGTTGACGTCGCTCATGATCATGTGGAAGCCGTAGTCGGTGACGGCGTTGCCCTCGGCCTTCGCATGCCAGGCGTCGAGTCCGGTGCGCAGCGCCTGACCCTTCGACTGGACGGCGAAGTCCACGATCGACGTGGTGCCGCCGAACGCCGCAGCGCGGGTCCCGGTCTCGAAGGTGTCCTTGGCGAAGGTGCCGCCGAAGGGCAGCTCCATGTGCGTGTGGACGTCGATCGCACCCGGCATCACGTACTTGCCGGTCGCGTCGATGGTCTCGTCGGCCGTCACGCCTGTGGCCGCCAGGTTCGCGCCGATGTGCGCGATCGTCTCGCCGTCGACCAGGACGTCGGCCTGGTACGAGCCGTCAGCGGTGACGATCGTGCCGTTGGCGATCAGGGTCCGCATCGGTCCTCCTCGCGTGGTGTCTCGCCGGTGTCGGCCGGCCCGGGGACGTGCTGTGGGGACATCGTAGCGATGCGCGGGGGTCCTGGGAGGGGCGTGCGTGCGCCGGGGCGCGGGGGCGGCGCAGAGGAGCCGTGTGCGCGAGGTTCCCGGCGCTTGGAGCCGCGGACGGCGGCTCAGCTGATGGACAAGCCCAGGCGGACGCCGATGGCCGCCGCGACGCCCAGCTCAAACGACCAGGCAAGGGCGGCGCCTGCGACGGCCATCACGGCCACGGCAAAGGCGACGCTCGCGACCGTACGTTCCCGCCGGCGCGCGCGACGCGCGGTGGGCCCGTCGACCTCCCAGTAGGGGTCATGGCGCCTGGGCAGGGAGAACCGGGACATGCGACACCTCCAGCAGGTCCCAGTGTCCGCTCGGGTGCGGTCCGGTGCCAGAGGACCTCCGTTCCGGCGAGACCGGACGACTGGCGCAGGCGGCCGCGTCCGTGCTTCTGCCACCCATTCCCCCGGGACTGCACGTCGCCAGCGGACGGCCGAATCCGGGCAGATTGGACCCGGATGCTCGTCAACCAGTCGTACCGCGACTACCTGTCAGGAACTCGCGGCCGAACAGTCCCCCCGGACTACGAGGCGGGAACGGCGTGCCGCCGCGCTCCGGGTCAGGCCTCCGCGCTCAGGGTCCGACCCGGGCCGGGTGCCGCGGTCAGGCCGGCTCGTACCCGCGCAGGGCAGGGATGATCTCGCGCCCGTAGATCTCCAGCTGCTCTTCCTCGTTCCCGTTCATCAGGTAGAGGTTGAACTGGTCCACGCCGGCGTCCGCAAGCTCGCGCAGCCGCGCGATGTGTTGGGCCACCGAACCCACGAGGCAGAACCGGTCCACGATCTCGTCGGTCACGAACGCGGCATTCGAGCTGCCGACTTCCGCGTGGTGGAGGTAGTCATACCCCTCGCGATCGCGGATGTAGGACGTGAGCTCGTCGGGCAGGTCCTCGCGCGGGTACTTGTTGACGAGGTCGACGACGTGGTTGCTGACCAGGGCCGGGAACCAGCGAGTGCGGTCGCGGCCGTCGGCGAGGTCGCCCACGTGGGCCGGCGCCGCCGCCATCACCTGCACGGCGGACGGGTCGCGCCCGGCCTCCACGGCCGATGAGCGCACCTGCGAGGCGAACCAGCGGATGAGGTCCGGGTCGCCGATCTGGAGCATCGCCCCGTCGGCGATCCGGCCGGTGAGCTTGAGCGCCACCGGTCCGTAGCCCGCGATCCACACGGGCAGCGCGTGTCCACCCGTCCAGGTCAACCTCAGCATCGCGCCCTCGAACTCGATGCTCCGACCCTCGACCAGAGCCCGGATGACGTGGACCGCATGCTCCAGGTCCTTCATCGTGGTCGGTGCCTTGCCCAGCACGCGGCGCGCGGAATCACCCCGGCCGATGCCGAGGTCCATTCGCCCGCCCGACAGCTCGTCGAGGACGGCGAGCGCCGACGCGGTGACCGTCGGCTCGCGCGTTCCCGGGTTCGTGACGCAGGTGCCGAGGCGCATCCTCGTGGTGGCCTGCGCCATGAGGGTCAGCAGGGGATACGGATCCCGAAACAGGACATGGGTATCGAACAGCCAGCCGTAGGCGAACCCGGCCTCCTCCGCCTGCCGGGTGAGCGCGATCGTGCGCTCGATCGAGTGCTCAGGCTTGAGCGTGAATCCGAACTGCATCATCGTGCTCCCGTGGGGACCCGGGGGGAAAGATGGGACGGCTCGGCTGTCCTCCTCCTGACAGCCGAGCCGCGCGGGATCATAACGGACGCGGCCGACGTGTCGACCGTGCCGTTCGGCCCCTACGGGCGAACGAGGTCGCCGTACTGGTCGGGGCGCCGGTCGCGGTAGAACTGCCAGGTCTGGCGGACCTGCGTCACCAGGTCGAGGTCCATGTCACGGAGGATCAGCTCCTCGTCGTGCGCGGAGCCCGCGCCGCCGATGAGCTGCCCGCGGGGGTCGCAGAAGTAGCTCTGGCCGTAGAAGTCGTCCTCGCCCAGGGGCTCGATGCCGACCCGGTTGATGGTCCCCACGAAGTAGCCGTTGGCAACCGCGTGCGACGGCTGCTCGATCCGCCACAGGTACTCGGACAGGCCGCGGGACGTGGCCGACGGGATGAACACCATCTCGGCCCCGTTGAGGCCCAGGGCACGGGCGCCCTCCGGGAAATGGCGGTCGTAGCAGATGTACACGCCGACCTTGCCCACCGCCGTCTGGAACACCGGGTAGCCGATGTTGCCGGGGCGGAAGTAGTACTTCTCCCAGAAGCCCTTCACGTGCGGGATGTGGGTCTTGCGGTACTTGCCGAGGTACGTGCCGTCGGCGTCGATGACGGCAGCGGTGTTGTAGTAGATGCCCGAGGCGGTTCCATCCTCCTCGTACATCGGGACGACGAGGACCATGCCGGTCTGCTTGGCGAGGTCCTGCATGCGCTTCGTCGTGGGCCCGTCGGGGATCAGCTCGGTGTAGCTGTAGTACTCCGGCTCCTGCACCTGGCAGAAGTACGGCCCGTAGAAGAGCTCCTGGAAGAGCATCACCTGGGCGCCCTGCTTGGCCGCCTCGTGGGCGTAGCCCTCGTGCTTCTGGATCATCGACTCCTTGTCGCCGGTCCAGGTTGCCTGCAGGAGCGCGCCTCGGACGTTACGGGGCATTGCGAAAGCCTCCTCGAGATACCGCACTTGCCGGCCGTCCACGCGGACGGCGGCCGCCCTGAAACGTGAGGGCGGCGAATGGGCAGAGGATACGCCCGCGGGGTCGGCGCGGGAGCCCAGTCAGTGGCAGCTCGCCGAGTCAGTGGCAGCTCGCCGAGCCGCCGTCCGTCCAGGTGCTGCCGGCCTCCGGCACGAATCCCCACGTGTAGCCGGCAGCCTTCAACTCCAGCTTGAGGACCCCGTGGACACCGGTCTTGCGGACCTCGGAGTTGGGCTGGGTTGCCGCGAAGGACCGCAGCCCGGCGCCCCCGGTGCCGGCCACGATCTCCCGGATGCCGGTGGCCTGGTCGGCCGAGCCGTCAGGTCGCTGCGGGGCGAACCGCTCGTAGTCGTGGTCGTGGCCGTTGATCACGAGCTCCGCGCCCGCCTCGTACAGGGCCTGCCAGAGCGGCTGCGTCGCCGCCGTGCCGCCGTGGACGCCGGACGTGAACAGCGGGTGGTGCCAGATCGCGGCGACACACGCCCGCGGATTGGCCGCGAGGTCGGCCCGCAGCCACGCCTCCTGGGGCGAGCCGGGCCCACAGCCGCCCACCGAGGCGCAATTCGAGTTGAGCCCGTAGATCCGCCAGCCGCCCAGGTCGTAGGCGTACCAGCCCTCGCCGGGGTTCCCGCCGGACGGGCCGAAATAGGCGAAGTAGGGGGCAGCACCCGGCGACCCGTACTCGTGGTTGCCCGGTACCGGCCGGGTCCGTGCCCGGAATCGGCCCCAGGTGGGGGCGTAGCAGTTGGCGAACTCGGCGGCCGAGCCCGTCTCGTACGCGGTATCCCCCGCGACGAACACCGTGCCTGGGATCCGGTCGATCAGCGAGGCCGTCGCGGAGTCACCCGTGAGGCCGCACGATGCGACATCGCCGGCGCCCACGAGGACGGGATAGGCGCTCGCGGCATCCGCCACGGCAAACCCGTCGACGTCCACCCGCGGGTGGCCCGCGGTCCCCGACACGCGGATCGTGATCCGATGCCTTCCCGCGGTCGCCCACACGAACGTGTAGACGGCACGCCTCGTCTGCACCGTCGAACTGTTCAGGTTGACGGTTGCCGCGTACGTGCCGTCGAGGTAGACGCGGGCCTTGCCGCGCGTGGGTCCGCGCGCGGCGATCCACGCAACCTGGCTGCCGGTGAACGTGTAGCTGGCAGTGGCGCCTCGCACGCGCGACCGCTTGACGGCTCCGCCGAGGTAGGCGGAGCTCAGGCTGGTGGTCCAGGTCCGCGCGTACTTCACCGCCGAGGAGCGCTCGGAGGCGAGCCGCAGGTGGAAGGCTGCGGATGACTTCCATGCGCCCGCGTTGCCGGCCGCGTCGGTGGCCCGCACCTGGTACTGCACGGCGCGGGTCGTCGGCAGCGATTGGACGATGCTGCGGCTGGTCGGTGTCGCCAGCCCAACATCCTGCCAGTCCCCGCCGTCCAGCCGTCGGCGCAGGTCGTACCGGACCACCCCGGTCCCGACGTCGGTGGCGGCAGCCCAGCTGACGGTGACGGGGACCGCGTCGGCATTCACGATGGCGCTCCGCCGGAGGCGCACCACCGGCGCGGAGGCCAGCGGCGGGAACGTGTCGGCGACGACCGAGGCCGTGGCGGAGGCCGAGAACGGGCCCGTGGTTGCCGTGATGGTGGCGTCGCCCGGCTCCTGGGCCAGGAAGCTGCCACCGGTTCCAAGCGTGCCGCCGCTGCCGGTCATCGCCCACGCGACGGGCACCCCCGTCATGCTCACGCCGTTGAGCGCGGCATCCACGCCCCTGGCCCGGAACGCGACGGTCTCGCCAACGACGGTCGCGGCGCTCGCGGGTCGGACGACGACGCCCGCGAGTGGCCCGGACGGGATCGCGGACACGACCAGGAGGGAGTTGGCGACCGCTCGCTCGCGGCCGTCCGAGGGGCGGTTGATGACCGTCGCCTCCACGTCGCCCGGGATCCGGGCGAGAGCCGTGGTGGATCCGCCGCCGTCGAGGATGATCGCGGCCGAGACGCCTTGGCCAACCAGCAGGTCCGCCAGGTCGCCGGCTGTGACGCCGATGCTGTAGCCAGGCCACCGTCCATCGACCGTGGCGAGGACCAGGTGCCCGTCGGCGTGGATCCCGACCGCCGTCCGCGGGTGGCTGTACGTCGTGAATGACGAGACCGGCCTGATGCTTGGCTGGGCCGCTTCGACCGCCCATTCCCGCCCGCCGATCGCCTCGACCACGTCCTCCCAGCCGGGCGTGATCCCGAGCGTGATGCTGACCGTGGACCCGATTGCGAGCCCAGCGAGGGGTGCAGCGTCCGCACCCTGGGCCGAGAGGACGAGCGAGCCCGCCGCGATGGCGCTGTTGCCGCCCGCGGGCACCACCTTGGCCACGGTGGCGGTCCACGTGCCGCTGACGCGGAGCGGCAGGGCGGCGCCCGCCAGCACGACCTCCGTGCCGTTTGACAGGGCGTGGGTCGACGTGCCCCAGCGTCGCGAATACAGGACCAGGTCGCCGCTGCGGCGTGCCTTGTTGACGCGGTCGATGGCCAGTGTGGTCACGCCGTCGGGCAGGGTCACCGACCCGCTGACCGCCACGTCACCCAGCCGGGCGGTCGTGGCGCCGCCGAGCCCGAGCGTCGGACGCACCGTCACCGAGCCCGAGTACAGCTCGCCCTCGTGGACGTGCAGACCGCCGGGGTTCTGGACGCCGGTCGCCGCGTCGGTGGCGAAGGTGTCACCGTTGACCGCGGCGACGACCCGGTGCCCGTCCCTCGACACGCGGCCGGCCTGGCTGCGAACGGTGGCCACGGCATTCACGCCGGCGGCCGGCCCGGCGGCCTCGAGACTGATCCCGGTCGCGGTGGGATCGACGTCGATGAGCTCGACGACCTGTGGACCGTTGTCCGTCGTCCAGCTGCCCGAACGGCGGCTGACGCCGCCCGTGACCGGCGGCGTCGCGACGACCGAGAACGGCACTGTCGTCGTGGCCCGGACCGGGGCGGGTGCGGTCCCCGTGGGGACGCGCGACGCGAGCGCGGGGCCAGGGGCAGCGGTCGAGGCGAGGAACAGCAGGGCGAGGAGGGTTGCGCTCGTGCGGAAGTTCACTGCTCAGCCCTCGTTGCGTGAACCGTCATGCGGCCCGTGGAGTATCTGCGTCACCCCACTCTGCCAGCCGGACGCATATGCGGCAAGGGGTCGTCCGTACCGATCCACCCGGCTGCTGCGCCCGGTGCGGCAGCCAGCCTCCGTCCCGCGCGCCCCCCCGTGGGCCGCACCCGGTGTGGTCTAATCACGATCAGGCCACCATCACGACGCGGTCGCGCGAAAAGCGCGACGCGGTCGCACGAACGCGCGGGCCGCCCGAAGGGCCGCCCGGAACGGAGGATCATGGGCATCAGCGCAGCGCCCGGCATGACCAGCGAGGAGATCGTCTCCCTCTCCCGGGCGCACACCATCTTCTCGTGGTCGGTCCAGAGCGCCCTGGACCCGATCGCCATCGACCACGCCGAGGGCGTCTACCTCTACACCCCAGAGGGAAGGCGGATCCTGGACTTCAACAGCCAGCTGATGTCGGTCAACATCGGCCATGGCAACAAGCACGTCGTGGACGCGATCACGGCCCAGGCGACGAAGCTGCAGTTCGTGCAGCCGGCGTTCGCGACCGAGATCCGCGCGCAGCTCGGCCGCAAGCTGGCCGAGATCCTGCCCGGCGACATGAACAAGGTGTTCTTCACGCTCGGCGGTGCCGAGGCCGTGGAGAACGCGATCAAGCTGGCCCGCCACGTCACCGGCCGGCACAAGCTGTTGGCGCGCTACCGCAGCTACCACGGCGCAACGGCCGGTGCGATGACCCTGACCGGTGACTACCGACGGTGGGCGAACGAGCCCGGCATCGTCGGCGTCGTCCGCTACCCGGACACCCACCGCTGGGGCGAGCCGGAGCCGCGTCCCGTCGGCGAGTCTCTCCAGGGTCTCGAGGACGTCATCAAGTACGAGGGCCCGTCGTCGGTCGCGGCGGTCTTCCTCGAGACCATCGTCGGCACCAACGGCATCCTCATCCCGCCCGATGGGTACCTGCAGGGCGTACGCGAGATCTGCAACCGCTACGGGATCATGATGGTCTGCGACGAGGTCATGGCGGGCTTCGGCCGGACCGGCCGCTGGTTCGCCGTGGACCACTGGGATGTGGTGCCGGACCTCATGACGATGGCCAAGGGCCTCACGTCCTCCTACCTGCCACTGGGCGCCGTCGCCATGCGCGACCACATCTCCGAGACCATGAACTCGAAGATGTTCTACGGCGGCCTGACCTACTCCAGCCACCCCGTCAGCCTCGCCGCGGCCCTGGCCACGATCGAGGTCTACGAGGACGAGGGCCTCATCGCGAACGCGGCCCGGCTCGACTCCGTGATGCGCGCGCACCACGAGGCACTGGCCGCGAAGCACCCGAGCGTTGGGGCGCACCGCAACCTGGGCCTGTTCGGGATCGTGGATCTCGTCCGGACCCGGGACCCCTGGACGCCGATGACGCCGCTCAACGGCACCAGCGACGAGATGAAGGCCCTGGGCAAGTTCTTCCGTGACAACGGCGTGTACGTGATGATCGCGAACAACTCGATCCACACGAACCCGCCGCTGTGCATCACGGAGGAGCAGCTCGCCGAGGGCTTCGACGTCATCGACCGGGCGCTGGACATCGCCGACCAGGCGGTGACCGGCTAGCGCCATGACCGGAGGCCCGGTGGCCGGCGCCCGCTCCGCCGCCGGGCCGATCATCTCGATCCGGGGCCTGGACAAGGCCTTCGCTGGCGGGGGAGGGTCCCTGGTCGCCCTCGAGGGCATCGACCTCGACATCGAGGCCGGATCGTTCGTCTCGCTCATTGGCCCATCGGGATGCGGCAAGTCCACGCTGCTGCGCGCGATCGGTGACCTCGTGGCGCCATCGAGCGGCGAGGTCACGGTCAACCGCAAGACGCCCGGGCGCGCGCGCCTCGACCACGATTACGGGATGGTGTTCCAGGCACCCGTGCTGTTCGACTGGCGGACCGTCGAGGAGAACGTGACGCTGCCCCTGGAGATCCTGGGCTGGAGCCCGGAACGGCGCCGCGTCCGGGCGCGGGAGATGCTGGAGCTCGTCGAGCTGGACGCCTTTGCCGGCCACCGGCCGTACGAGCTCTCGGGCGGCATGCAGCAGCGGGTCGCGATCGCGCGCGCGCTCTCGTTCGAGCCCGCGATCCTGCTCATGGACGAGCCGTTCGGCGCCCTGGACGAGATGACCCGCGAGCGCCTGAACGACGAGGTGCTCCGGATCTGGGAGCGTACGGGCACGACCATCGTGTTCGTCACGCACTCCATCCCGGAGGCGGTGTTCCTCTCGACCCGGGTGGTCGTGATGAGCGCCCGCCCGGGTCGGATCTCGCGGATCGTGGACGTGGACCTGCCACGGCCGCGGACCGGCGCGACCCGCGAGTCAGACGGCTATTTCGCCCTCGTCACCGAGGTCCGCGAGGCCCTCCGATCCGGCGAGGCCGATCCTCGAGCCGGGTAGCGGGCGGGTTCAGGCCAGGTTCGCACCCGATGACCCCGACGCACCGGGCATCCGACTCCGGTTCCCGTACCCGCCGCCGCTCCAGCTGGCGACGTCACCCAGCGCGGCCAGGCCGAGCCACACCCAGTCGAAGCCGTCGATGCCGCCCGGGAAGACCGCGACGAACATCAGGGTCGTCAGCGGGGCGACCATGAAGCCGAGGAACGGCCAGATGAAGGTGTCGAAGGCCAGGCTCCAGCGAGCCGGCTCCAGCAGCCACCACACGAGGATCCCGGCGCGCGGGCCGAGCATGACGAGCGTCGTGAACAGGCAGCACATGGCGGACTCCTGGGCGAGGTCGATAACGCGTCCAGCGTAGCAATCCACGTGCCGGTTGCGCGTCGCCCAGCTGCGCGCAGGGGCTGCTATGGTCGCAGCCATGGGACTTGGCTTCGGACTCCTCAGCGCACAGCTCCGGCCCGGCGAGACGGACTGGACCAGGGCATACGACGAGACGGTGCGCCTCGCGGTCGAGGCGGAACGGCTGGGCTTCACGTCCGTCTGGACGACCGAGCACCACTTCGTCGATGACGGGTACATGCCCTCGCTCCTCGTCGTCGGGGCGGCCCTGGCGCAGGCGACCACGCGGATCGAGCTCGGCACCGGCGTGATCCTCGCGCCGATGCACCATCCGCTCCGCCTCGCCGAGGACGCGGCGACCGTCCAGCTCCTCAGCCACGGGCGGCTGCTCCTGGGCCTCGGCCTCGGCTGGTCCGAGACGGAGTTCGCGGGCCTTGGCGCCGACGCGCGCCGCCGTGGCGCGGCGATGGAGGAGATCCTCGAGATCCTGCCCCAGGCGTGGACCGGCGAGCCGTTCACGCACCGCGGCCCCGTGTACGACCTGCCGACGCTCGCCGTCCGGCCGACGCCACCGGTGCGGATCCCGGTGCTGATCGGCGGTGGCGCGGAGCCGGCGATCCGCCGCGCAGCCCGCCTCGCCGACGGGATCTTCGCCAACGTGCCGGCCGATGCGTTCATCGAGCAGGTGGGCTGGGTGCTCGACGAGTGCCGGCGCATCGGACGAGATCCCTCGACCTTCCGGTTCGTGCACTACTCGGTGCTGCTGCCCGGAGCCTCGCGGGATGAGGCGCTCGCCCGCCACCGGGACGCGCTGTGGGCGATGCAGTGGAAGTACTCGGACATGGAGGCCTCGGCGACCAGGTCGCTGCCACCCCCGTCCGCACCGCCGTTCGACGGCCCGGCCGAGGCGCTCGTGCGTGGCCGGGCGACGTTCGCGGGCACCGCCGACGAGCTGGTCGAGGCGCTGCTCGACATCCGGCAGCGGGCGGGCGTGCCCGTGGAGTTCGTCGCCCGGAGCCACTTCCCACTCCTCGAGTACGACGCGCAGCTGGACCTCATGCGCCAGCTGGCCGAGGGCGTCGCGCCCCACGTCTGACGACCGGGCCGCCGGTTGCCGGCGGCCGCCACCGGGCCGACAGTGACCCCGTGGCCGACCCGACTGCGCCTCTCCCCGACAGGGCGTCCCGCTGGCGCCTGCTGCTCCTGGTGGTGCCTGCCCTCGACGCCAGGGCCGGCTGGCGCCGCCGACGACGGGAGATGAGCGACGCGGAGGTGGAGGCCGACCTCGCGATGCTCGACCGTGTGCCGGCTGCCATCGAGGCCTGGAGCGAGGGCAACGTCCGTATCGCGCCAACGCGAGCCACTGTCGCCGACGCCCCGCTCCGCAGCCTCGCCCGCGTCGGCGGCGGCTGGTGGGCGGGTCCGGGTGCCCTGGCGCCGCTGCTGGAGCCACACCTCGCGTCTCCTGGCGGCTGGGATTCGGCCATCGTCCTGTACCCGGCCGACGGGTCGCCCGAGCTGGCGCCAGCCTGGGGCTACACGTGGGGCGAGGTCGGCTCCCTCGGCGGGGTCGGCGTCTCCTCGATCGCGAGCGGCGACTGGCCCCGCTGGCGGTCCATGGCCGACCCCGAGCACGGGTTCGTCCACGAGTGGCTCCACCAGGTCGAGGCCGTCTATCGCCGGCTCGGGATCGGTGAGGACGACCTGCCCGGCCTCCACGACGTGGCGGACCGCCGGACCACCCGCGCAGATGCGCCCGACCGGTCGGAGTCGTACGTCGAGTTCGAGCGGCGCACCGGATCGTGGCGGCCGTGGTACCGCGACTGGATGACCGGGACGGTCGGCCCCAGCTCCCGCGAGGCACCGCGGGTGCGCGGCCTGGCCCGGGAGCGCTGGCACCGCCGGGTCAACCCGTAGCTGGGGCTGAGGGCCGGCATCGCGGCCCGCCGGCAAGGCGCCCATTTGACGGATCCGCTCGCTGGGTCGATGGTGGGGTCCAGTCGAAGGCGCCGGGTTCGCATCCAGTTCGTCCGCAGCGTTCGCGACGGATCGGAATACCTGATGGCCCGCACTTCGTTCCCCATGCCCGAGGCGACCGTCGTCGTCTGCACCGACGGCTACTTCGACGTCTATCCGCCGGTGACCCGCACCAACGGCGACAAGCCGGCATATCGCGGCCGCCTCAACGAGCTTGGCGCCGGCATCCGCGGCGTTGACGACCGCCTGGCCGTCCGCCCGTCGTCCGCCGCCCTGGCAGAGGCCGTCGGCGTGTGGTCGACTGCCAACGGCGCCTCGGCGCTCAGCGGCGACATGGGCCGCGGCCGCGACGGCAACGAGGTCGTCGCCTGACCTTCACCCGGGCCCGCGCGCCTGGTTGAAGCAGTCCGCGTAGCCAGTTGCGCCGGCTGTGGCACCGGGCATCGGGCCTCGAGCAACGTCAGGCACGCCGTCGTCGCTCACGGAGCACGATCGCCACGGCCGCCACCAGCATCGCCGCACCAACTACCGCCCAGAACGGGCTGCCGGTCATCACGCTGCCGCCGATCGCGCCCAACCCCTGGCCCAGCCAGACCAGGCCGACGAGTGCGAGCAAGACCGCGACAACGAGGCGGGACGCGCGCATGGTGATCTCTCCTGTTCCGCGGCGGGTGCCGTGTGGATCCGGAGCGTACGCGCGGCGCCGCTGAGTGCCTCCGGCTGGACGAATGGACCCGAGTCGGCTCCCGCGGCCCGACGACCTACCGCAGGATCCATGTCCGGTCGGTGAACGACGGAGGAACCGGCCCGTCCTCGCCAGCGGTGAGGATCGTCGTTCCGTGCACCGGGTCTGCCGTCAGCCGGCCGTCCTTGCGTGGGGAGGGGGTGCCGCCACTGGTCGTGACCTGCACCCAGGTGCGGCTCGCCATCGAGAACGCCCACAGCCCGGGCTTGGCGACGGTGAACTGGTTCGCGTCCGATCCGCCCGTCATCACGACGGCGCCGATCGACGGCGACCAGCCCATCGCGACCTCGCGGTACGCCGGCGGGCGCGGCGTTCCGGTTGATCTGCGGGCGCACGCCGAGTCGCGTCAGGAACCCGCCTGTCAGTTCTCGGTCGTCGCCGGCGGTGCAGCGGGCGTGGTCGGCGCGTCGGCAACCCCCGCGGTGGCTGACGGAACGGCAGAGGGCTCGATCACCTGAGCCCCCGGCGGCGGGGGCGGTGCGGCCGGCGCTGCCTGCGACGGCGGAGGGGGCGGTGCCATCGGCCCTCCCGAACCAGTGGGGGTGACCGGCGGTGGGCTGCCGGGCCGCGACCGGCGCCAGGCGTGGACGAGCAGGGCACCACCCAGGATCGCCAGCGCGAGGACCAGGAGCGGTGCCCCCGGGCCGCCGCCGGTGCCCTCGGAGCCCGGTGCCGGGGAGGCCGACGGCGCTGGGGTCGCGCTCGGCGAGGGACCTGCAGATGGGCTGGGCGTGGGCGCAGCGGTCGGCGTGGGCGCCTCGGTGGGCGGTGCTGGCCGTCGACAGTGGCGAGTCGTTCTACGGCCTGCTGGTCCAGCAGCTGTTGCTCAAGCGAGCGGCGCCGCCGTCGGACCAGCCTGGACTGGTGATCATCCAGGTGGACGGCCTCGCCCACCCGATCCTGGCCGGGCGCGTGCGCGCAGGCTCCGTCAACACCATGGCGCGCTGGATCCGCGAGGGGACCCACAAGCTCTCCCGCTGGGAGGCGATCCTGCCGTCGATGACGTCAGCCAGCCAGGCAGGCATCCTGCACGGCAACAACGACGGCATCCCGGCCTTCCGCTGGTACGAGCGTGACCGCGGTCACCTGATGGTGTCCAGCAATCCGGATGACGCTGCGGAGATCGTGCGCCGCGTGTCCAACGGCGAGGGGCTCCTGTCCAATAACGGGGCCAGCATCTGCAACCTGGTGACCGGCGACGCGACCCGCTCCTACCTCACGACCGCCGCGATCAAGGACGAGCGTCAGGGCATCGGCGACAGCTCCGCGTTCCTCGGCTTCTTCTTCAGCCCGACCGGCTACCTCCGCTCGTTCACGCTGTTCCTGGGCGAGCTGGTCAAGGAGCTGATCCAGGCGCGCCGGACCCGCCGCTCGGGGGTGCAGCCCCAGATGCACCGCGGGCTCAAGTACGCCGGCATGCGTGCCGCGTCCAACGTCCTGCTCCGGGACGTCAACACCTCGCTGATCATCGAGGAGATGTACCGCGGGGCCAACGTCGTCTACGCGGACTTCACCGACTACGACGAGCTGGCCCACCATTGCGGCCCGGAGCGGGTCGAATCGTTCGAGGCGCTGGACGGCATCGATCGGGCCATCGCGACGCTCCAGAAGGCCGCCGAGGACGCGCCCCGCCCGTACAGGTTCGTCGTCCTGTCGGACCACGGCCAGAGCCTGGGTGCCACGTTCAAGCAGCGCTACGGCAAGAGCCTGGGCGAGGTGGTCCGGGACCTGATGTCCGGCCGTGCGACGCTGTTCCAGACCACGACCCGGGCCGAGGGCTCGACCTTCGTCAACTCGTTCCTGTCGGAGATCACCCAGAGCCGGGGCGTGGGACCCCGCGTCGCTCGCGCGGCGCTGGCGGGCAGCACGACGGACGGCGCTGTGGACCTGGACAAGGAGGACGAGCTGCCGCCGCCGGCCGACGAGTCGGCGATCGCGGTCGTGGGTTCGGGCAACCTCGGCCTCGTCTACTTCACGGGCTACGACCACCGGCTCTCGCTCAGGGAGCTGGAGGAGCTGCATCCGGGTCTCGTGAGCTCCCTTGCCGGCCATCCCGGCGTCGCGATGCTCATGGTCAGGACGGTCGACCACGGCCCGGTCGTCTTTGGCCGCAACGGCCTGCGCTATCTCGCCGAGGACGTCGTGGAGGGCGAGGACCCGACGACGCCGTTCGGCCCCAACACTGTCTCGAGCCTCCTGCGCGAGGACGCGATGGAGCACGCCCCGGACCTCCTGCTCATCAGCGAGTACAACCCGGACCTCGAAGAGGTGGCGGCGTTCGAGGAGCTCATCGGGTCGCACGGCGGCCTCGGCGGGCCGCAGACGCAGCCGTTCATCCTTCACCCGGCCGACTGGACGCTGGACGAGGAGGTGCCACTGGGCGCACCGGCGATCTACCGCAACATCCGGCGCTGGCTGGGCGACATGGGGATCCAGCTGGGAGCGCCCGCTGCCGCGGATGCGCCGGGCACTCCGGCGACCACCCTGCCGGCACCTCGCTGGATCGGCCTGGTGGCCTCGGTCGTCGCTCTCTCGAGCGTCGTCTGGGCGGCACTCGGGGTCCTGCTGCTGTTCGGCCTGTTCGCGGAGGGTGGCGATCCCGTGTCGTGGCTGGTGGGCCTCGTCGTCCTCGGGCTCGGAGTGGCGGGCTTCGTGACGGCCTGGGGTGTCTGGCGTCGTCGCCGCTGGGCGTGGATGGTGACGCTCGTCCTCGAGGGGATCACGGTCGTGCAGACCCTGCTGACCGCTGCCGACCGGGGTCCTGGCGGCGTGGTCGCACTGGGCATCACACCCGTCGTCATTGCGTTCCTGATCTTCGCCTACATGACCCGCCCAAACGTCGCAACGGCCTTCGGTCGCCGCAGCCCGGGGCGTGGATCAAGGTGAGCGAGGGACCCTGCGTTCCTTCACCCGGTGGCGCGAACCGTCGCCTGGGGAATCGGGTGCAGGTTCCCTGTCGCAAGTCCAGCGCGCCACCACCCAGCAGCAGCAGTGGTGGTGCTCAGCCCGCGCCACCGGTCCCGAACTGGCGATCCCCGGCGTCACCGAGCCCGGGCATGATGTAGCCCTTCTCGTTGAGCTGGCGGTCCAGGGCGGCCGTGTAGATCTCGACCTCGGGGTGCGCCCTGCCGACCGCTTCGACGCCCTCCGGCGCCGCGATCAGGTTGACGAGCTTGATCCGGACCGCGCCCCACTTCTTGAGGACCTCGATGGCAGCCGTGGCCGAGCCGCCGGTGGCGAGCATCGGGTCCAGGATCAGGCACAGGTCCACGTTCGCGCTGTCCGGAAGCTTGTTGTAGTACTCGACCGGGCGGAGCGTCTTCTCGTCGCGGAACAGGCCGAGGTGCCAGACCTGCGCGGTGGGCATCAGCTCCAGGAAGGCATCGACCATGCCGAGTCCGGCACGCAGGATCGGGATGAAGCCGATGCGGTCCGCCAGCTCCTCACCCTGCATGACCTCGATGGGCGTGGGGACGTCGATGGGCCGGCAGTGGGCGTCGGCGAGGGCCTCGTAGCCCAGCAGCCAGGAGAGCTCGCGTACGACCTCGCGGAACTTCTTGGGCTCCGTGGTCTCGTCGCGGAGGATGCCCAGCTTGTGGCGGACCGCCGGGTGCTGCGAGACGTGGAGGTTGGGCCAGGTTGCCACGGGGATCCCTCGCGCTGATCGGATGTGCGGGCACCGTGCGCCCGGGCGGAACGGCCCGCCGGCCGAGACCGAATCCTATCGCGAGGAGGCGGGCGCGGTGGGGCCACGGCACGCCATCTCGTGCCGGAGGACGCGCCTCGCGCATCGGCATGCACATGCGTTTCGCGCGGTATGCTCGGCCCGATGGCCACGAGGACTCCCGCCCGAGCGCCGCGATCCACGACACCCGTCCGCCCGGCGAAGTGGACGGTTCCGCCGGTGCTCGTGAAGCAGGTGCGGAACGGGGTCGTGGAGTCCGTTCACCGCGGCGACGTGGTGGAGGTGGATGTCTCCGGCCGGATGCTGCGCGTGCTGGGCGACCCGGACCGCGTTGTCAACCTGCGGTCCACGGTCAAGCCGTTCACCCTGGTGGCGCTCCTCCGCGCCGGCGGCCAGAAGGAGTTCGACCTCACGACCGCCGAGATCGCCGTGATGGCCTCGAGCCACTCCGGCGAGGACCTCCACGTCCGAACCATCCAGGCGCTCTACCGGCGCGTCGGGATCCCACAGGCTGCGCTTGCCTGCGGTGCCGAGGGGATGCCGCTCGATGCTCTGACGGCCGCCCGCCTGGCGCGGGACGGGGAGCGGCCGGGGCCCCTCCGCCACATGTGCTCGGGCCAGCACTCGGTGTTCATCCTGCTGGCCAAGCTGGGTGGCTGGGAGCTGGAGACGTACTGGCAGGACGAGCATCCGGCGCAGGCCATGGGTGCCGCGGCCGTCGCGGATGTGTTCGGCGTCCCGGCTGCCACCCTGAGGACTGGCATCGACGGCTGCGGGATCCCGACCTACGCGTTCCGGCTGCGCGAGATCGCACGCGCGTTCGCGATCCTCGCGGACGCCTCGACGCTGGCGGCGGACGACCCCCGGGCGGCGGTCGCCAGGCACCTGCAGACAGTCCGCGATGCCATGACGACGCACCCCGAGCTGGTCGCCGGGAGTCGCGACCGCCTGGACACCTCGCTGATGAAGGCGGTTCCGGGACGCCTGGTGAGCAAGAGCGGGATGGAGGCGCTCCGCGCCGTGGGGATCCTGCCCGGTCCACGCGGGAACGGCGCCGTCGTGCCCGCATCCGGCATGGCGCTCAAGATCGAGGACGGCGACGGATCCGGGCGCGGGTCCTGGGTGGCAAGCGTCGAGGCCCTCCGGCAGGCCGGGGTCCTCGAGGGCCAGGCCCTCCGTGTGCTGGCCCGCTACCACCGCCCGCCGGAGATGGACCCGCACGGCCGGGTCATCGGGGAGGCAGTGGCCGACTTCGAGCTGGCACCGGTCGGCGAGCTGACCCGCTGAGACGACGGGGCCCGGCGGCGTCCCACGGTGCTGGACCGTCGACGGAGGTGGCGCGATGACGTTCCAGGGAGACCCGTACCGGACCCTCGGGCTGACGGCGGGCGCTTCCCGGAACGAGATCCGCCTCGCGTACCGGCGACTGGCGAAGCAGTACCACCCGGATACCGCCGGCGAGCGGGCCCTGCCGCGCTTCCTCGCGATCCGCGCCGCCTACGACGTCCTCGCTGCCGAGGCGGCGACGCCACGGACGCAAGGCCACGCCCACGCGTCGCGTGACGCGTGGCGGGCGCGGCGATCGGGTGCCGCGGGTGCCGCGGGTGCTTCGGGTGCTTCGGGAGCTTCGGGCGCGTCGGGCGCGGCGGGTGCTTCGGGCGCGGCGGGTTCGGGCGCGTCGGGCGGGGAGAGCTCGTCGCACCGGGCGACGGGTAGCCGCCCGAGGCCGCCCGGGACGGGAGAGCGGCCTCGCTCCCGCACGGCTCCTCGGAAGGCCACGCCGGGCTCCACGACCTATGACGAGGCGGCCGAGATCCCGCTCGACCCCGAGTGGGACGGCGGCTCCTGGTACGGCACGACGTCCGGGACGTACTGGACGATCAACCCGCGCGAGTACGCCGACCCGCGCAAGCACGGCCCCGAGTACCTGGCCCGCGCCAGGCGCGCCGCCTCCGCGGATGGCACTGAGCCCGATGGCTCACCCGATACCGATGGCTCACCCGATACCGACGGCTCCGTCAATGACAAGACGCCGCCCGAAGGCAC
>Ga0315271_10000701_pt1 | contig 19271 bp, 12 predicted proteins | sample C3_top_MG_FD_204664 | JGI IMG/M metagenome (GOLD analysis project Ga0315271, IMG submission 204664) | Sediment microbial communities from Yellowstone Lake, YNP, Wyoming, USA - C3_top | ecosystem: Environmental > Aquatic > Freshwater > Lake > Sediment | place: USA: Wyoming | collected 2017-08-01
CGTCACGTTCGGCGGCAGCTGGTAGGGGCTGCTCCCCACCTGCCATTGCGAGATGAAGTCCACGATCACCGTGGCGAGCGGCGAGATCTGGTTCTCGAAACCGGCGGTCGCGAGCACGAAATCGGACTGCGTGTTCCCTTCGTGCCACCCATATCCCAGGTTCCCGTGCGGCGAGAAGGAGCCGTAGGTCGCCGAGATGATCCCGATCGCCTGGAAACCCCACACCCCGGAGCCCTGGAAGTTGTCCGCGTTCCCCGTCGGCATGCGCACGTCGCCGAGGAATGCGGCGCCCCACTTCTTCTCCGAGTGGATGTTCCACTTGAAGCGTGCCGCGATGTCGCCGATGCCGAAGGCGGTCTGGTCGGCTGAGGAGGTCGAGACGAGGGAGCGGTGCGTGGAGTCGCCGAAGTAGTGCGGGTCGTTCGGCCCGAAGGGCATGATCTGCGCGGTGCTGTTCCCCGTCAGCGTGGTGTACAGTACCGGCACGGCGATCCCGACATCGACGCGATCCGTGAGTCCGTAGGTCACGCTGGCCGTCGTCGCGAGCATGTCGATGTGCATTGACGTGCTCACGGCGATGAGGTCGTTCTCGAAGCCTGGATTGCCCAGCCCGATCGGCGACACGTCTTGGTGGGTGATCGATGTCTGGAGCCCGGTGAGCGGCACGCCGCGGAGCGTCGAGTAGTTGAAGTTCGTGGCGTTGATGCTCAGATACAGTCCCCCCTTCCCCATCGTCTGCATCCGTTCGGCGAAGATCGGACCCGGGGAGGTGGTCACGCGCGTCGGCAGCCCCTCACCCGACTGGATGAGGACACCAGTGCTCGTCGCGGCCGCGATCGGGATGTTCGACGCACTGGCGCCGATCGCCTGCTGGAGGAAGAGCGTCATCCCGTTCTCGGCGCCGGCCGCGGCGGGATTGAAGTGGAGCTGGTGCGTGCCGTCCACGGAGAGGCAGATCTGCTCGCCGCAGCCGGTGCCGAAGGAATAGAGCTGGCGGATCGCATCCGACATCGTCTGCCCCGACGCTGTGGCGGCGCCGAAGAGGATGGCGATGAGCGCGCTGGAGAGACGCATGGGACGGGTGCTCCTCGGGGGTTGGGAAGAAGCGCTCGGATGGCTAGTAGATGGCGATGCTGCTCGCGCCCTGCAGTCCGGTGGCGGCGCCAGCGATCGAATCGACGGGGGCGGTGTTCCCGGCGGAGGCGCCGGCGTAGATCGTGACGCGCGAGTTCGCCTCGTTCACCATGTACGTCCGCCCCGCCGCGTCCCACGCGAAGCCGTACGGGAAGCTCAGCGTCGTGGCCGCACCGACAATCACGCTAGTCGGCGCCGTGTTCCCCGCCGCGCCGGGTGCATAGGTGGTCGCACTGTTGTTGCTGCCGTTGGCGACGTGCAGGTCGCCGGCCGCGTCGAAGACGAGACCGATCGGACCGCTGAGGCCGGTCGCTCCGCCCGCCAGCACCGCGGCGGGAGCGATGTTGCCCGTGGCGCCGGCCGCGAAGATCGTGACGGCGTTCGTGGGAAAGTTGGAGACGAATATCCGGTCGGTCGCATCCACCGCGATCGAGAGCGGCGGGCGAATGGCGGTGGCCGGCCCGGTGATCGTCGCGATCGGCGCGACGTTCCCCGTCGCACCCGCGGCGTACACCGTGACGCTGTTCCCGCCATCGTTGGCGACCACCAGGTCACCGGCCGACGTGAGCGCCAGCGCCGAGGGGAGGTTGAGCCCCGTGTTCGCCCCGGCGATCGTGGCGATCGGGGCTGAGTTCCCCGCCGCGCCCTTCGCGTAGATCGTGATGCAGTTCGCGAAGCGGTTGGCGACGTAGATCTTCCCCGTGCCGTCGATGATCAATCGTTCCGGTCCGTCGAGCAGCGTGGCGGGCCCGGAGAGCGTGGCGACCGGCGCCGCATTCCCGCTCGCGGCCGCCGCATACACGGTGACCGAATTCGCGAAGTAGTTAGTGACCCAGACCGAGCTCGCCGGCGGCGGCGGCTGGGGGCCGGGTTCGGTGCTCGACGAGCAGGCGGCCGCAGCCAGGATGAGGCCGACGAGCGCGGCGTTGCCGCGCGCCATGGATCCACGACGCATTGCTTTCCTCTTGGGCCGAGGGGTGGAACGGGCTGAGACCCAATGAACGGGGGATAACCTGCGGCGCCCGGGGAGGGGCTGTCAATGGCGGCCTGCCCTCACACATCGCCTGGTCGCCGTGCATACTTCCCCGCACAAGCTCTGGCCCCAACCCCTCCGAAGGCACTTCCCGCGCGGCACCATCGCCCGGTCGACTTGCAGCGGAAGCCGAGAGCAAGACCCCCGTCGCTACTGCACGGGCAAGACCAGGAGAAGCACCATGAAAGGATCAGTACGAATGCGTCTCGCGATCGCTGCGATCGCGGCAGTCGGCAGCATCGCCGCGCCGCACGTGGCGTCGGCGCAGGCGGCCAAGGAGCCGAAGCCGAACATCGTCGTCATCATGGGCGATGACATTGGCATCTGGAACATCGGCGCCTACAACCAGGGGATGATGGCGGGCCGCACGCCCAACCTCGACAAGCTCGCCGCCGAGGGGATGCGCTTCACCGACTATTACGCCGAGGCGAGCTGCACCGCCGGACGCGCCGCCTTCGTGACCGGCGAGCTGCCGATCCGCACCGGCATGACCACCGTCGGACAGGCAGGCGCCGCGATCGGTCTCCCCGCGGAAGCGGCGACGATCGCCACGGTGCTCAAGTCCCTTGGCTACGCCACCGGGCAGTTCGGCAAGAACCACCTCGGCGATCAGAACGCCTTCCTGCCGACGGTGCACGGCTTCGATGAGTTCTTCGGCTACCTCTATCATCTGGACGCGATGGAGGATCCGGCGCATCCCGCCTATCCGCAGGAACTCCTGAACGTCGTCGGCCCGCGCAACATGGTGCACTCCTGGGCGACCACGGTGGACGACACGACCACCATGCCGCGATGGGGCAAGGTCGGCAAGCAGAAGATCGAGGACGCCGGCACACTCTATCCGAAGCGGATGGAGACGGTGGATGATGAGATCCTCGATCTCTCCTTCAAGTTCATCGAGAAGGCGCAGAAGGAGAAGAAGCCCTTCTTTCTCTGGCTGAACCCCACGCGCATGCACATTGTCACGCACCTCTCGCCGAAGTACGAGGCGCTGCGCAATTCCAAGAATGGCTGGACGATCCACGAAGCGGGCATGGCGCAGCTCGACGACATCGTCGGCGCGGTGATGACGAAGCTCAAGGCGATGGGCGTTGACGACAACACCATCGTGATGTTCACCACCGATAACGGCACCGAGAACTTCACCTGGCCCGATGGCGGGCAGACGCCCTTCTTCGGCGGCAAGGGGACGGGCTATGAAGGTGGCTTCCGCGCGCCGGCGATGATCCGCTGGCCGAAACACATCCCGGCCGGCAAGGTCGAGAACGGCATCGTCTCCGGACTCGACTGGTTCCCGACCCTCGTCGCCGCCGCGGGCGATCCCAACATCAAGGAAGAGCTGATGAAGGGGAAGGAGATGGGGGGCCGCACCTACAAGAACTATCTCGACTCCTATAACCAGCTCGACATGCTCACCGGCAAGGCTCCATCCGCCCGCCACGAGGTGTTCTACTTCGCGGAGAGCAACTTGGCTGCCGTGCGAATCGATGACTTCAAGTACCAGTTCATCACGCAGCCCCGTGGCTGGATCGGGACGAAGGAGCACCCCGACATGCCGATCCTCACGAACCTGCGGCTGGACCCCTTCGAGCGCACCGGCTGGCCGAGCAATGGGACGCTCAATGGCGCTCAGGAGTACTTCAGCTGGTTCCAGTACGAGTTCTGGCGCTTCGTCTTCGTCCAGCAGCAGGTCGGCAAGCTGGCGATGACCGCGATCGACTACCCCCCGATGCAGAAGGGATCGAGCTTCAACCTCGACGCCGTGAAGGCGAAGATCGAAGAAGCGATGAAGGCGCAGCAGCAGTAGGTCGTCGAAAGAGCAGAACTGCTTTGACAGGATAGACGCAGGACAAAGGCCAGGATGAACAGGATGACTGCTCGGGGAAGGATTCAACTCCTCCGCGCAGTCATCTTGTTCATCCTGGCTGTTATCCTGTCATCCTGTCAGAGCAGTTGCGAACGCGCTCTCTCAGCGCTCGGGGCCTCGGTGACTAATACGGCTTGAACGTGAACTTCTGTCCGCCCACGCTCGCTTCGTACATCAGCCCGCCCTTCGCCACCGTGAAGACGGCCACGCCATCGCGGTAGGGAGAATTCGCCGACGCACCGGACGTGAGGGCGACCGCACTCACCTGGGCCGCGAAGGCGAAGTCGCCATGCTTGAAGCCATCGAGCGTCGTCTTCTTCTCGAAGAAGATGATCTCGGAGTACGCCTGACCGCCGAACTGCAGGCCGACGGTGAGCTGCGTCATGGAGATCTTCCCGATCGCCTTCCCATTGACGATCAGCTCCCCCTCGCCGTACGCGCCACCGATCCCGACGGCACCCTTCCCGACCGACGGCAGCACCGCGTAGCCTACCGCATCGTCGAAGAACTTCTTCACCCCCGGATCCTTGGTCTTGAAGGTCGCCACGGTGGTGAGCACTTCTTCGTGCTCATTGTCGAGCGCGGAAGCGCGGGCGGCCGAGGGCGCCAGCGGCTGGATGATCATCAGCCCGGCGACGAGCGCCAGGGCCGAGGACGCACCGAGAGGAAAGGACATGCGAACCTCCTGAAACCGGGATCACTGCCGAACCCGCCGTCGATCGGCGGTATCGGATGGTACGCCGTGGGCCTTCCCGGGCCTATCGCTCGAACGGGTGAGTTCACGCCTCCGTTCACGCCGCAGCATCTCGGTCGGCCGATTTGACGCGGCCGGGGCCCTTCCTCACATTCTCCCCTTCGTCCCCGCGCTTCCCCGCCAATGGAGGCTCCAATGTTCCAGCGCGCGCCGCGTGCGTTCTTCTCCCTGGTCATCGTCGCGTCCCTGCTCGGTATCTCGCGGATCGACGCCGCCCGCACGGACGCTGCGCTCCCGAACGGCCTCGCGCGCACGCCGCCAATGGGATGGAACAGCTGGAACCACTTCGGCTGCGACGTGAGCTCCAAGCTGCTCCGCGAGACCGCCGACCAGATGGTCTCCACTGGGATGCGCGACGCCGGCTACAAGTACGTCATCATCGACGACTGCTGGCAGGTGGCACGCGACAAGAGCGGCCGCATCGTCGCCGATTCGATCCGCTTCCCCGAGGGGATCAAGGCGCTCGCCGACTACGTCCACTCCAAGGGGCTCAAGTTCGGCATCTATACCGACGCCGGCCGGAAGACCTGCGAGGGACGCCCCGGCACCTACCAGCACGAGGAGATCGACGCGCGCACCTACGCCGAGTGGGGGGTGGACTATGTGAAGGAAGACTGGTGCTACGCCGATTCGCTCGACGCGCCAACACAGTACGCGAAATTCCGCGACGCCCTCGCGAAGAGCGGACGCCCGATCGTCCTCAGCATCTGCGAGTGGGGGGCGAACTGGCCATGGGACTGGGCCCCCCGCATGGGCAATCTTTGGCGCACCACCGGCGACATCGACGACAGCTGGAACAGCATGCTCGCCAACCTCGACCTCTCCAGCCAGCACGGCGCCGTCGCGGGCCCCGGCGGCTGGAACGATCCCGACATGCTCGAGGTCGGGAACGGCGGCATGACCGACGATGAGTATCGCGCGCACTTCAGTCTCTGGGCGGTCATGGCGGCGCCGCTCATCGCCGGCAACGACCTGCGCGCGATGACGCCGGCGACGAAGGAGATCCTGATGAACCCTGAGGTCATCGCGGTGGACCAGGACAGCCTCGGCGTGCAGGGATACATGGTGAGCGCGCGGCCCACCGATCAGCTTCAGGTGTTCATGAAGCCGCTCGCGGGGGGCGGCCGGGCGGTGGTGCTGCTCAACCGGTCATCGCTGCAGACCGTGATGACGGCGCGCTGGCACCGGCTGCGACTGGGATCCCCGCAAGCCACCGTACGCGATCTCTGGCGCCACCAGGACCTCGGCACCTTCACCGATCACTTCAGTGCCACCGTACCGGCGCATGGAGTGGTGATGATCCGGGTGATGCCGGTGGCGAAATAGCCGTCCCTCACAGCCAGGTCCCGAACCGCCGGATGTACCACCCCTTCATCAGCTGGGTCAGCGCCGAGTAGCTGAGCAGGATCACGAACAGCCAGACGAAGTAACTGCCCGGCAGCGGCTGCAGCCCGAGATTCCGCCCCAGCGGCAGGAAGGGGAGGATCATCCCGCAGAGCATCGTCAGCGCCGTGATCGTCAAGACCGGCCAAGCCGCCCGGCTCTGGATGAAGGGCACCTTCGCCGTGCGGATCATGTGCACGATGAGCGTCTGCGTCAGCAGCGACTCGATGAACCAACCCGACTGGAAGAGCGACTGGTGCGCCGACCCGTTCGCGCCGAAAACGAACCACATCAACCCGAAGGTGACGATGTCGAAGATCGAACTGATCGGCCCGACATAGATCATGAAGCGGCCGATGTCGTCGGCCTTCCATTTCCGCGGGATGGTGAGGTACTCCGGGTCCATGTCGTCCCACGGGATCGACGTCTGCGAGAGGTCGTACAGCAGCATCACCGTCAGCAGCTGGATCGGCAGCATCGGCAGGAAGGGGAGGAAGGCGCTCGCGATGAGCACGCTGAACACGTTCCCGAAATTCGAGCTCGCCGTCATCTTGATGTACTTGATCGTGTTGCCGAAGGTCTTCCGCCCTTCGAGCACCCCCTCCTCGAGCACCATCAGACTCTTCTCGAGGAGGATGATGTCCGCCGATTCCTTGGCGATGTCCACCGCCGAGTCCACGGAGATCCCGACGTCGGATTCGCGCAGCGCACCGGCGTCGTTGATCCCGTCCCCCATGAAGCCCACCGTGTGCCCGCGCGAGCGCAGCGCGCGCACGATGCGCACCTTGTCGTCCGGCGTGAGCTTCGCGAACACCACCCCTCTATCCGCGATCTCGCCGAGCGCCGTGTCATCGAGGCCCGCGATCTCGCTGCCGAGCACGATGTGCCCGACCTCCAGCCCCACGTCCTTGCAGATCTTCCGCGAGACGAGGTCGTTGTCGCCGGTGAGGATCTTCACGGTCACCCCGTGCAGCGCGAGCGCCTTGATGGCCGGCGCCGCGCTCTCCTTCGGCGGATCGAGGAATCCAATGAAGCCGGAGAGCACGAGATCGCGTTCATCGGCCACCGTGTACGGCTCCGCGCGCGGCGTGAAGTCGCGATAGGCCACCGCCACCACCCGGAAGCCATCCTCGTTCATCTCGGCGACGAGCTCCATCGCATCCTCGCGGCGCTCGCCATCCAGCTCCGTCACCCGCTCCTCGTCGTGCGCCGAACGGCAGATCGCGAGCACCTCCTCCACCGCCCCCTTGCAGATGAGACGGTGCGTCTTGTGCTCGTGCTCCACCACCACCGACATCCGCCGGCGCGTGAAATCGAAGGGGATCTCATCGATCTTCCCATACGACTTGTCGATCGCCAGCTCCGCCTTCAGTTCGCCGTGCTCGAGCACCGCCACGTCGAGCAGGTTCTTGAGCCCGGTCTGGTAGAAGCTGTTCAGATAGGCGAGCGCGAGCACCGCCTCGTCCTCCTCGCCCACCACGTTGATGTGGCGCTCGAGCACGATCTTGTCCTGCGTCAGCGTCCCCGTCTTGTCGGTGCAGAGGACGTCCATCGCGCCGAAGTTCTGGATCGCGTTCAGCCGTTTCACGATCGTCTTGCGCTTCGCCATCGTGACGGCGCCCTTAGCGAGGTTCGTCGTCACGATCATCGGCAGCATCTCGGGGGTGAGTCCCACCGCCACCGCGAGCCCGAAGAGGAAGGCCTCGAGCCAGTCGTGCTTGCTGAGCCCGTTCAGCAGGAACACGATGGGTACCATCACCACGATGAACCGGATGAAGAGCCAGCTCACCTTGCTGACCCCGACATCGAAGGCCGTCGTCACCCGCTGGCCGATGAGGCTCTTCGCCATCGCGCCGAAGGTGGTGCGGCTCCCCGTCGCCGCGACCACCGCCGTGGCGGTGCCGCTGATCACGCTCGTTCCCATGAAGCAGATCGTCGGGATCTCGGTCAGCCCCGACGGCGCCGCGGGCGCGGCGGCGCGGTCGAGCTTCTCCACCGGGAGCGCTTCCCCGGTCAACGAGGACTGGCTGACGAAGAGGTCCTTCGCCTGCAGGAGACGCACATCGGCGGGCACCATGTCCCCCGCCGAGAGGTAGATGATGTCCCCCGGCACGAGATCCGACATCGGGATCTCGCGCCGGCGCGCCGCCGGGGTGCTGCCGGGATGGAACTCGTCGTCCGAGCGCTCGACGGCGGTGCTCGTGCTCACGAGCTTGCGGAGCGCCTCCGCGGACTTGTTCGAGCGGAACTCCTGCATGAAGCGGAGCCCGACGCTCAGCGCCACCATGAGGCCGATGACGACGACCGCTTCCCGGTCACCCGTCGCTCCCGACGCGATCGCGAGGACGGTGAGGAGGAAGTTGAAGGGGTTCGCGAAGGCATGGCGGAGCTGCGTGTACCATGCGGGCGGCTTCTCGTGCGCCACTTCGTTGCGACCGGAGATCTCCCGGCGCCGTTCGACCTCGGCTTCGTCTAGTCCTTCGCGGCTGGCGTCGAGGGCGGTGAGGGCCGTGTCCGCATCGCACCAGGCGAGACGGCGCAGAGCCTCGCCATCCGCCTGGACCGTACCGGCTCCCGCGCGGGGGCGGTCACCGCCGGCCGCGCCGGCCTTCTTGAAGGGGAACGCCATGCTGCCTCCGTTCCCTCCATGATAACAAGAGACCGGCAGCGCCGCCGATCGCGACGCTGCCGGTCTCCGCTCGCTGCCGGTGCCTAGTTGTTGACGCCGCTCGCCACCGCCGCCGCCGCGGCCTTCTTGTCCTGCGCGGTCATCTGGTCGGGTCCGGTCTTGATCGTCAGCTTGTCGATCGTCCCGGTGAAGTCGAAGGGGAGCCGATACTCGAGATCATCCACCCCGGTGCGCGTGTCGGTGCCGATGTCCATCGACTCGTCGATCGACATGAGGATCGGGATGGTGTGCGCGATCGTCTTCTTGTCCACTTCCTTCCCGTCCACGCTCAGCGTGCCGACGCCGCCCTTGGCCGGGCCCGGGCCGTCATACTTGAAATCGAAGGTGACGGTATGCTTCCCAGCGCTCAGTGAGGGTCCGGACCACTTCGTCCGCTCGAGGTCGAGGAAGTTGTACAGGAAGACCGGCTTCCCGGCGCCGAGCCCCAGCCTTCCGGTGAGGAAGACGAGCACGAACGCGGCCGCACCGAGCCCCGCCACACCGTAGCCGAACCGCTTGCCCCACTTCCCCCATTTCCGGCGCTCGCCGACCCACATGAAGAAGAGGCCGATCGCAGCGACGACCAGGCCGAAGCGCCGGAACCACGCTTCGTGGAACCACCAGTTGAAGCTCCGGCTGAGATAGAGGCCGTAGCCGCCAAAGCGGCCGCCCAGCGTCGAGATCATCCCCTGTGCGCCGCCGCTCGGGATCGTCACCTCGGCCGTGAAGGTGAAGTCGCGGTCGAGGATGCTCGGCGCATTCCCCACGGGGATGCCGGCGTTCATCCCGGTGTACGTGAACTCCGTGCGCCCCGCCACCGCGCTCGGGCGCGGCGTGGTGAGCCGCGGCAGGATCGAGTTGTCCAGCGGCAGCACCTGGTACTTCGCCGCTTCCGAGAAGAAGAGCGCCTGCATCTCCTTCAGTTTGGCCGGCTCCTTCGCCGCGAGATCGTTGTTCTCCGAGTAATCCACCGCGATGTGGTAGAGCTCCCACTTGTAGTCGTTCACATCGGGAAGCTTGATCGTCCCGAGCATCCAGGGCGGCGCCGGCGGCGTCGTCGCGGCGACCCAGCCATCATGATAGATCGCGCGGTTCCCGAACATCTCGAAATATTGGGTGCCACGGTGCGACGGCGCGTTCGCGTTCGCCGCATCGAAGGTATAGAGCATGCTCACCCCTTCGATGGGCCGCTGCTTGATCCCGTCCACTACCTCCGGTGCCTGGATCCCCGTCGCTTCGAGGATCGTCGGGACGATGTCGATCATGTGATGGAATTGCGTGCGGATGCCGCCGACATCCTTGATGTGGCCGGGCCAGGACATCGCCATCGCCTGCCGTGTGCCGCCGAAGTGCGACGCCACCTGCTTCGTCCACTTGAAGGGGGTATCGAATGCCCACGCCCAGGCGACCGACATGTGCGGATAGGTCTCGTCGGTGCCCCAGCGCCGGTTGTTCAACACCAGCAGCGCCTCGGGGAGATCGAGGATCCCGTTATAGGCGGTCATCTGGTTCGGCGTGCCGTACAGCGTGCCCTCGGCGCTCGTGCCGTTGTCACCCACGATGTAGATGACGATGGTGTTGTCGAGCTTCCCCATGTCGGCCACCGCCTGGATGACGCGGCCGATCTCATTGTCGGTGTACGCGGCGTAGCCGGCGAAGACCTCAGCCTGATGCGCGTAGAGACGTTTGCGCAGCGCAGAGAGGGTGTCCCACTTGGGCAGGTCCGCGGGCCAGGGCGTGAGCTCGGTGCCCGGCGGGATCACGCCGAGCCGCTTCTGATTCTCGAAAATCGAGTCGCGGAGCTTCTCGAATCCCATGTCGAACTTCCCCTTGAACTTCTCGACCCATTCCGCCTTCGGCTGGTGCGGGGAATGCGTGCCCCCGGGCACATAGTAGAGGAAGAAGGGCTGATCGGGCGCCGCAGCGTTGAGGTCCCGCATGTAGCGGATCGCATCATCGGCCATGTCGGTGATGAGATTGTACTCACCTTCGCGCCCGATCCATGGGAAGACCGCCGTCGTGTTGCGGTAAAGGTACGGCGTCCACTGGTCCGTCTCGCCGCCCATGAAGCCGTAGAAGTATTGGAAGCCCATCCCTACCGGCCACTGGTCGAAGGGCCCTGACGCGCTGTAGACGTAGGTGGGCGTATTGTGGTTCTTGCCGAACCACGACGTTGCGTAGCCGTGGTCGCGAAGGATCGTGCCCACCGTGGCGTTCTCGGGCCCGATCACCGAATTGTAGCCCGGGAAGCCGGTGGACATCTCGCCAATGACGCCGAATCCCACCGAGTGGTGATTGCGCCCCGTGATGAGTGCGGCGCGCGTGGGAGAGCAGAGCGCGGTGGAGTGGAACTGCGTATAGCGCAGCCCGTTCTTCGCGATCCGGTCGAGCGCCGGCGTCGGGATGACGCCGCCGAAGCTGCCGGCGACGCCGTAGCCCTGGTCATCCGTCATGATGAGCAGCACGTTCGGCGCCCCCTTCGGCGGCACGACGCGCGGCGGCCACCACGGCTTGGACTGCGTGGCGCTCTCCTTGATCACGCCCCCGAACTTGAGGGGTGGCGCGGGGAGTTCCTTGCCGCCGATGGTCGTGGTCGCGCTTGGCGCGCCCGGAGTGCCGGTGACGACCTGGGCGCTGGAGGCAGCGGCGCCGAGCAGCAGCGCGCAGACGGCGGTCGCCGACAGCGCGATGGCGCGGAGGACCTTCTCATGGGTGGTCATTGATCACGTGCCTGGTGCGGGGGGAAGTGACCGGGATGGAAACATCCGGAATTAGAATCCGCTTATCGTCGCACGGCGAGGGACTTCCCGCAAGTCTTCCCGGGGCGTGATACCGGAATCGTTACCGAGCGGCATTCAGTCGCGCGAGCAGACGCCGCTGCACCTCCGGCCACTCGGCCGCCAGTATGCTGAAGATCACACTGTCGCGGACGGTGCCGTCGCGGCGGGCCTGGTGGTGCCGGATGACACCGTCCTGGTGCGCGCCGAGCGCCGCGATCGCCTTCTGCGACGCGACGTTGAAGTTGTCGGTCCGGAATCCGACCACCTGGCAGCCCAGCGCATCGAAGGCATGGCCAAGCAGCAGGAGCTTGCAGGCGCGGTTCACGTGCGTTCGCTGCCACTGCGCCGCATACCAGGTGTAGCCGATCTCGACGCGGTCGATCTTCGCGACGATGTCGTGGTAGCGCGTGCACCCGACGATCGTGTTCGTGGTGAGCTCACGGACCACCCACGGCAGCATGTGTCCCTCACGCTGGCCGACGAGCGCCGCCGCGATGTACTCGGCAGTCTCGTGCGGAGCCGGCACCGATGTGTACCCCAGTTCCCAGAGGCTCCCATCCGCCGCCGTATCGCGGAGCCCGGGCTCGTGCGCCTTCGTCAGCGGCTCGAGCCGGACGCCGTGCCCTTCGAGAGTGACCGGCGTTGCGTGGATCATGAGTAGTAGTGGCAGTTGTCGTTAGCCGAGCGCCGAGAGCCGAGCGCCGAGCCCGGCTCCTACCGCACCCTCCCCAACTTATCCGGCGGCAACTCCATCACCACGATCTTCCGCTCCAGCGTCAGCTTCCCGATCGACATCCGCACCGTGTACGTCCCCGGAAGAACGCGCACCAGCTCTTCCTTCGTCGTCGGGTCCCCGAGCCGCCGTGCGCGCGGGCGCGAGCTCGAGAGGTCCCACGTCACGCGCTGCAGTCCGGGCACCCCCGAACCGGTGATCGTGCGCACGGTGTCTCCCGCCGCCGAGATGATGAAGAGCTTCACCCCATCGCTCTGCGGCTCCTTCAGGTAGTACTGGATCACCGCCCCGCGCGGAGGGTTCGACGCGAAGTACGGCGCGCTGCCGTCGCTCGGGTGCGTGTGCCGCCAGCGGAACTGGTACGCCGGCGCCACGTCGAAGAGATGCGCGGCCTCGGCGAGGAGTGTATCGGAGTATTCCTCCACCGCGCCAATGCCCGCCACGTACGCGCCGCGGCCGTGCGAGCCCACTACGAGCTCGTGCCGGTTCGCCGAGATCGCGAGCGCTTCGACCATCACATGCGGGAACTCCTTCCCGAAGCGCCGCCACTTCTGCCCGCCATCCACGGTGGCGTACACGCCGTCCGCCGTGCCAGCCCAGAGCACGCGCGGGCTGCGCGGGCTTTCGACAACGATGAAGCTGCCGCGATCGGCCGGGAGACCGCTCACGAGTTCGGTCCACGTATTACCAAAATCGCTGGTGCGCCACACATGCGGCCGGTAATCGTCGCGATGGTGGCAATCGTACACGACCCACGCCGCGCCGTCCGCATGCGCCGAAGCGGCGATCGACGCCACATAACAATCCGTCGGCGCCCCCTTCGGGAACTTCCCCGTCACATTCGTCCACGTCTTTCCCGTGTCGCGCGACAGCCAGACGAAGCCATCATCGGTGCCCGTCCAGAGCACCGCCGCCGTCCGTGGACTCTCCGCGATCGCGAAGATCGAGTGATAGCTCGTGTGCCCCACCTCGGCCGCCGGCTTTTCTCGCGGCGTGCGCGTCATGTCGGGGCCGATCGCCTCCCAGTCTCCCCCGCCCTGCTTCAGCCGGAAGAGCCGGTTGGCGCCGAGGTACACGGTGCCGGAGTCGTGCGTGGAGATCAGGATCGGCGTCGTCCATCCCCACGTGAACGGATAGCCGCTCTCGGCCCCCGCGTCCAACGACGCGGGCTCGATATCATCGCGCTTCCAGCTCTTCAGGTCGAGGCGCGACACATTCCCATACTGCCAGCCCGAGTACACCGTGAACGGATCGTTCGGCGGCACCTGCACCCACATCCCGTCGCCGCCATTCACTGGATACCAGTCACTCGCCGCGATGCCGCTCGAATCTCGAGTGGCACTCGGCCCGCACCACACACCGTTGTCCTGCAGGCCGCCGCACACCTGGTACGGGACGAGCGAACTGTCCACGATCACGGTGTAGAACTGGCCGATCGGCAGCGGCATGTGCCACCACGCCTTGCCGGCGTCGTACGTGACGTACGCCCCGCCATCGTTGCCAAGGATGCGGTGGCCCGCGTCGCGTGGATCGATCCAGAGCGCGTGGTGGTCCACGTGCACGTTATAGAGCGACTCGGCGGCGAAGGTGCGGCCGCCATCTTTGCTCTCGAGCAGCGGGCTCGTGGCCACGAACACATGCTGCGAATCCGTGGGATCCACCCAGATCGCGTCATAATAGTAGTGCGGCTCGGCGGCCAGATCGTTCACCTGCGTCCAGCTCGCGCCGCCGTCGGCCGAGCGGAAGACGCCGCCGAATCGCCCCTGCGCCGGATCGGTGACGCCGCGGTCCACGGGGATCATGGCGAAGACGATGCGTGGATCCTGCGGCGAGATCGCGAGTCCGATGCGTCCCATGCGGTCGGCGGGGAGGCCGTTGTGCAGCGTGGAGTCGGTGAGACGCTTCCAGCTCTTGCCGCCGTCGGTGGTCTTGTAGATGCCGCTCCCCTTGCCCACCCCCTCCATGTGGCTTCCCCCCCAGCGGAGGCGATGCCAGGCCGCGGCATAGAGCGTGTTCGGGTCGCGCGGGTCCATCGCGAGGTCAACGAATCCGGTCGTGTCATCGACGAAGAGCACGCGCGTCCACGTCTTGCCGCCGTCGGTGGTCTTGTAGATGCCGCGTTCGTTGTTCGGGCCCCAGAGATGTCCGAGCGCCGCCACATACACCGTGTCCGCGCCCGTGGGATGGATGATGATCCGGCCGATGCTCTTGCTGTCGGCGAGGCCCATCTTCGCCCACTTCTTCCCGCCATCCATCGATTTGTAGACGCCGTCCCCCCAGTACTGCGAGCGGAGGCTGTTCTTCTCGCCGGTGCCGGCCCAGACGATCTGCGAATCGGACGGCGCGACGGCGAGATCGCCGATCGTCTCGCTGCCAAGCCCCGAGGACGCCGACTGCCAGGTGATGCCGCCGTTCGTGGTCTTCCACACGCCACCGCCAGCGGCGCCGATGTAGAAGGTCTTGGGGCGCGGCTCCGTGCTCGACGGCACGGCGATCGCGGTCACGCGGCCCGAGTAGGCGGCGGGTCCGAGGGCGCGGTAGGGGAAGCTCGCGAGGAAGCGCGAAACGGAATCGGGAGTACTGTCGGGCGCCGCCTTCGGCTTGGCAGTCGGCTTCTGCGCGGCGAGGGACTGGGCGGCGAGGACGGACATGACGGCGAGCAAGAAGTGCCGACGACGCAGTGACATGGGAACCATGATGAAGTGAAGGAGCGAGGCGATCTGGAAGTCAGCGCGATGGATCCGGCGCGACAGACTGGCGCGCCGCAACGGCGAATCGGAGGAAATAGGCGCTCAATCCGACCGCCGAATCCGACCGAACCTGCGGATCGAAGAAGAGTCGACAGAACTCCTCGCGAGCGCGGAGGATCTCGCGGCGGCGTGGGCCGGCCCACCGGGCGTCGGCGGCCGTGAGGTCGAAGAGGTCCAGCGCACGCGCGAGCGCATGATCGAAGCGCGCGGCGTTTCCGCTGGCGTGGGCGCGCACCGACCGGTCCACTTCACTGCCGACATTGGCCATCTGTTCAATGAGTGTCATCGCCGCCCAACCACCAGCCGCTGCGTGCTCATGGAGGGCGGGCCGGGCATCAGTCAAGCGATCAACTCCTCGACGATCGTCCGGATCGTCTGCTGGAGCGCCGGATCCTCGACGCTGCGCGAGCGGTTCCCCTGCCGCGGCCGCACATTGATCATCGAATCGAACTCGATCCACGCGGCTCCGGTCTCCCCTGGGTAGACGTTGATCCCCCACAGATCCTGCTGCTGCGACCCATCGTCCAGCAGCAACGCCTCTTCGTCCGAGTGCATCTCGCCACCGATCGCCATGACCCGGCGGTGCACATCGACCACCGCCTTGACCATGTCGCCGAACTGGCGTTCGGCGATCGCCGCGAGTTCGGCGCGGCGGATTGGTTCACGCACCATGAGAGCCGGAGACATACCAAAGTATGGCTCGCCGGCGCGCGTGGCGGAACTGGCGCGGGCGGGGCGGGCTCGGCGCGTGCGCCTCACGAACCAGCGTCCGCAGGAGAGCGCTAGAGCGATTGCGGAGGTCTACAGCCGCATGTGGGGAAAACCCCTGTTCCCCCAGTCCGCCATTGCGTCGATCCTTGAGGGAGCCAGCGACGCCGGGCATCACCGCTCGGTAGCACGACTCTCGCTCGACCGCGACGCTCCCACCGCGCCGAAAGGCACGCCGAGGATCTTCCATGAAGCAGATGACGCCGCACCTCCTCCGCACCGCCCTCCTCGCCGGCGCCTTGGCACTCTCCGGCTGCGCGCACGTCGGTCCCAGGACCATCCCCGTCGACCGCTTCGACTACAGCAAGGCGATCGCCGATTCCTGGAAAGAGCAGACGCTGCTCAACATCGTGAAGTTGCGCTACATGGACCTTCCGGTCTTCGTCGACGTCTCCTCCATCGTCAGCGGCTACTCGCTGCAGACGACCGGCAACATCGGCGGCACGGTATCGTCGGAGGCGGCGATCCAGGGGAACTTCCTCAGCGCCGGTGCCGGCGCGGTCTACACCGACCGGCCCACGATCACCTACGTGCCGATGACCGGCGAGAAGTTCCTTCGATCGTTGTTCACGCCGATCGATCCGAAGAACGTCTTCTTCCTGCTGCAGTCGGGATATCCGGCGGACTTCGTCCTCGGACTCACCGTCGAGTCGTTGAACGGCGTCCGCAATCGCTCGGCCGCCGCCGGTGTCGTGCGCGAGGCGGACCCCGACTTCCTCACCGCGATCCGGCTGATCCGCGAGGTGCAGGCTGCAGGGGCGGTCGGCATGCGGGTCCACGAGAACAAGGCGACCGGGGCGACCGGGGTCATCTTCTTCCGCGGCGATGACATGCCCGCCGACATCGCGGTGAAGACGACGGAGATCCGCCGGCTCCTCCGGCTCCGGGCCGACCAGCAGCAGTTCACGCTCATCTACTCACCGGCCCGCGGCGCCGACGGTGAACTCGCCGTCAACAGTCGCTCGATGCTGCAGATCCTCGGCACCATGGCGAGCTACATCGAGGTTCCGGCGGAGCACGAGAAGGCGCGCAGCGCTACGCCGGGGATCGCACGCGCGCCCGGTGACAGTGCGCCGGAGGTCGTGCGCATCCGCAGCGGGAAGGAGCAGCCAACCACCGCCTATGTCAGTGTAAAGTACCGCGGCTACTGGTTCTGGATCGACGACGACGACTACCGGACCAAGCGCGCCATGACGGCGATCATGGTCTTCTTCACGCTCACCGACACCGGAGGGAACGAACGGTTGCCGTTGGTCACGATCCCGGCGCAATAGCGGGTTGAACGCGGCCACGGTCACGGCTTCACGGACACCCCGGCGTGTCGTATAATCTGCCATGACTCCTCGCCGACTCCTCTCCGCGCTCGGGCTGCTCGCTGCCAGCGCCGCCGCCGCCCAGCAGCCCATCGACTCCGCCTACACCAAGGCGATCCGCGAGCTCACGCCCACGGACCCGAAGTGGGTGTTCACGACCGAGCTCGTGAACTACCTCCCCGCCTCGGCCACGGTCCCCTCGCCGCTCAAGGTGCTAGGCTATGTGCCGGGCACCGTCGGCAAGCTCTCCCATGTCGCCGACATCAACCGCTACTTCCGGGCGCTCGCCGCCGCGTCGCCGCGGGTCAAGCTCTTCTCGGCTGGCATGAGCGACGAAGGACGCGAGATGCTGCTCGTCGCGATCGGTGACAGCACGACGATCGCCCATCTCGACGACTATCGCGCCAAACTTGCTCGTCTCTCCGATACTCGCGGCCTCGGCGCCACCGAGCGCGCGGCGTTGATCCGCGAGTCCAAGCCCATCTACTGGCTCACCGGATCCATCCACTCACCGGAGACGGGGAGTCCGGAGATGCTCATGGAGCTGGCCTACCGCCTCGCCGTGGATGAATCGGACCACACGAAGGCGATCCGTGATGGCGTGATCACCCTCATTACGCCGGTGCTCGAGCCCGCGCTCCGTGCCTGTGAATCCCTCGGCATTGTGTGCGACGTGCGCGTCGTCTCCGCGCACCGGACGCCGCTCGACATGGTGCGCTTCGCCCGCGGCGCGGACGCGCGCGGCACGCGGGTGATCATCGCCGGCGCCGGCGGCGCTGCGCATCTGCCGGGGATGGTCGCCAGTCTCACGCCGCTGCCGGTGATCGGCGTCCCGGTGGAATCGAAGACGCTGCGCGGGATCGACTCTCTGCTCTCGATCGTGCAGATGCCGCCGGGGATCCCGGTGGCCACCGTCGCCATCGGCGCCGGTCAGAACGCCGGACTGCTGGCGGTGCAGATCCTCGCCGCATCCGACCCCGCGCTCCGGCGCCGTGTCGCGGCGTACCGCGCCCGCCTCCAGACGGAATCCCGCGCCAAGGACCGACGGCTTCGCCGCTCCCTCGCCCCAAGACCGAGAGACCCACGATGACCGTGCTCGACGCGATCCTCGGCGCGTTCGGCGTGTTCATCGGTCACCTCATCGGGCTCAGCGCCGGAGGCGAACCCGACCCTCTACCTCACGGCATCGCTCGCGGTGACCTTCCCGTTCAACATCACGGTCGGGATCCCGCTCTTCCGCGAGCTGGCGCTGGCGCTCGGGCGTTGAGCGCGAGCGGACGGCCGGAGGCCGGACGCCTCACCCACCCCGCTCATTCACCCGGGTGGTACGTCCGCTCCGTGTGTCCGCTGAGCTGCGCCTGGTAGAAGTACACCTCGCGCAGATCCCCCGCGGCGTAGCGCACCGCTTGATCGTTGAAGTGCGGGGAGTCGGGATGTCCGCTCTCGCCCCCCGGCGTCACCGCCATCGCGCGCACCTGGTCGCCGAACTCGATGACGGCCACGAAGGTGTTCCCGTCCGTGCCGTAGCGCCGCTTGAGACCCGGGTGCTGGCTCGTCTCGTAGGCGGCGAGCGAACCCCAGTCCGATGAGGTGAACGGCACGGGGATGCTCGCGCCCTGGTCGCTGAAGGGCTGCTTGATGTCTCCGGTCAGCCGCTGGAAGCGGTTGATCTCCCCCCACGGCACTTGCCACTTCCCGAAATCCGCGCTGAGCGAGTCGGTCGCGGCGGCGAGCGACTCGAGCCGCTCGGGCGCCGAGGCGCGTGAGGTCATGTACGTTTCGACCGGGATGCCCGCCTTCGCCGCTTCAGCCGAGACTCGGCGTTGCAGCGCCTCCCCCCAGAAGATCGCAAGAGATGTCGCGACCGAGGACGCCGACCACCGCGCATCCCAGCCGCGCAGGAGCTGCACCTGTGCGGCCAGCTTCCCCTTGAGTGGGTCGCGCGCCGGCGTCCGGTCGTAGTCCCGGAGCAGCGGCGGCACCAACTCGGCGAACGCAGGAAGATGACTGTCGAAGGCCGCGCCGATCAGCGAGGCAAGGGTGAAATCCCGCTTGGCGCCCAGGACGCTGATCGCGTGGATCCCCCGG
>Ga0315271_10000703_pt1 | contig 19251 bp, 18 predicted proteins | sample C3_top_MG_FD_204664 | JGI IMG/M metagenome (GOLD analysis project Ga0315271, IMG submission 204664) | Sediment microbial communities from Yellowstone Lake, YNP, Wyoming, USA - C3_top | ecosystem: Environmental > Aquatic > Freshwater > Lake > Sediment | place: USA: Wyoming | collected 2017-08-01
CCTCCGTGGCGTCCACGCGGACGCCGATCCCGACGTACGAACCGGACAGCGAATCGGCCCGGGCCGTGCGTTCCTCCGGCGTCATGAACGAGGTATGGCCGGTGTCGCCGACGGCATCCGTGAGTCCATTGATGGCGGCGTAGATCAGCTCCTTGTCGTTCAGGTTCGCGCGGTCCACGTACTGCGTGTGGATCGCGTCCCATGCTTCCTGGAACAGGCCGAACTGCGGGTTGCCGGGATCCGGGGCGGTCGCACTGTTGCTGCCCACGATGGACGGCGCGAGTTGACCGACCCCGATCCCAACCGCGAACGTCGCCGCGAGCATGAGTCCAACGACAGCACGACGGCCCCACGATCGACGTCCGCGACCGCCCGCCGGAGACGTCGGAACCTGGGAGGGACCGGTCACGACAGAAGTCGCAGCCGGCGGTTCGGCGTCGGTGGTCGGGTAGGCCGGGATCCGTTCGGAGTCCGTCGAGGTCATCAGCATCTCGTGTCGTGGCGACGATCAGACGGCCCGCGAACGGTCCGTCGCCGGACATCATGACCGGCCACGGCCAGCATGTCGCACTCACGCTGCGCTTGCGATATCGGGAAGGTGAAGGTTCGTTGACGCATCTGGGCGAGTTTGGCGACGTCGACGCGGCGCCCGCGCGGCGCATGCGCGGCGCCTGCGCGACGCCCACTGGCGATCCATCGGGCATCGGTGGTAGCCTCCGGCCGATCCCCATCCAACCAGCTTGAGATGACCGACCCCGTGACTGACGTGCCCAACGTGACCATCGGACTCGGCCCGTTGCGGTCCGCGCCGAGTGGGCTGCCGGATCCGTCATTCACGCCCCCCACGATCGCCGAGGCCGGCGATCCGTTTGCCGCCGTTCGGGTGGTCCACCTGCTCGCCCAGCTGGAGCGCGGCCGCCCGGTCCGCCTCGCCGACATCGTCGATCGCCTGAATGCCACATGGCTGGACTGGCTGTTCAGCGTCTCGGTCGTCAGCGACGTGGCGCTCCAGCTCCGGGCCAACTGGATGACCGACTACCGGAACAGCTCCGGGATCGTCGTGGAGGATGGGCCGTCGGGACCGATCCTGACGATCGAGGATTCCAGTCGAGTCGACCCCTGGATCGTCCGCCAGGCGATGCGCGAGGCTGCCTCGTGTACGGAGCGGCTGGATGAGTTCAGCCGTCGCGACCGGCCGTCGTCCGGCGACTGACCAGATCCCGGCCGCAGGCGCCCGACCGTACCAACGGGACCCGGAGGGAGGCGCCAGACTGCACCGCGTTGCGCCCAGAAGGACAAACGGCGCGTCCACCCCGGGTCAAGGCCACCCTGGGACTCGATTCGCGATGCATCGCGGCGGGATCGCCTCAGACGCGCGCTCCACGCTTGCCCCGAAGGGCGATCCCGGGCTCCGATCGGACCCGGAGGGGCGGATCTGAGGTGTTCCGGCGGGTCCGACCGGGCCCCCGACCCGTGATGTATGTGTTTGTTCTCCCCAGCGCAACACACGATCGACGAAGCGAACGGTCCGAACTTGAACGGACCGATCGGGCCGCGACCGATCCTGCTACCGGGGACCGCGACCGTAGCGGGCCATGATCGCCAGCAGGCGATCATGCGGTAGGGCGTGGGCGGTGACGCCGTCGCGACCCTCGGCCGTCCGGGCGGCGACGAGCGCATTGAGGATCGCCTCCTCGGTGGACTCGATCGCGCCATCGAACAGCGCGTCGATGACGCCGTCGCCGACCGCTCGGACGTCGTAGGCGATGGTCCGGGGTCGGTCCTCGATCTCCTGCGGCAGCCGGTTGCCGGTCGCGAACGCGATGAACAGGTCGCCGCTGGTGTGGCCACCGGTGCTGCCCGCCCGGGCGAGCCCCAGACCGGCACGCTGGGCCAGCCGCTCGCATTGGTGGGGGAGGAGCGGTGCGTCCGTGGCCAGGACCACGATGATGGAACCCGAGCCCTCGGGCGGCCTGGAGGCGTGGCTGAGCGCCTCAGCCTGGTCCCACGGGGTGGGTACCTCGTCCCGCCCGATCTCGGCACCGACCGGGACGCCGTCAACGCGCAACCACTCGCGCTTGCCGTAGTTGGTCTGCACGAGCGCGGCCACGGTATATGCACCCAGGTCGTCGGCGATCACTCGAGAAGCTGTGCCGATCCCACCCTTGAAGCCATGGCACACGCTGCCGGTGCCGCCACCGACGCCACCTTCGGCGACGGGCCCACCGGTCGCCGAGTCCAGGGCCGAGCGAAGATGTTCGGCGCGGACGTGGAACCCGTTCATATCGTTGAGCAGCCCGTCGTACGTTTCACCGACGACCGGCAGGGACCACCATGCGTTGTCCGGCTCACGCTCGTCCACCGAGGCTGCGACGAGCGCGTCGCGCACGACGCCCACGCTGTGCGTGTTCGTGATCGCGATGGGGGTGGTCAGCATCCCGGACTCGCGGACCCACTCCAGGCCGGTCAACTCGCCGTTGCCGTTCAGTCGATGGCAGCCCGCGAAGACCGGTTCACGCCACTCGTCCGGGCCGCGGGGGACGATCACCGTCACGCCGGTCCGGACCGGGCCTTCGCCGACCACGAGGGGTCCGTCGCCGGAGATCAGCGTCGTGTGGCCCACACGCACACCGGCGACGTCCGTGATGGCGTTGAGTGGACCGGGTCGGCCCCGACCGATGACGATGCCAAGATCACGAGTCCGCATCCGGGGATGCTAGCGGGACACGGCGTTCGGCGCTGCGGCCTCGCTCCATTCGGCGCTGCGCCGTGAGACGGCCGTATCATCCCCCGGTGATCCCTCGGCCAAGCCCGCACGAAACGACCGCCGCGGATGCCGCGACCGGCACGGTCCGGCTCCGACGGCTGCCTGATCGTGTCGCTGCCGCGCGACCGATCGATATCGCCGAGGCATTTCGAGACCTGCCCGGCCTGGCCCTGCTCGAGAGTGCCCGCCCGGGACGCAATGCGCGCTGGAGCTACCTGACAGCCGATCCGATCGCGGTCCTGGAGTCCCCGGCGGCCGGGCCCGATCCGTTTGCCGTGGCCCGAGGCCTGGTGGGTCGCCTGGACGCCGCCCGGGTCGCCCCGGCCGATCTGCCGCCGTTCCTGGGGGGCCTCGTCGGGTTCCTGGGGTACGACCTGGGCGGCACCCTTGAGCGCCTGCCGGCGATCGCGCCAGCTGATCAGGATCTGCCGCCGCTGCGCCTCGCGCTCCACGACTGGGTGGTGGCCTGGGACCGGCGGACCGGATCCGCCTGGCTGGGTGGTCGAACGCTGGATGGCGACGTACGACGTCTGGACCGCCGGCTTGACGATGTGCACGCCCGACTGACGACACCGGGGCGACCGTCGGCCGACGTCGTCCAGATGGAGCCGCTCCTCACGCTCACCTTCCGATCCGGCCTGAGCCGAAGGCAGTACGAGGCCGGCGTCCAGGCCGTCCGGGGGCACATCGAGCGCGGCGACATCTACCAAGCCAACCTGACCCGCCGCCTCGAAACGCCGTTCGAGGGCGATCCGTGGGAGCTCTACCGCCGCCTGCGGACCGGAGATCCCTCACTCTTCTCGGCCTACCTGGACCTGGGTGCGGGACCGTTGAGCGGCCGACCCCGAGGCCTGTTGTCGGCCTCGCCGGAGCCCTTCCTCTCGGTGGACGCCGATGGTGTCGTGAAGACCGACCCGATCAAGGGAACCCGACCGCGCGGGCGGACGCGCGCGCAGGACCGATCACTGGCCCGCGAACTGCTGGGCAGTGCCAAGGACCGCGCGGAGAACGTGATGATCGTGGACGTCCTGCGCAACGACCTGGGGCGTGTCTGTCGCCCGGGGAGTGTCCGCGTGCCGCGCCTGTGTCGTCTGGAGCGGACCGCCACGGTCCAGCACCTGGTGTCCACCGTCACGGGCCAGCTGGCCGAGGGTCACGACTCGTTCGATCTGCTCGCGGCCTCGTTCCCGGGTGGCTCGATCACCGGGGCGCCCAAGATCCGGGCGATGGAGATCCTGGAGGGGCTCGAACCGGTCAGGCGCGGTCCATACACGGGCGCGCTCGGCTGGATCGGGCCGGACGGTGCGATGCAGACCAGCATCCTCATCCGGACGTTCGTGGCCGACGGGCGTCGGCTGACGCTGCACGTGGGTGGCGGCATCACCTACCGCAGCGACCCGGCGGCCGAGTGGGATGAGACGGTGGACAAGGCGCGCGGGCCGCTGACCGCCATCGGCGGCATGGAAACGACGTGAACGGCCCCCGCTTCGTGTGGGTGGACGGTGAGCTGCTCGCGGCAGACGCGCCGCACCTCTCCGTCTTCGACCGCGGGTTCCAGCTGGGCGACGGCATCTTCGAGACGCTCCGCGCCAGGGCCGGTCGGCCGACCGAACTGGGCGACCACCTGGAACGACTCGCGCGCTCGGCGCTGGGACTGGAGATCGCGCTGCGGCCGGACGCAGCGTCCATCATGGCCGCCGGGATCGCCGCGCTCCTCGAGGCTGAAGGGCTGGATGGCCGCGGAGGCGACGCCTCGATACGGATCACGGTCAGCCGCGGCGCCTTCCATGGCCGTGGCATCCTGCCGCCCGACGAGATGGTGTCGCCGACCATCGTCATCCAGGCCTGGCCCATGGTGATCGCCCCAGCCGGCCTGCTGGAAGCCGGCCTGCACCTGGTGGCGTCCGCCATCCGACGAGACCCGCTCAGCCCTATCGCGACGCTCAAGACGACGTCCCGTGCCGAGTATGTCTACGCCCGATTGGAGGCACGCCGGGCCGGGGCGGACGACGCCCTGTTCCTGACCGTGGACGATCGACTGTCCGAGGCGACGAGCGCGAACCTGTTCCTCGTCCGGCGATCGGCCGACGATGGCGTCGAAGAGTTGGCCACACCATCGCTCGACTGCGCCATCCTGGCCGGCACGACCCGTTCGTGGCTGCTCGGCTGGGCCGAGCGGGTCGGCCTGCGGTCGCTGGAGGGCCATCTCACACGCGCCGACCTGGCGACCGCCGACGAGGCTCTCGTGTGCTCCAGTGTCGCTGGGATCCTGCCTGTGACCAGGTTTGATGGGGCGCCGATCGGCGCCGGGACGCCCGGAACGTGGACACTTCGGGCCCGGGCGGACCGCGAATCGATGATTCGTGGCGAGGATGCCCGATGACCCGCGACGAGTTGATCTCGGCTACCCGTCAGCTCATCGACGAGGGTGTGCGGCTGCAGGCCGCCCCGTCGCTCCCGTCCCTCCAGATGTGGCTGCAGCGCTCGGACGACCTGCTGGCGACGGCCTGGGGGAGCATGGATCGCTACCATCTCGCCTGGCTCCTGGTCGGCAAGCCGAAGACGATCGTGCGTGGCCGTCCGATGACGCCGGACGAGGAGGCGACCTACGTTGGCGAGGTGGCCCAGCAGAAGACGGCAGCATTGCAGATGAGCCTGAACGCCGTCGAGGCGCAGGGGATGCCGTTCGTCGGGGAGAGCGGTGGGCCCGGTCTTGGCAAGGCTCCGGATCGCGCTCCTGGGCGGGTCTCGGACCGCACGCCGGACCGGACCGGACTGCCCGTGGACCCCGGACTGGCCGAGCGCCTGGCGGAGGCCCGCCGTCGCGCCGAGGCACATCTGGATCACGACGCACCCAGGGCGCCACGACCGGACCGGATGCAGCGATGACGCTCGCCGTGGGCGGGACCCGGGCCGTACCCGAGCCGGATCCGATCGCCCGAGACTACATCCTCCTGGCGTTGCGGCTGGACCAGCACCTCCCGGGCCTGGTTGATGGTTTCTTCGGGCCGGCGGACCTGAAGGCCCTGGTGGACATGCAGCAACTCCGTTCTCCGGCCCTCCTTCGCGACGACGCTGCCGCCCTTCGAGCCCGGTCCGCCGTGGAGGTGCGGGAGGCCGACCGCCGGGATTGGCTGGTCACCCAGCTCATCGCCCTGGAGACCCAGGCGGCGGCGCTCGCCGGCGACCCCCTGCCGTATCTGGACCACGTCGAGCGCTGTTTCGCGTTCAGGCCCGCGCGCCGCGACGACGCCGAGTTCGAGGCGGCAGCCGCCCGGATCGGCGACCTCCTGCCCGGTGAGACGCCGCTGGCGGACCGGCTGGCGGAGTGGGACGCGCGCTTCGTCATCGCGGTCGATCGGTTGCCGCCGGTCGTGGACTGGCTCGTTGGGCGGTTCCGGGCCAGGGCGGCCGGCCTGTTCGGGTTGCCGGCTGGCGAGGACCTGCGGGTCTCACTCGTGACCGGCCAGCCGTGGTCCGGCTACAACTGGTTCGATGGCGGACGTCGGTCTCGAGTGGACATCAATACGGACCTGCCGGTGCGCGCTGCGGACCTCATCCACACCGTCGCGCACGAGACGTACCCGGGGCATCACCTCGAGCACGTCTGGAAGGAAGCGGACCTCGTGGATGGGCGAGGACGGATGGAGGCGTCCGTCCTGCTGATCAACACGCCGGAGTGCCTGATCAGCGAAGGCCTGGCGGATCTGGGCGTCGGGTTCGCGGCGCCGGACGATGAGCTGGTGGAGCTCCTGATCGAACTCTACGAGCGCGCCGGTCTGGAGGTCGGCCGTGATGTGGCCGTCGCCCGGGACGCCGCTGAACGAACCATGGCCCTGGCGGCCCCACGCACGACGCTTGGCGCGATCCGGGGCAACGCAGCGATCCTGCGCCACGCCGACGGACGCTCGCACGACGAGGTGCTGGACTACCTCACCGAGGTCGGACGGTTCACGCCGACGGTCGCCGCAAAGCGCCTCGAGTTCATCGAGCACCCGCTCTGGCGAACGTACGTCTTCGTCTACGCGGAGGGTGAGGCGCTCCTCCGCCGTTGGCTGGATCTCGTGCCGGAGGCAGAGCGTCCGGCACGTTTCGGGCGCCTGCTCCACGAGCAGTCCACGCCCGGTGCGATCCTCGACGAGCTGGGGCTGGCCGCCGACAGTCGCTAGGGCTGGCCGCCCGTTGACGCCTCGACCAGGTCGCGGACGAAGACGACCCGGTCCTCGCCAGGATGGTCGTAGTCGGGATAGGCCGCGGTCCCGTACAGGCGCCGGGTCCCGGGCCCGTCCACCGGGCGAAACCCCATCGCGAGGTGGAACGCCACGGAGATCCGGTTGCCCGGCCACGTGATCGCGCTCACTCGCCGGACGCCGCGGCCCTCGACGTCGCTGATGAACCGCTCATACAGGGTGGTGCCGAGGCCGGAACGACGATGGTTGGGGCTCACCCCGGCCATGTGGACGTAGGCCTCCTCCGGGTGCTCCGGGCTGATGAACCCGACGAGGAACCCGACCGGGGCGCCCGATGGGTCCTCCACCAGCCAGGAGGTCCCGCTGAAGTGCTGGAACCAGAGCCTGGGCAGGAGGTCGTGCAGCCGCCGACCGCCCCACCAATCGTCAACCTGTCCGACGATCCGCGGATGATCCGCTTCGGTCGGGCGTCGGAAGACCAGGCCCTCGGTCGGGCGTCGGGAGACCGGCCTATCCGTGCGATCGTGCATCCGGTGCATCGTAGCCGTGGTCGTCGCGCGGGGTACAGCGCGCGGCACAGCACGTGGCGTGGGCTTCCGCTGCACGCTAGACTCCGTGACATGAGCCATCCATCCCTGGGCCTGCCCCCGCGAGACCTGACGGCCGGTCTGCCGCAGGCCGCCGAGCGGGTCCGCGCCGCCAGCGACCGTCTCGCCGGACGTGCCGTTGAGGTGGCCCTTGCCGAGACGCCGACGATGCGGGAGCGTTACGACGAGGTCGGTCTGCGCCAGCTTCTGCGCGATGCCGAGTTGCTGGTCGAGCGCGTCGCCCTGTCGGTCGGGTCCGCCGATCCGCACTTCACCAGGGCGTATGCCGAGGTGGTCTCGCCGGTCTACCGGCGCCGAAACGTCCCTCTGGACGACCTGATCGCCCTGTGCGACGGGATTCGCGCCGCCTTGCCCGGGGTTCTGACGCCCGACGAGCAGACATCTGCCGCGGCGGCACTGGACGAGGCGATCCAGGTCTTCCGCCGGCATCGCCGCTTGGCGGGTGATGCGGGCAAGAAGAACGCGTTCGCCCAGTTCCTGTACAAGGGCCCCTGAGCCGTGACCATCAAATGGGTCCAGCAGGATCCGCTCGTGCTCAACGGTGAGCCGTTCTGCTATGGCTCCCGCCTCACCGTCCGACAGCTCCTGGAACAGCGAGCCAACGGCGACGACCTGACGCGCCTGCTCATGGACCACCCTGAACTGCGCAAGGTCGGGATCGCCGCCGCCTACACCTATGCCGCGGACCACCGCGAGCGTTACGCCGACTTCTTCGAGCCGGACGGTTCGCTGGCCGGTCCCGGATACACGGTGGCGGAGGCCGCGGGCCTGCCGGCGCACTACTGCGGCGCGGGCATCGTCGTGAAGCCCGCCGAGGCCGCGACGACCTGAGCTCGATGTCGTCTGAGCGGGTCGCGCGCGATCCGGTGGTACCCTCCCACGACACATCGGAGGCCCGCATGACCGACAGCACGATCGATAGCCCAGCGCACACGGATGCGGCAACCCCTGCCACCTCCGCGGGTGACGCACCCGTCTTCGATGCGGAGCGGCGCGCCACGGAGCTGGCGATCCTGGATGCCCTGCGCAGCGTCGTCGATCCGGAGATCGGGATGAACGTGGTGGAGTTGGCCCTGATCAGGCAGATCATCCTCGGGCCGGATTCGACCGAGGTGAAGATGATCCTGACCACGCCGTTCTGCCCGTACGCCGGGTCCATGATCGCCCAGGTCAAGGAGGCCGCAGAAACGGTCGTGGAACACGACGTCAAGGTGACGCTGCTGGCCGAGCGCTGGGATCCGCGCGACGCGGGCCTGATGTGGTGACGCTCCGGTGACCGACCTGCCATCGCCCGGCTTCGACTCCGCGGTGGCGACCGGCAAGGGCGATACGGGCACGACGGGGCTCCTGTACGGCGGCGAGCGCATCCGCAAGGATGACCTCCGCACGGAGGCCTACGGCACGATCGATGAAGCCGTGGCCGCGCTCGGCCTGGCCCGCGCCGCCTGTCTCGACCCGGATCCGGGCAGCCCCCTTGCGCCGATCACCGCCACGATCCTCGGCATCCAACGGGATCTGTTCGTGGCGGCCGCGGAACTGGCGACCAACCCGGACGCGTGGGACCGCCAGGTCGAAGGTCGAACGCGCGTGTCGATGGCGATGGTCGCCGGGATGGACGATCTCCTGCGCGACCTCGAGGGCAAGATCGTCATGCCCCGCGAGTTCGTCGTCCCGGGCGAGACCGGGGTCAGCGCCGCCCTGGAGGTCGCCCGCACGATCCTCCGCCGGGCGGAGCGGCGCGCCGTGGCGCTCGACGCCCTCGGGCTGGTGCCTGGACCCCATCTGCTACCGTATCTCAACCGGACCGCGGACCTGCTGTGGGTCCTCGCCCGGGCGGCCGAACAGGCCGAGACCCGAACCCCGACACCCGCCCGCCGTCGCGAGCGGCCCGGTGGATCGATCGACAAGGAGTCATCGAAGCCATGATCAACCAGCCGAACCAGGCGCCGTACGCGTCTCCCTCGTCCATCGGCGTCAAGCCGGACGCCCGCCTCTCGACCGCCTTCCTGACCCAGGCCTTCGCCTGGATGTTCGTCGGGCTCCTCCTGACAGCCGGGGTGAGCGCGGCCGTCGTGGGCAGCGCGCAGGCGCTCAAGTTCGCCTCTGACTACCTCCTGCTGATCATCATCGCCCAGCTGGCCCTGGTGGTCGTCATCTCCGGCGCGATCAACAAGATCAGCGCGACTGTCGCCCTCGGACTGTTCTTCATCTACGCCGCGTCGGTCGGCTTGAGCATCGGCCTCATCGTCTACGGCTACACCGCCGGGTCGGTCGGCCAGGCCTTCCTGAGTGCCAGCGCGATGTTCGGTGGGGCGGCGATCTACGGCGCCGTCACGAAGCGCTCGCTCGCCAGCATGGGCGGCATCCTGACGATGGGCCTGATCGGTCTCATCGCCGCGATGATCGTCAACATCTTTCTGCAGAGCAGCGCCATCAACTGGCTCATCTCGATCGCGGGCATCGGCATCTTCACGGCCCTGACGGCCTACGACGTCCAGCGCATCCAGGCGGGCGACCTGGCAGCCCGGCTGGGGTCCATGGAGAAGGCGGCCGTGGTCGGCGCACTTAGCCTCTACCTGAACTTCCTGAACCTGTTCCTGTTCTTCCTGCGCCTGATGGGCGGCCGGAACTAGCCTCGTTCAGGGCACCTTCCGCGATCGCGGGGCGCGGGCCGGCACACGCTCCATCCGAGCGCCTGATCGGCGACCGATCGCGGTCCGCCGCATCACCGCGCGTCGAGCGGCGGCGCCCGGCTTGTCGACCTTGGGTGAGTCCAGCAACAGGGCGGCTTCCGCGGCCGGCACCGGGCGCGAGAAGAGATAACCCTGGCCAAAGTCGCAGGCGAGGTCTGTTAGCAGGCGGCGCTGGTCGTCCGTTTCGATCCCTTCCGCGACGACGTCGATGTGCAGACCGTGCGCCAGGGTGATGACCGCTTCCACGATGGACCGGTCGGCCGTGTTCGCCAGTCCAGCCACGAACGATCGGTCGATCTTGATCGTGTCCAGCGGCAGGTGCTTGAGGTACGCCAGTGACGAGTAGCCGGTCCCGAAGTCGTCCAGGACCAGCCTGACCCCCAGGTCACGCAGTCGCCGAAGCGTCCGGATGCCGGCTTCGGATTGGTCCATGACCACGGTCTCGGTGATCTCCAGCTCCAGCGAGCTCGGCGCGAGGTGAGACGCGGCCAGGATCTCCGCCACGCTTTCCACCAGGTCCGATTGGGCGAACTGGCGGGCGGACAGGTTGACCGACATGACCAGCGGTGATCCGTCCGGCCCGGCCGACCGCCACGCGTAGCCCTGCCGGCAGGCGGTCTCCAGGACCCAGCGACCGAGCGGTCCGATGAGCCCCGTCTCCTCCGCCAGGGGGATGAACGCCAGAGGCGGGACCAGGCCTCGTCTCGGGTGCTGCCAGCGGACCAGTGCCTCGAAGCCGACGATGGCTCCGGTCGAGAGGTCCATCAGTGGCTGATAGTGGAGCCGCAGCTCGTCACGCTCGAGCGCTCGCCGCAGGTCGTTCTCGAGATCGATCCGCTCCAGGGTCTGCTCACTCATGGATGGTTCGAACAGGGCTTGCCGGGCCGTGGGATCCGACTTGGCATGGACCATCGCGATCTCGGCCTCTCGCAGCAGCTCGCCTGGCGTGGACCGTCCGGGCCGGCCGATCGAGATGCCGAGGGCCGCGCCGATGAACCACTCGCGCCCATTCAGGGGGAACGGCGTCCGCAGTTCGATGTCGAGCCGGGCGGCGATATGGTGGGCCTCGTCGACGTCGGCGACGGGGTCCAGGATGATCCCGAACTCATCGCCACCGAACCGGGCGACGGTGTCACCCGGCCGCAGGCAGGCGGCCAGGCGCTGGCCCACGGCCATCAGCAGGCGATCGCCCACGGCGTGTCCGACACTCTCGTTGATCACCTTGAACCGGTCGAGGTCCAGCATGATCACGGCGATCGGGTCCGCCTCGTCCGGCGTGGCCGAGGCCAGTGCGTGGGCGATCCGGTCGGTCAGGAGTTCCCGGTTCGGAAGCCCGGTGGTCGGGTCGTACAGGGCGCCGCGCTGGGCGTCGTCCACGAGCCGGGCGTTGTCCAGGACGATCGATGCCAGTTGGGCGAAGCGCGACAAGGCATCGATCTCGCGCGCGCGGAACGGCCGGCCGCTGGTCCCCGACGCCAGCCCGAAGACCCCGACGACCTCGTCGCCGGCGTGGAGCGGCACGCCCACGACCGCGCCCAGCACCCCCGGCGTGACGACTTTGGCGCGTGCAACGAAGGCGTCGTAGTCGTCGGTGGCGAACGGCCGGCCTGTCCGGAGGACGCGTCCAGCCACTCCTTCGTCCAGGTCCAGGTGTTGCCCGATATATCCGCCGAAGGCGCCCGAGCCGTGACGGACGCTCAGGCCGGCACCACTCGGCTCCACGATATCGATGAACCCATGGGCCGTCCCCAGGAGCGCACAGGCGCGGGTCAGGATGGTCTCCAGCAGGACTGCGGAGTCGCGCCGATCCAGGAGGGCCAGGGTCGTCTCGTCAAGGGCGCGCAGGTACGGATCGTCCGTCACCGGCTGGCCATCCACGGCGCGCGCCGCGGTCTTGGCGAGGTACATCACGCGGTCCGCCATTCCCACGAGGGCGTCCTTGGTCCGGCCGTCTTCGGGGAAGCAGGCCACGCCGGCACTCACCGTCAGGTGAAGGCCCGAGACATCGACTGAGGCATCGGCGACGGCTCGGCGGATCCGATCCGCGACGTCATGGGCGGCGACCCGGTCCGCTCCCGGCAGGATGGCCGCGAATTCGTCGCCGCCATAGCGGTACAGCCGATCGCCGTCGCGCGTGGCCGCGGCCATGGCTTTACCGATCCTGGCCAGCAGGGCGTCGCCGGCCGGGTGGCCGCGTGAGTCGTTGAACGCCTTGAAGGCGTCCAGGTCCAGCATCAGGACGGCGAACGGGTGCTCCGCGAGGCCGCCGCCAAGGACCTCGCCCAACTCACGCTGGAAGGCGCCGTGATTGCGCAAGCCGGTCAGGGCGTCCATGTCCGCTCGCAGTTGCACGGCGCCGTGGGTCTCCGCGTTCTGCAGCGCGATCGAGGCCTGGCCGGCGAACAGCTGGGTCAGCTCGAATTCATTGGCGCTGAAGTAGGCCTCCTGCTCGCCCATCCGGCCGATGTTCAACGTGCCGATCGCCTCACCGTTCGCCAGCAACGGCACGACGATCATCGACTCGGGTTCGAATGGCGTCCCCGGCACCTGGGAGGAGCGCGGATCGAGGTGGGCCTGATTGGACAGGACAGCCTCGCCGTGGTCCACGGACCAGCCGGTGATACCGGTTCCCAGCGGGCTCTCGTAGGCGAGGATGAGGTCGGCGAACCGGTCGCGCGCGATGACTGCCCGGCGGACGGCTTTGACCCGGTCCACTCGATAGATCGTCAGCGTGTCATAGGGGACGATCGACTTGAGCGAGTCGGCGATCAGGTCCAGGACGCCGCTTGGATCCAGGGTGGACAGCAGGCGCTCATTGACCTCCAGCAGGCGCCGCTGGCTGGTGAGCTGATGCTCGAGTTCGGTCTGCTGACGCTGGAGGCGCCCCAGGTTATCGGCATTGACGAGGGCCTGCGCCGCGTATCCGGCGAAGATGGACAGCGTCGTCTCATCGTCGGTATCGAAACGGTCCAAACCGGCCTTCGAGACGACCAGGACGCCGTGGACGATGCCCTCGTAGGTCATCGGCACGAGCAGCATGGATTCCGGACCGTCCGTTGGCCCGACGACCAGGCCGCGCGGGTCCTGTGCCGCATCGCCAAGGCGGAGCGTCTGGCCGTGCTCCGCCACCCAGCCGGTCAGACCCTCGCCTACCCGGACCCGGAGGTTCGACTCATCGGGTCGTTCCAGGCCGATGAACGAGCCCTGGAACGCGATCGGGTCGCACGTGCCTGCCTCGTGATCCACCCCGTAGACACGGACGGTGTCGTAGTCGATGAGGTTGCGTGCCTCGGCCACGATCGCCTGCCCGATGCCGGCGACGTCATGGATCGCGTTGAGGCGGACGGCCAGGTCCGAGATGGAGCGCAGCCGATCCGCGACCGTCCTCGCGGCTCCTCCCCGGGAGGCATCGTCCATGGCGGGAGTCGTCGAGTCGGGCTGGGCGGCGCGGTCTGGATCGTGGGCAAGGACCATGAGGCGCGCGGGTTCTCCATGGCAGGTTGACGTGCCCGGCACAGGAGACCGGAGCTGTCCGGACACCGTACTGGTCGCTGCGCGCCGGAGCGATAGCCCATCGGTACCACCGGGCGGGGTCGGCCCGCACCGTCCGGCCGGTCCGGGGGCGGGCGGCCCCTGTCGCTCCCGGGTGTGCCCGGGTGCGCATCCCTGGGCTGACCAGGCTTGCCCGCATGGCCCAGTCGCTCGACCCGGTGCGCCACGTTGCGCACACAGCGACAAACGGCGCGCAACGACGGACCAGAGGCTTGCCGCCTACGCGATCCGGAGGTCCGCGACCGAGTCGATGACAAGATCGGCGAGCGGCTCAAGGTCCGGTCGCCTGCCCACGCCGGTCAGCACGCCGATCACCCGACCGGCGCCCGCCGCACGGCCCATCCGCAGGTCGGCCGGGGAATCCCCGATGACGGCCGTCCGGGCTGGTTCGACCCCGACTGCAGCACACATGCGCAGGATCATGTCCGGCGCGGGCTTGACTGCCACGCCGTCATCGGCGCATACGATCGCCTCCACCAGGTCCGCCAGCCCGAGCGCCGCGATCGTGCGTTCCGTGGGCTCGCGATCGTCACTCGTGGCGACGGCCACGTATCGTCCGCCGGCCACGGAACCCCCGCCGGACCGGATCTCCAGGAATAGCGCCCGGAGGTCCGTCAGCGGACGCGCGAGCGCCTCCGGGTCCGGCGCGTGCCAGGCCAGGGCGACCGCCGCGGCGGCCCCGACCTCGGACGAACCGCCGGCCACCAGGACGGCCTGGGTCATCCCCCGGAGCCGGGCCATGGGTGTGGCGGCCAACCCGCCGTGGGGCATGACCGTCCCGGTCGCCGCCTCGAATCCCAGCAACTCGTAGAGGGACGGGCGCACATCGTGGCCCACGGCGACAGACAGGCGCTCGCCGAGCTCGATCGCCCAGTCGCGCCACATGGCGTTGAATTCGATCAGCGTGCCGTCCTTGTCGAAGACGACCAGATCGATCCCGTCGAGCGGGTAGGTCACACCTCGGCGCCGACCTCGGTTGCGACCGGGACCGGCACGCCGACCGACCCGGTCAGCATGAAGCAGGCCTCGGGCTGGAAGGAGACCGTGACGGTTGCGCCAACGACCGGCAGGGCAAGGTTCGGATCGTTGAACATATCGAGGAAGATCTCCCGGGCGATCCCGCTGTCGCCGGCAGGCAAGGTCAGGCGCAGTCGGACGATCGATCCCAGGAAGCCGATGTCCGCGAGCATCCCGCTGAGCCGGTTGTCGCCGGCAGCGCCCTCGCCCAGTTCGATCCCCTCTGGGCGGAGAGCGAGCGTGATCCGATCACCGGCGCGGGCGTCGGTGAGGGCCCTTGCAGTGCGGATCTCCTGGCCACCAACGGCCACCCGGCCCGTCCCGGCATCGATCACCCCGGCCTCCACGAGGTTGAGCGTGCCCACGAACGACGCCACGAATGCCGTTGACGGGAAGTTGTAGATCTCGGACGGCGTGCCGATCTGCTCCACGTGCCCGTCGCTCATGACGACGACCCGATCGGACATGGAGAGCGCTTCCTCCTGATCGTGGGTGACATACACCGTCGTGATGCCCAACTGGCGCTGGATGGACCGGATCTCCTTGCGCAGAACGATCCGGATCTTCGCGTCCAGGGCGGACAGCGGCTCATCCAGCAGCAGGACCTGCGGTTCGATGGCGAGCGCGCGGGCGAGCGCCACCCGCTGCTGCTGGCCGCCCGACATCTGCCACGGGTAGCGATCGGCGCGGCCCTCGAGGTGCATCAGGGCGATCAACTCGTCGACGCGCTTGGCGATCTCCGCCTTGGGACGCTTGCGGACCTTGAGCCCGAAGCCGATGTTCTCCGCCACGTTCATGTTCGGGAACAGGGCATACGACTGAAAGACCATCCCGACGTTGCGTTGGTTCGGCGCTCGATGCGTGATGTCCAGCCCGTCCACCGTGATCGCCCCGGCCGTCGGCTGCTCGAACCCGGCGATCATCCGCAGGGTGGTGGTCTTGCCGCACCCGGATGGCCCAAGGAATGACACGAATTCCCCTCGCGCGGCGCTCAGGTTGAAGTCGTCCACGGCGACCACGCCGCCCGCGAAGTGTTTCTGGATGCCGGTCAGTTCCAGGAAGGTCATCGTGTCTTGTCTCCTAATGCGCGCCGGTGACCGTGATCCGGCTCCGCGAACCGCGTCCGAGCAGGGCGATGAAGCCCATCGCGATCCAGGTCAGTCCGAAGCTGATGAGGGCCACCGCGGCCTGCTCGTATGGCTTGGTGCTGCCAAGGTTCGCGAGATATGGTCCGAAGGCCGGCCGCGCGAGGAACAGGGCCATCGTGAACTCGCCGACGACGATCGCCAGGGTCAGGAACGCGCCGCTCAGCAGCGCCACCCGCAGGTTCGGCAGGATCACGAAGAAGAGGATCCTGAACCAGCCCGCCCCAAGGCTCTGGGCCGCCTCGGTCAGGCTCTGGACATCCATGGACCGCAGTCCCGTGTCCACGGCGCGGTACATGTACGGGAACGACAGCACCACGTATCCGAACGTGAGCAGCGCCGTGCTCCCCATGTCCGTCCAGGTGAACGGCAGCGGCGCGTGGCTGTAGGTGCTGATGAGACCGAACACGAGGACGACCGGCGGGATGACGAACGGCATCAGCGTGACGAATTCGACGTATGGCCGCGCCCGTGGCATGCGTAGCCGGACCCAGAAGGCGGTCGGGACCATGAGCCCGATGCTGACGGCGATGGTGATGATCCCGACGATGAACGAGTAGCCGAGACTCCCGTAGAACTTCGGGTCCTGGAGCACGCCGACGTAGGCCGAGAACAGCGGGATCGACTTCATCGAGAAGACGAACGTCCCGAGGAGCGGCAGGAAGAAGTAGAGAACGCCCGCCCAGAAGATGAGCCACCAGCCGAAACGCAACGGCGACTTCCGCCCCTTGCTGGGCGTGAGGGACGCCTTGCCCTGCATGGCCTCGATGCCCTGGCCGAGTCGGTTGGCGCCGCCCATCGTCATCGGAGCCAGCGCTCCGATCGCCGCTGCAGGAACTGATAGGCGATCAGGGTCATGGCCAGGATCCCGACCATGCCCATCGCCAGCGCATACCCGGCGCCGGTGTTGTGCAGCACGTCACCGGTCAGTTGATTGCCGATGAGGATCGTCACCAGGTTGATGAAGCCGCCGGTCAGCTGGTAGGCGGTTGCCTGCGCGCCGAACGCGTTGCCGAACAACAGGATCATCGAACCGAGCAGGGACGGCATCAGGACCGGCAGGGCAACGTAGCGCCAGAACTGCCAGCTCTGGGCGCCCATGTTCTCCGAGGCCTCCCGCCATTCCACCTTCAGGCCGTCGATGGCCGGGGCGATGATCAGGATCATCAGTGGCAGCTGGAAGTAGAAGTAGACGATCTCCAGGCCCAGCTTGGAGTAGAGCGAGAACCCGTTGTCGTATGGGTTGATGCCGAGTCCCGCAAGGAGCCCCGTCAACAGGCCCGCCCGCCCGATCGTGAAGATGAAGGCCAGGGCGAGCGGCACGCCCGCGAAGTTGGAGGCCACGCCCGAGAACGTCATGAGCCCGCTGCGGAAGCGCCTCGGGCCCGCCGAGATGACCGCATAGGCCATCAGGAAGCCGAAGAGGCCGCCGGCGAGGGCCGTGACGAGGCTGATCTCGATGCTCGTCTTGTAGGCGTTGAGGGGGATCTCCTTGGTCAGGCCGGCGTAGTTCTGCAGGGTGAACTGTCCGGTCGAATCAAGGAAGCTGCCGACGATCAGGTAGAACGTCGGGATGAGCAGGAAGAGTGTCGAGAAGACCAGGAAGGGAACGAGCCCCAGCCAGGTCAGGCTGAAGCGGCGACGCCCAGGACGCGCTTTCGGCGCGCCCTGGGCGTTCACTGGCATCGCGGTGCCGGTCACCGTGAACCTTGTTCAGCGAACCGAGGGACTCGGTCCTACTTGACGGTCACGCCGACCGTGGTCGGCCAGCCCGCCGTGATGGCCGTCGTGGCCGCGGTGATCTGGTCGAGCGTCGGGAGAACGGCCCCGGCGGTGTCCGGGAGCTTCGCGGCCACGTCGGCCGGGATCACGTTCGCGGCCTTCATGGCCTCGTAGCGGATCGGGTTGCAGTAGCCCTTCAGCCAGGCGAGCTGACCCTCGTCGGAGTACAGGTACTCCATCCAGAGCCGGGCCGCATTCGGGTGCGGGGCGTAGGCGCTGACCGCCTGGACGTACATGCCACCGAAGCGGCCGTCTGTCGGCACGGCGACCTCGACCGCCGGGTTGCCGGCGAGCGAGTCCTTGTCGGCCAGACCGTTGTAGGTCCAGGTGGTGCGGATCGGGGTCTCACCGGAGGCCACGGTCGCGGTCTTGGCGATGACCGGCACGAAGTTGCCGGAGTCGTTGAGCTGCTTGAAGAAGTCGAGGCCCGGCTGGACGTTATCGAGCGACCCGCCGTTGGCGAGCGCAGCCGCCCAGACGGCGGAGATGGCCTGGTTGGACTGGGTCGGGTCGCCGGACAATGCGACCTGGCCCTTGTACTCGGGCTTGAGCAGGTCCGCCCATGTCGCCGGGACGTTCTTCACGGCGGCCGTGTTCGTCTCGAATGACAGGACGCCGTAGTAGTCGCCGTACCAGTAGCCGTCCTTGTCCTTGGCCGCATCAGGGATGTCGGCCCAGGTCTGGACCTTGTAGGGCGTGATGAGCTTGTCCGTCACGGCCTGTGGGCCGAAGGACAGGCCGACGTCGATGACGTCCGGTGCCTGCGGGCCCGGGTTCGTCGTGTTGGCCTTGATCGCGTCGATCTCCTGGGCGGAACTGCCGTCCGGGTTCAGCTCATTGATCGGGATCCCGTACTTGGCGGTGAAGCCGGCGAGCGCCTCGCCGTAGTTGCACCAGTTGTGCGGCAGGGCGATGGTCGTGAGGCCACCCTCCGCCTTGGCCGCCTTGACCAGGTCGTCCATGTTGGACGTGCTGCTGGACAGTTTGGCCGTGCTGCTGCTCCCGGAGCAGGCGGCAAAGACGAACGCGCCCGCGACCATGAGGCCCGCCAGACGGGTCACTGTCCGATGTGTCGTCGACAAGGTCGATCCTCCATTACGTTCCCTTCGATGAACCCTCGCGGGTGCGAGGGCCGGCGGTCCCTCCTCGGCCCGACCGTTCAAGCGCAACGATACGCCACGCGATGGCCGGGGGGAACCCAAGAATGTGTCGGTCGCCCTACGGCATCCAGGCCTTCCAGATGGCCTCGTTCTCGTCGACCCACTTCTGGGCCGCCGCCTCAGGCGTCATCTTCTTGTTGGCGATGTAGTCGGCGACCTTGTTCTGGTCGTCGTTGGTCCACTTGAAGTTCTTGACCACGGTCGCCGCATCGCCGCCGTCGGTGGCGAACTTGGCGCGGATCGCCTTGTTCAGGGTGTATGGCGGGTAGTCGCAGGCGACCGTCTTGGGGTCGGCGTCGCAGCCGGCCGTGTACGCCGGGAAGTCGATCTTGACCAG
>Ga0315271_10000704_pt1 | contig 19247 bp, 18 predicted proteins | sample C3_top_MG_FD_204664 | JGI IMG/M metagenome (GOLD analysis project Ga0315271, IMG submission 204664) | Sediment microbial communities from Yellowstone Lake, YNP, Wyoming, USA - C3_top | ecosystem: Environmental > Aquatic > Freshwater > Lake > Sediment | place: USA: Wyoming | collected 2017-08-01
CGCCAATCTGCAATATGCGCTGGCACAATTCACCCGAGGTGAAAGTGGCGCAAGTGGCGGTATTAGTTCACAAGTCAATCTGGTCAGCCAGATTCAAACCGGTGGTAACTTGAGCCTGACAGCGAATAACGATATCAGCCTCACTGCTGCGCAAATATTCGCCATGCAAGACCTCAGCATGAGCGGGCGTAACATCAGCATAGGCGCAGCCAAGGACGTAAAACAATCCAGCTTTGACAATCACAGCAGCTTCAATACCAGCAGCTATGATGAAACAGTTGTTGGCAGTGCAGTGCAGGCGGGGGGCAATGTGACCTTGCTCGCCCACTCCCCATCTCCCTCCGCTTCGCTCTTCCCGCAAGGCGGGAGAGGGGATGGGGGAGAGGGAGGCAATATCACGATCTCCGGCAGCCAGGTCAGCTCGCAAAACGGCAAAGTCAATCTGTCCGCCGACAACAATGTCACCGTCAATGCGGTAGATGAGCGCCACGAATTCTTCATAATACCGTGGTATGGTCTGCGCCATTCGCGGATACAGTTTTGGGATAGTTCTTCCCGTGATAAAATGCGCGCTTTCCCGATTATCGTTCACCCGGAAGGCTCGCCATGTTCTCAAATAAAAACACCATTGCCCATACAGACCCCGAATTGTGGGCTGTGATTCAGAATGAAAACCGTCGCCAGGAAGATCACATCGAGCTGATCGCTTCCGAGAACTACACCAGCCCGGCAGTGATGGAGGCGCAGGGCAGTAAGCTGACCAACAAGTATGCAGAGGGCTACCCCGGCAAGCGCTATTACGGCGGTTGCGAATATGTGGACGTGGCCGAGCAGCTTGCCATTGACCGCCTGAAGGCATTGTTCGGTGCGGAATATGCCAACGTGCAGCCGCATTCGGGTTCGCAGGCTAACCAGGCAGTTTACGTTTCTGTGCTAAAGCCGGGCGACACCATTCTCGGCATGTCGCTGGCGCATGGCGGCCACCTGACCCATGGCGCGTCAGTCAACATCAGCGGCAAGCTGTACAACGCAATTACCTACGGCCTCAACGCCAAGGAAGAGATTGATTACGACGCAGTACAGAAGCTGGCGAATGAGCACAAGCCCAAGATGATCGTGGCGGGTGCTTCGGCTTATGCGCTGGTGATCGACTGGAAGCGTTTCCGTGCAATCGCCGACAGTGTGGGCGCTTATCTGTTTGTGGACATGGCGCACTATGCAGGCCTGGTTGCTGCGGGTGTTTATCCCAACCCGGTAGGCATTGCGGACTTCGTTACCAGTACCACCCATAAAACCCTGCGCGGCCCTCGTGGAGGAATCATCATGGCTAAAGCTGAGCATGAGAAAGCGTTGAATTCAGCGATTTTCCCAGCCCTGCAAGGCGGCCCGCTGATGCATGTGATTGCTGCCAAGGCGGTTGCCTTCAAAGAGGCCGGCAGCAAGGAATTCAAGGCGTACCAAAAGCAGGTGGTGGAAAACGCCCGCGTGATGGCCAAGGTGCTGCAGGAGCGTGGCGTGCGCATTGTGTCAGGGCGTACCGACTGCCATATGTTCCTGGTTGATCTGCAACCCAAAAACCTCACGGGCAAAGATGCTGAAGCGGCACTGGGTCGCGCGCATATCACCGTCAACAAGAACGCCATTCCGAATGATCCGCAAAAGCCTTTCGTCACCAGCGGTATCCGCATCGGTAGTGCTGCAATGACGACACGCGGCTTCACCGAGCTGGAAGCAGAGCAACTGGCCAACCTCATTGCCGATGTGCTGGATGCGCCCGATGATGAGAAGGTGACCACGCGCGTTGTTGCTGATGTGAAAAAGCTGACGGCAAAATTTCCGGTGTATGGAAACTAAGACAGGACTGTTAAAACAGGACTGGGGGATGAGGACTGTGGACTGAGAAAACCCGCGCCACTTTCCACTTACTACTCACCACTTCCTATTCGCTATGAAATGCCCTTTCTGCAAACATCCCGATACACAGGTTGTCGATTCACGCGAAAGCGATGAAGGCGACAGTATTCGCCGTCGTCGCCGTTGCCTGAAGTGCGACAAGCGTTTCACCACCTATGAAACGGTGGAGTTGCGCATGCCGCAGGTGGTGAAGCAGAACGGCATGCGCAGCGAGTTTGATGCGGGGAAATTGCGCACCAGTTTTACCCGGGCACTGCATAAACGACCGGTTTCGACCGAGCTGGTGGATGCTGCAGTGGATCATGTCACGCAGAAGGTTTTTGCCCTGGGCGAGCGTGAAATCGGCTCGCGCGAGGTCGGCGAAATGGTGATGAAGGAATTGCTCAAGCTGGACAAGGTTGCCTACATCCGTTTTGCTTCGGTGTATAAAAGTTTTCAGGACGTCGGCGATTTTGCCGATGCGGTGGATGCGGTGCGCCATCCTCCCGCCAAGCGCCCCTCTTCTGCCAAACCACGCCCGCAGTCGAAGTCAAAGTAGCCATGTTCTCCGCTGACGACAGTGTTTGGATGGCGCAGGCGCTGCATCTGGCTGAGCGCGGCCTTTACACGACCAGCCCCAATCCGCGCGTCGGTTGCGTGCTGGTTAGGGATAATCAGTTAATCGCGGAAGGCTGGCATGAGCGTGCCGGTGAACCTCATGCCGAAGCCCATGCTTTGCGTATTGCAGGTGCTGAAGCGAGGGGGGCTACCGCCTATGTCACGCTGGAGCCGTGCAGTCATCATGGCCGTACGCCACCTTGCGCAGATGCATTGATAACGGCGGGTGTTGCCCGTGTTGTGATAGCCATGCAGGATCCCAATCCCCAGGTTGCAGGACAGGGCATCGCGCGTTTGCGCAGTGCGGGGATTGAGGTCGACAGCGGGTTGATGGAGGCCATTGCCTGCGCGTTGAATCCGGGGTTTATTGCGCGCATGACACGCGGTACGCCCTGGGTGCGCAGCAAGATCGCGATGAGCCTGGATGGGCGTACCGCGCTGAACAATGGCGAGAGCCAGTGGATCACCGGTGCGGCGGCACGGCGCGATGGCCACCACTGGCGCGCGCGTTCCTGTGCTGTGCTGACGGGGATAGGCACCGTGCTGGCGGATGACGCGCAACTCACGGTGCGCGATGTGGCAACCACGCGGCAACCGCTGCGTGTGGTGCTGGACAGTACACTGCGCATGTCGCCTGCGGCGCGGATTTTGCGAGGTGGCAATGCTTTGCTTTATACAACCAGCACTGATCAGCGGAAGATTCTCACGCTGACTGAGGCCGGTGCAGAAGTGGTTGTATTGCCAGCGGACCGGGGCCAGATAAACCTCGCGGCGTGTCTGAAAGATTTGGCCACGCGTGGCTGCAACGAAGTGCTGCTTGAAGCTGGGCGTACCATGAATGGCGCAATGCTGCAGGCGGGCTTGCTTGATGAACTGCTGATCTATCTGGCCCCCCAGTTGCTCGGTGACATGGCACGCGGCATGGCGCAACTGGGCGAACTGACACGGCTGGATCAAGGCATAACACTTGAGTGGCAGGATGTACGCAGTGTGGGCAAGGATTTGCGCATCATTGCAAATGTAAAAAAATAATAGCGTAGGGTGCGTTCCACGCACCATGGTGCGCATGGCGCACCCTACGGTGAAATCGGAATTTATCAGGGATTAAAAATGTTTACTGGAATTATTGCGGACGTGGGCATTATCACAGACAAGCAGGAGCGTGAAGGCGGCCTGCGTCTGCGTATTGCAACGAAAGCGCTGGGTATGTCAGATGTGCAACTGGGGGACAGCATTGCGGTAAATGGCGTGTGCCTCACCGCGGTTAAAATCGAGGGCAACAGTTTTACCGTCGATGTGTCACGCGAGACGCTGAACTGCACGGTAGGACTGGAGCAGCAGGGCGCAGAAGTCAATCTGGAAAAGGCCTTGCGTCTGGCCGACAGGCTGGGCGGGCACCTGGTGAGCGGCCATGTTGACGGCGTGGGTGAAGTGCTGGAATTTACCAATCTGGGCGAAAGCTGGACCCTCAGTGTGCGTGCACCCAAAGCCCTGGCGAAATACATTGCGGCCAAGGGATCGGTCACCATCAATGGCGTGAGCCTGACGGTGAACAAGGTTGAAGGTGCCGTGTTTTATGTGAACCTGATCCCCCATACCCTGCAGGAAACAACCCTGAAAGGACTGCACATTGATTCCAGGGTGAATCTGGAAATTGATTTGATCGCCCGCTATGTGGAGCGGATGATGTCTGCGGATAAATAGTAGTGATGTCTTAATCTCAGGCAGTCTATTAGAACCAAACCCCCTCCAGCTCCCCCTTGTCAGGGGGAGAGAAAATCCCGCTCCTCCCCTGTTAAGGGGAGGCTGGGAGGGGTTTAGCACGTGGAATAACCCGGGTTAATGGTAAGATTACGCCCTTGCCGATATGAATAAATACGTTATTAATTGAATTACAGAGGTAAGCAGGAAATGACAGACATAGCACCGATACAGGAAATTATTGAAGAAATGCGCGCAGGGCGCATGGTGGTGCTGATAGACGAGGAAGATCGCGAGAACGAGGGCGACCTGGTATTTGCGGCCGAATTTTCCACGCCCGAAAAAATAAATTTTATGGCCAAACATGGCCGCGGCCTGATCTGCCTGACCCTGACTGAGGCGCACTGCAAGCAGATTGATCTGCCGCTGATGGTGCGTGAAAACGGCCTGGCGCTGGCGACCAACTTTACCCTGTCCATCGAAGCTGCGAGCGGGGTGACCACCGGCATTTCAGCCGCCGACCGTTCCCGCACTGTGCTGATGGCGGCGGATAAAAATGCCAAGCCATCCGATATTGTGCAGCCCGGCCATATTTTTCCCCTGCGCGCTAAAAATGGCGGCGTGCTGGTGCGCGCCGGTCACACCGAAGCGGGTTGCGATCTGGCTCAACTGGCGGGAGTTACGCCGGCAGCCGTGATCTGCGAGATTTTAAAAGAAGACGGCGAGATGGCGCGTCTGCCCGATCTGATCGTGTATGCTAAAACACATAACCTCAAGATTGGCACCATTGCCGACTTGATCGAGCATCGCAGCCACACAGAAAAGCTGGTTGAATGCGTGGCATCGCGCAACGTGCACACCGCTTACGGCGAGCTGGAGTTGCGCACCTATGTCGACAAGACAACACAGCGCACGCACCTTGCACTGGTGAAAGGAAAAATCCAGCCGCAGGTTGAAACCCTGGTGCGCGTGCATGAACCACTGTCAGTGCTGGATTTTCTTGAGGTGACCAGCTACCCAAATTCCACCAGCGTGCACGATGCCCTGCTTAAAATCAAACAGGCTGCGGCCGGTGTGATGGTGCTGTTGCATCAGACAGAAACTTCGGAGGACCTGCTGGCGCGTGCTGCGGCCAAGCCTGAAACGCATCATGCGGCCCGCTGGGATCCTCGAAGTTACGGCATAGGCGCGCAAATCCTGCGTGATTTGAATGTGGGTAAAATGCGCCTGGTGGGTACGCCGCGCAAGCTTCCAAGCATGGCCGGCTTTGGTCTTGAAGTTGTGGGATATTTACCTCACGAGGCATAAAAATAAAATTGATGTGTAAGCGCATCTGTATCTGGAAAGGATAAATAATGAAAGAAATCGAAAAAAACTTGAACGGCAAAGGTCTGCGTATAGGTATCGTGCAAAGCCGATTCAATCCGGTGATATGCGAGGGTTTGTTGGGTGCCTGCCGCGCTGAGCTGATCAAGCTCGGGGTGAATGACGCCGACATTACCCTGGCGACGGTGCCGGGTGCGCTGGAAATTCCACTGGTGTTGCAGCAAATGGCGGGCAGCGAAAAATTTGATGCGCTGATCGCGCTGGGTGCGGTGATACGGGGAGATACTTACCACTTTGAAGTGGTGGCTAATGAATCGGCCCGCTGTATAGGCGATGTGCAACTGGATAACGGCCTGCCCATCGCCAACGCAGTACTGACGACCGACACCGACGAGCAGGCCGAAGAGCGCATGATGGTTAAAGGTGCGGAAGCTGCGCAGGTTGTAGTGGAGATGGTGAACCTGCTGAAAGCAGTGGCATGAGCGAACCTGTCAAAATCCCCGCCACCAAAACACCTGCCAAAAGTGCGCGTCATCGCGCGCGCGAACTGGCCCTGCAAGCCATTTATCAGTGGCGCATGAGTGGCGGGGATCATCTGGAAATTGAGAAAACAACGCGTGCGGAGAAAAGTCTGGGGCGCTATGACGTGGAGCTTTTCAGCCAATTGTTGCGGGGTGTGGTCGACCATAATGAAGCGCTGGTGGCGGTACTTACGCCTTACCTTGACCGTGATATAAACGAACTCAGCCCGATCGAATTTTCTGTGCTGTTACTGGGCGCGTTTGAATTGTCGCGCCATCCCGAAATTCCCTATCGTGTGGCGATCAATGAAGCTGTTGAACTGGCCAAAACTTTTGGCGGCACAGATGGGCATAAATTCGTCAATGGCGTGCTCGACAAACTGGCAGTGCAGGTGCGGGCAGTAGAAATCGCCGCAAAGTAATTTCGCCTTAATTTGAAGTTCGGGCTAGTACTCAGCAACCCATCTCCCCGGCCCTCTCCCCACAAGTGGGGAGAGGGAGGAGCAAAGCGGAGGTAGAGGGGAGCCACATTAAGTAAAAATAACCTTCCTGCATGAGGCCCTCTTGTCCGAATTCAGCCTGATCCAGCGTTACTTTACCCGCGCCACTCCCGGCGCTGTGCTGGGGGTGGGCGACGATGCCGCGCTGGTGCGTGTTGGCAACGGCATGGAATTGGCAGTCTCAACCGACATGCTGGTGAGTGGCACTCATTTTTTCCCAGATGCAGACCCCTATATGCTGGGCCACAAGGCACTGGCAGTGAATATTTCCGATATGGCAGCAATGGGCGCCAATCCGCGCTGGGCGACACTGGCACTTTCATTGCCGAGTGAGGACGAAGCCTGGCTCGAACGCTTCAGCGCCGGTTTTTTTGCGCTGGCAGATAAATATAAGGTCGAGCTTATCGGTGGCGATACCACACGCGGCCCGCTCAATTTAAGCGTCACCATCCTGGGTGAGGTGCCGCAGGGGGAAGCGTTGCGGCGTGATGGCGCGCAGGTGGGTGATGAAATCTGGGTGTCGGGCAGCTTGGGCGATGCTGCGCTGGCGCTTGCACACATGCAGGGAAAGCTGGTATTGAGGGATGCCGCATTCGTTGCAACCGTAAGTGCGTTACACTGCCCAGTGCCTCGCGTTGCACTGGGGCTGGTATTGCGCGATATTGCTCATAGCGCGATCGATGTGTCTGATGGTTTGCTGGCTGATCTCGGCCATATACTTGAGCGCTCGCATGTGGCTGCCGAAATTCAGTTTGCAAAACTGCCGGTGTCTGCCCACCTAAGCCCCTATCTTGCGCAGGCATTGGGTCAGTATTGTGCATTGGCAGGTGGCGACGACTATGAGTTATGTTTTACTGCACCCGTAGCGCGTCATGCCGAGCTTGTGAAGTTGTCGACGCAACTTGAGTTACCGCTTGCTTGCATCGGCAGCATAGTTGCAGGCTCAGGCTCTACAGTACGCGCACAAAATGGCAGTGTGATGAAGATTGGGGAGATTGGTTATGAGCATTTCAAATGAGAAATTTTATCTGAAGCCGGATTTGTATTTGCTGTTCAGCCATCCGGCACATTTTTGCGCGCTCGGCTTTGGCAGCGGTCTTGTTCCCAAAGGCCCCGGTACCGCTGGCACGCTGGTCGCCTTTCCCCTGTACTGGTTGATCGCGCCTAGGATGAATGACAATTTCTTTGTTTTGTTTCTCGTCATGGCGTTTTTTATCGGCGTACGGATCTGCGACAAAACCAGCCGTGCACTTGGCGTTGAGGATCACGGCGGTATCGTCTGGGATGAAATTGTTGCCTTCATGCTGGTGCTGTTTTTTACCCCCGAAGGAATCTACTGGCAGATTTTTGCATTTGTTCTGTTCCGTTTTTTCGACATTGTTAAACCGCAACCGATTAAACATTTCGATCAAAATTTGCATGGCGGATTTGGTGTCATGTTCGACGATATTCTTGCGGCAGGTTATGCCTTGCTATGCCTGGCTCTGGTCAAGAGTTTCCTGCCTTGATGCGCTATCTGCTCTGTGCAATTGGGTTGGGCCTATGCAGCATCGTGCAAGCGGAAGAATTTGATGCCAGGGTCATCGCCGTGATGGACGGGGATACGGTGTTGCTGCTGCGCGACGGCAAAAAAATCAAAGTTCGCCTGGCCAATATCGATGCGCCGGAGTCGGATCAGGAATTCGGCCAGGAGTCACGCCAGTCATTGGCAGACAAGGTGTTGAAAAAACAGGTCCACGTGAGCAGCAAGGCAGTTGATATTTACGGCCGCATGATCGCGGAGATCAGCGTGGATGGCCGCAGTGTGAATGAAGCACAGGTGCGGAGCGGCATGGCCTGGGAGTATTCGCACTACCACGGCAATAAACACTATCTGTCGCTGAACCGGGAGGCAAAACAGGCTAGACGCGGCCTGTGGGCGCAGGCTGCCAGACCCATTGCGCCGGAACAATGGCGCAAGACGCATCCCGCAAAATCATATACCCCCAAAGCGGCATCAACAGTTCATGTGAATTCTGCATGCGGCAGAAAACACCTGTGTAGCCAGATGATTTCGTGCGAGGAGGCGAAGATATATTTTATGCAATGCGGCGTGAAGTCGCTGGATGGGAATGGCGACGGCGTGCCATGTGAGAGTTTATGTCTGGCTGAAAAGGGCAAGTTACGTTAGAGAGCACATGGTGCCAGTTATTCTATGGTCTGAAAGCTGCACCCGGCCGCATCACAGCGCAGCGCATTCCCGGTTTTATGCCAGTCTCCCAGCACCCAGCGATCACAGGTCCTGCCATCGACCACATGCAGATGATGCTTTTGTCTGTGGGTATGACCATGGATCATGCGCGGGTAGTGATGTGCACGGAACAGCCCGGCAACGCTATCCAGATTCACATCCATAATCTCCATCGATTTTGTCTGCTTTTGGTCCTCGCTCATTTTGCGCAGTTGCTCGATTTGCGCTTTGCGCTGGGCGAGCGGCTGGCCAAGGAAATTATTGCGCCAAACTGGTTGACGCACTTGTGCACGGAAGGCCTGATAGCCGGTATCGTCGGTACACAGTGCATCGCCGTGGGTGAGCAGGGTAGGGCTGCCGTAGAGGTCGATAAGAGTGGGGTCGGGCAACAGAATGGCCTTACATGCCCGCGCAAGTTGTTCGTCCATCAGAAAATCGCGGTTGCCGTGCATGATGTATACAGGCGTGTCTTGCTGGCTTACTTCACGCATCGCACTGGTGACTTGCCGGTGGAAGGGTGTGTCTCTATCGTCATCACCGGCCCAGTATTCAAACAGATCGCCCAGGATATAGAGCGCATCCGCCCTGGGTGCGGTGTTGCGGGTGAAGTTTAGAAACAGTTGCGTGATATAAGGTTCGTCTTCACTTAAGTGGAGATCGGAGATAAACAGGGTGTGGGGCATATTGGAAAACTGTTCTATTTCTTTTTATACCTGCATTGCATAATCTCAAGATTGGTCTTGAGTTCCAGGCAATACCTGTAATCAACATGAGTATCGTTAATTGGACGTGTGTTGTTTGAGGGCTGGCTTACAGATACCTTGGCAGCTTCATTGTCCGCAGGACTGGCCGGGATGACTTCTGCTGGTATGGCTTCATCAGATGAAGGCTCTGCTGCAAATATAATGTGCGATGCTCCCAGCGCAATCAGGGCCAGTAAAATAAAGATAATATTTTTTAACATGATCTTCTTTCCGATGAAAAAATACATACGCAGTTATTGAGTTTTGCATTATTCATGACATGAAAAACATTAACCGAAATTATGCACTAGGCTCAAACCCCTCCCAGCCTCCCCTTAACAGGGGAGGAGCTTGTCTCTCCCCCTGTTAAGGGGGAGCCGGAGGGGGTTTGAAAGTGTCATGATTTATGGAACATTTAATCAGAAAATAACGGCGCCACAAGCGCCGTTATTTAATTACTGAACGATCTCAGCTTTGGTGATGATGACATCTTCTTTCGGTACGTCGCCAAATCCGCCCACGTTGCCGGTTGGGACTTTGCTGATTTTGTCTACCACATCCATACCTTCAACGACTTTGGCAAACACGCAGTAGCCGTAGCCTTGCTGATTTGCAGCGGTGTAGTTTAGAAAATCATTGTTTTTGGTGTTGATGAAAAACTGTGCAGTGGCTGAATGGGGGTCGCCGGTGCGAGCCATTGCGAGCGTATATTTGTCGTTTTTCAGGCCATTGGCTGCTTCGTTCTGGATAGGCGCAAGTGTGGGTTTCTGCCTCATGCCAGGCTCAAAACCGCCGCCCTGAATCATGAATCCGTCGATCACACGGTGAAATATGGTGTTGCTGTAAGAACCATTTTTGACGTATTCAAGAAAATTTTTGACGGTGTTGGGTGCTTTTTCGGCATCGAGTTGTATCGTGATATCGCCGAAGTTGGTGTGTAATTTAACCATGGTTGCATTTCCTTTTTTTGCAGTGGGTTGAGTGGCCGCATGCGCAGGAGATACGCACAGGCCAACGATGAGTGAAGCGAATAAGACAGTAATAAATTTTTTCAAGATGCTGCTCCTTCATAAACAATTTGCCAACGGTTGTCGCGTTTCATCCAGTACTGGCGTTTCTTCATGCGATTTGCCAGGTTGTTGCTCGCATAGTCCTGCTCGAAGTTGACGACCACCAGGTTAGGCTGGTTGGGGTAGGGGAAAATGCTGATATCCGAGAGTCCGACCTTTATCCAGGATTTCCCCGAATTGACCAGACGCTTTTGTACAGACCAGGTGTCCAGCTTGAAGTTTCCGCTGGCAAAATCGGAGGCATAGTGCTTCAAATAAGAGTCGGTGTTAATGCTGGACCAATCGCTGCGCCATTGTTCGATTTCCTTGAGCAGGGCGTCGTGATCTGCCTGGTCGGCAGCGTCGCTCCAGTCCATGCGGTTGGTGATAATGACTGGCGTGGTACCGACCTGGACTGATTTACCGAGGTGGCTCAGGTCATCATTGGACAGCACGACGCAGCCATTGCTGGCGAGAGGCGGGCGGCTGTAGGTGTCGCTGGGTGTGCCGTGCAGCCAGATACCGTGGCCGTTGCGTCCCTGGCGGGTGTCCCACTCGTTTGGGTAGCTGAGCGGATAGGCGCCACTACCGTAAAAATCGGTGAGCTGGTTCCTGCTTAAGTGCGAGTTGATGAAATAAACGCCCAGCGGTGTTTTCTGGTCGCCTTCGCTATTTTTATCCGAGCCCTTTTTGCCCACGCTGATATAGAAATTTTCGACATAGCGAGGGGCGCCGTCTACGTTTTCATACAGATACAGCGTGGATTTGCTGGTGTCCACCACGATAGCGTAGCGTTGTTGCGGATCAAGTTGCCAGATAAATCTTGGTGCGGTGGTGACGGGCTGTTGTTGTACACGCTGCAATCTTGCGCGCGCTTCATCACGCAAGTCATTCATCTGGTCACTGGGCGCATCGGGTGCGTTGCCGAAGCCGCTGAGCGGCTTGGAGCGGGCCATCAGCAAGTCACCCTTGAGCATCTGTGCCAATTTAAAATTGGGATTAGCCTTGAGCAGGGTATCCACTTCATTAAGCGCAACGTCCAGACGGTTGCTGCCTACCGAGTTCAAACTCTTGACCAGCAATGCTTCCATGGCGCGTGAATCGAGCTCACCCGAATGCGCGGGGAAGGAAAGCAAACCCAGAAAAAAAAGTGAGGTGTAGTTCATCATTCAGGTACCGGTCTGCTCTGACTGAATTTGCCATTGCCCATTGGTCTTGACCATTTCCAGTTTTTTGCGTGTAGTTGATTTTAACGCGCCTGAACGATAGGACTGGATAAATTTGACCGTGGCATGGGTATCGTCCAGAACATTTATTTTGGCATCGCTAATGGAAACAACAATGGCCTGGGGTTTGCCAATGCGATCACGCCGCTGCTGTTCCCAGGTGCTGCGAGTTTCATTGTTGGGCACCTTGAAATCTTTGGCATACATTGCCAGATATTTGCCTGCATTTCTGGATGACCATGCGCTAGCCCAGGCTTGCACCGCCTTCAGTACCTCGTCATGGTTGCTGTTAGTGCTTGCTTCAGCTACAGCAGGTTTTACCGCTGCCAGTTCAGTGCTCGTAATGAGGGGGGCGCTGCTGATCATAATAATAGAAGCATCGACGGGGGTAGCAGCGGGCGCTGCGGCTATGACCACGGCTGTAGTCAATACCGCTGCCGCTGCTGCTGTTGGCAGCTTGCTTGTACTCGCAAGCTGCGTTTTGCTGCCTGAGGTTTTGGCGGCAGGAATATAAATGTCCTTGATCATTACCAGCTTGGTGCTTGAACTGGTCTTGCTGCGATCAAGCTGCAAGGCACGGTCATAGGCCTGGCTGGCCATTTTGGCATAAATGTCGCCGAGATTTTCATGGGCGGTGGAATAGCTGGGATGTGTGCGCAAGGCCTTTTCCAGTGCAACTTTAGCTTTTTCAAACTGGCCTTGTCCGGCATAAATCACGGCTAGATTGTTATAGGGCTCAGGCATCTCGGGATAGTCTTCGGTCAATGCGGTGAAGATGGGCACGGATTCTTCTGCCTGTCCCTGTTCGGTGAGGATCAAGGCTTTCAGGAAGCGCGCCTGGGCATCTTTGGGTTTGTTGGCCAGGATGGCTTCAACCTTGCTCAGCGCTTGCGCATGTTGTCCCTGCTTGTATAGTTTGTTTGCATCCAGAATCTCGTCGGCAGCCGAACCCAGGCTAAAACATAACAACAGCGCGCATAGCGCGGCACGTTGATTAAAGCGGTTGAATCTGATCATCTGAATTTAACTACCAAATTGTATGGTTTGCGGGATGCCGATAAATCGGGATGGACATCCAAAGGAGTTGAATTCTACCAAAAAAGCCTGCATCTTTCATCAGTAATAACGCCGGATTACACCGGCGCGCAAGCAACAGACAGTTGATTTCGGGTAAAATTCACTCTTTATGGCAACCTACCTTCGATAATGAGCAGCAAACCTACCCCGCCCCAGCCTAATGTAATCGGCTCAAATTTTATCCGCAATATGATTGAATCCGACCTGGCGAGCGGCAAGCATAAGAGCATCGTGACCCGCTTTCCGCCTGAGCCCAACGGCTATTTGCATGTCGGCCATGCCAAGTCTATCTGCCTGAATTTTGGACTGGCCAAGGATTTTAACGGTAAATGCAATCTGCGTTTTGACGATACCAACCCTGAAAAAGAGAGCGAAGAATACGCTCGCGCTATCCAGGACGATGTGCAGTGGCTGGGTTTTCAGTGGGATGGCAATGTGCGCTGGGCGTCGGATTACTTTGAGCAGCTGTATCAATACGCCGTCGAGCTGATCAAGCAGGGCAAGGCTTATGTGGATACACTTTCAGCTGATCAGATACGACAGTATCGCGGTACGTTAAAACAGCCGGGAATAAACAGCCCAGATCGTGATAATAGCGTAGAGCATAACCTCAAAGCGTTCGAGCTTATGAGGAAGGGAGAGTTCGAGGACGGTAGCAGAGTGCTACGCGCCAAGATCGATATGGCTTCAGGCAACATCAATCTGCGCGATCCGGTAATTTACCGCATCCGCCGCGCGCACCACATCCGCACCGGCGACCAGTGGTGCATTTACCCGATGTACGACTACACCCATTGCATTTCGGATGCGCTGGAAGGTATAACCCATTCGCTGTGCACGCTGGAATTTGAAGACCATCGCCCGCTCTACGACTGGGTGCTGGATCAGTTGCCCGTGCCCTGCCATCCGCAGCAAACCGAATTTTCCCGCCTCGAATTGCATTACACCCTCACCAGCAAGCGCAAACTGCTGCAGCTGGTGAACGAAAAGCATGTGAGCGGCTGGGATGATCCGCGCATGCCCACGATCATAGGCATGCGCCGCCGCGGTTATACGCCGGAAGGCATACGCGAGTTCGCGCGCCGGATAGGCGTATCGAAAAGCGAGAATATTATCGACATGGCAACACTGGAAGGCTGTATCCGTGAGGATCTTGAAGGCCGTGCCGCCCGTGTGATGGCCGTGGTGCATCCGGTTAAGGTGCTTATCATGAATTTTGCCGAGGCAAACGCACAATCCCGCGAAGCCGGTTTCCACCCCAATCATCCCGAGTTTGGCAACCGCTTGGTGTCGTTCTCCAGGGAGCTATGGATAGAGGCGGATGATTTTTCCGAGACGCCGCCCGATGGCTGGCAGCGCCTGACAGTCGGCGGAGAAGTGCGGCTGCGTTACAGCTACGTCATGCGCTGCGATGAGGTGATTAAGAATGCGGCAGGTAAAGTGACCGAGCTGCATTGCTCAATTGACCCTGAAACACTGGGTAAAAATCCTGTCGGACGCAAGGTAAAAGGCGTGATTCATTGGCTTTCGGTGGCGCATGCACAGCCTGCAGAAATTCGCCTGTATGACAGGTTGTTTACGGTGGCCGAACCCGATGGCAACAAAGACGTTGATTTTTGCAACTATCTGAATCCGCAATCGCTCACCGTGGTGCAAGGCTGGGTGGAGCCCGCAGTGCGCGATGCAGCGCCTGAAACGCGCTATCAGTTTGAGCGTCTGGGTTACTTCTGTGCGGACAGACGCGATCATCAGGCGGGTGGCAAGCTGGTGTTTAATCGCACGGTAACACTTAAAGATTCCTGGACGAAGGAGTAGGGTAGGCGTCGTTAATAAGTGCTAAATCCCCCCTAGCCCCCCTTTTTTAAAGTGGGGAACTGATGCAGGGAGCTCAGTAATGCATTACAAATTTGGATTTATCCTTGTTTCCCCACTTTGCAAAGGGGGGCTAGGGGGGATTTAAAAATTGTAAAATTCAAATAATTTATAGCGAAGGATGCTGTCAATGAATGAACAGATAATCACACCCAGCAATGAAAAAATGGAGTCGCTGAAAAAGATCACGATGGTGGTCTATGCCCTTTATGCCTTTGCCTATTTTGCCGGAATTACGGCGATCATTGGAATCATCATCAATTATATAAAGCTGGAAGAGGTGGCGGGAACCTGGCTGGAAAGCCACTTTCGCTGGCAGATGCGCACCTTCTGGTTCGGCTTGCTGTGGGCAGTCTGTGGCATTGCTACGCTTGTAATACTGGTCGGCTTTTTCATTCTGTTTGCCAACTGTATCTGGATTATCTATCGCGTCATCAAAGGCTGGCTGTACTTCAACGATAACAAACCTATGCCTGTCTAAAAAATATTTATGTTAAAAATCTACAACACCCTCGCCCGCGACAAGCAGGATTTTATTCCCATTGATCCAAACAAGGTGCGCATGTATGTATGCGGCATGACGGTGTACGACTATTGCCATGCCGGCCATGCGCGGGTGATGGTGGTGTTCGATATGGTTTATCGCTGGCTTAAGGCCTCGGGCTATGAGGTCACCTTTGTACGCAACATTACCGACATCGACGACAAGATCATCAAGCGTGCCGCGGAAAATGGTGAATCTATCCATGTGCTAACCCAGCGCTTTATTGATGCGATGCACGAAGACGAACGCGCCCTGGGTGTACTGGAACCTGACTTCGAGCCGCGAGCCACAGAGTACGTGCCACAGATGCTGCAGATGATTGCGCAGCTGGAGAAAAATGGCCTGGCTTATCGTGCCGCGGATGGTGACGTGAACTATGCGGTGCGCAAGTTCGAAGGCTACGGGAAGTTGTCTGGAAAATCCCTCGAAGACTTGCGCGCCGGAGAGCGTGTGGATGTGGCCGAAGGCAAGACAGACCCGCTGGATTTCGTGCTGTGGAAGCATGCCAAAGACAGCGAACCCGCCGAAGTGAAATGGGCTTCGCCATGGGGTGTTGGCCGTCCCGGCTGGCATATTGAATGCTCGGCGATGAGTTCGGAACTACTCGGCAAGCATTTCGATATACACGGGGGTGGTGCCGATTTGCAGTTTCCTCACCATGAAAACGAAATCGCGCAATCCGAAGGTGCAAGCTTGAATGATGATGGAGGTGGGTGCACCTTCGTGAACTACTGGATGCACAACGGTTTTGTGCGTGTGGACAATGAAAAGATGTCGAAGTCGCTGGGTAATTTTTTTACCATACGCGAAGTGCTGCAAAAATTCGATGCCGAAGTGTTTCGTTTCTTCATCCTGCGCGCTCATTACCGCAGTCCACTGAACTATTCCGATGTACATATTGATGATGCAAAGAGTGCGCTGACGCGTTTGTATACGGCGCTTAAAAACACTCCCTCTCCCCCAGCCCCTCTCCCACAAGTGGGAGAGGGGGGCAAACTTCCCTCTCCCACAAGTGGGAGAGGGATTGAGGGAGAGGGTGCCGTTGATTGGAGCACTCCCCATGCGCAACGCTTCAAGGCTGCAATGGATGATGATTTCAATACGCCGGAAGCGATGGCCGTATTGTTTGACCTGGCAAATGAAGTGAATAAATCGGCCACTTTAGAACAAGCTAGCCAGCTCAGGGCGCTGGGTGGAGTGCTGGGTCTGCTGCAGCGTGACGCGAAGGAGTTTTTGCAGGGCAGTGTTTTGTCAGATGGATTGAACGAAGCGCAAATCGACGAGCAGATTGCAGCGCGGACAGCAGCGAAACTTTCCAGAAATTTTGCCGAGTCGGACCGTATACGCAAGGTGTTGCTGGAGGGCGGGATCGTGCTGGAAGACAGTGCAGCGGGTACTACCTGGCGGCGCGCGTAATGCCGGGGCGCAACTTGCTGCTCAATTTATTGCTTCCAGGCTGCATCATTACAAAGACAGTTCCGACTGGGGCTGTGTAGTTTCAGCGGCAATGCGTCCCCATCCCACGAGCGCTGCCGGATAGTTTTGCCACCTGGGGTCGGGTTTGAATTGAGCGGCCCATTCAGGTACCTCTGCAGCGGGCATGGGACGCGCAATGCCGTTGCCTTGAGCCATACTGCAGCCCAGCTTGAGCAGTAGCGCACCATGCGCGGCGGTTTCCATTCCTTCGGCAATCACATTGCGTTTAAATGCATTGGCCATTTGCAGTATGCCGTCCACCAGAGCGCTGTCTTCCTCGTCATCAAGCATGTTTATCACAAATGATTGATCGATTTTCAGGGTATTGACCGGCAAGTGTCGCAGATAGGCCAGTGAAGAATAGCCGCTGCCAAAATCATCCAGAGAGATACTGATTCCCATCTTTTGACAAGACAGGATGATGGTTCGTACATGGTCCATGTCTTGCAGGGCGCTGGATTCCAGAATTTCAAGCTCCAGGCTCTGCGCTTGGGCGCCGGGATGCCTGGCCATGAGGGATTGCAGGTTGCTGACGAAATCATGGCGCTGCAATTGTCGTGCGGCGATATTCACGCTGATCACCCAGTCATGGCCTGCTTTATGCCACTCTGATATTTGGCGTAGAGCCTCGTCCAGTACCCAGTTTCCAATGTCTACAATTAAATTCGAATCTTCCGCCAGGGGTAAGAAATCGAGAGGACTACGCAGCCCCAGTTCCGGATGCTGCCAGCGTAGAAGTGCCTCCATGCCGATTATTTTATTGTTCTTTAAATTGATCTTGGGCTGGTAATACAGGCATAACTCGTTCTGCTCCAATGCCAGTTCCAGGCGTGCCAGTTGCTGGTGATGCTCATGGACCAGGAGATCCATGCTGGAGTCGAAAAGATGAAAGCGGTTACGCCCGCTTTGTTTGGCCTGATACATCGCCTGGTCGGCGTGGCGCAACAGGGTGTCGGTATCGCTGGCATCAAACGGGTAGATGGTCGCACCTATGCTGGCGGAAATCATCAGGGTTTCCTCACCGATCCGGAAAGGACGGGCCATTTCATCGAGGATGCGGCTTAGCAGCAGATCGACCTCATCCATCGTGTGAATTTCATTAAGGAGCAAAACAAATTCGTCACCGCCCAACCGGGAAACGGTATCAACAACACGGACTGCATTGGTCAGGCGTCGCGCAACCTCAATTAATAATTTGTCTCCAAGGTCATGACCATACTGGTCATTAACTGCCTTAAATCCATCCAGATCCATGAAACACACGGGCAGCAATTGATCCTGTTGCTCCGCATGGGCGATAGCCTGGCCAATTCGATCTGTGAGTAATGTGCGGTTAGGCAAGTGCGTTAAAGTGTCGTGCCCGACCTGCCATGACATCCGTTCCAAAAGCTGGTATTTCTCGGTGATGTTGTGGAACACCAGCACACAGCCCAGAATATTACCCGCGCTGTCGCGTATGGGCGCAGCAGAATCTTCAATGGAATATTCAATATTATTTCGTGATATCAGAACCGAGTGATTGCTCAGGCCGACAATCGCGCCTTCGCTGATGGCACGGTAAGCGGGGTTTTCGATCGGCTGTCTCGTTGCCTGGTTAACGATATAAAACACCTCGTCGAGAGGTTTTCCCGCTGCTTCGTGTTGTGACCAGCCTGTGAGCATTTCTGCGATCGGGTTGAGCAACTGTACATGGCCATGGATATCGGTCGTAATGACCGCATCGCCGATAGAATTAAGGGTGACCTGGGCCAGTTCTTTTTCGCCGAATATCAGTTCCTGAGAAATTTGAAGTTTCTCGAATGGAACTTTAACGCTGATCATGAATATGGCTTTGTACAGAAAAACAAATGCAAGAATTTTGTACAGGTGACCGAGCAGGTTGAAAGTATCGCTGATATTTGAATTCAGCGTAAAGCACAGCTCGCTGAGCGCGAGGATACACACGGCAATCAATAGATTTCTTGAATATTCATTATCCGTAACCCGCTTTCCAATACGCTGCCAGAGCAATACGATGGAAGAGGTATAGCTTAAAACAATCACAAATTGAATAATAACGGCAAAGGGCGTGACTCCCTTTCCAGCAATGAAAGTATTGGGCAATACCGCCGGGAAAAACAGAATAAGCACATAAGCCAGGGTGACATAGGCAGTGAAAAGCGCGCCAATGAAATACCGCGTGCGCGCAGTGCTGAATGGCTTCCAGTCAATAGCAATGGAGGCCAATAAGGCTATGGCGGCAATCAAACGTGCCGCCAATGAGAAAGTGGTGGATTTGGATGCAGTGCCCGGTGTGACAAAATCCGGCATACCCGTATAGGACATAAAATGCCCCAACGTGAGCAAAGCCACGCACAAAAACGCACAGGAAATCAACACCACATTACGTGCGCGCGACGGCACATATGCATTCCACCCAACCGAAAAAATCAGTACAGAAAGCACCACGGCAATTGTTACCGAGACGGTGT
>Ga0315271_10000706_pt1 | contig 19243 bp, 22 predicted proteins | sample C3_top_MG_FD_204664 | JGI IMG/M metagenome (GOLD analysis project Ga0315271, IMG submission 204664) | Sediment microbial communities from Yellowstone Lake, YNP, Wyoming, USA - C3_top | ecosystem: Environmental > Aquatic > Freshwater > Lake > Sediment | place: USA: Wyoming | collected 2017-08-01
TTTGGCTCAGCCCGGACGAGATTCGCGCCGGCCGCGATCGCCATCGCAGCCCGCTGGTCGTGCGCTGCATGGAAGACTACCTGGCCGGCATACGCGCGCCGCTCGACCTGCTGGTGGATTACAACTGATCCTCGATCGCAGCATGGGTAAGAAACAGCGCGTTGTCGTCGGCATGTCGGGAGGGGTGGATTCCTCGGTCGCGGCCTGGCTTCTCAAGAATCAGGGTTATGACGTCGTCGGCCTGTTCATGAAGAACTGGGAAGACGATGACGACGAGGAATACTGCACGTCGCGGCAGGATCTGATCGATGCAGTTTCAGTCGCAGACGTGGTCGGTATCGACATCGAGGCCGTGAATTTTTCCGCCGAATACAAGGAGCGCGTGTTCAACAGCTTCCTGGCCGAATACAAGGCGGGGCGGACGCCGAATCCGGACGTGCTGTGCAATGCCGAAATCAAGTTCAAGGCTTTCCTCGATCATGCGCTGCAACTGGGCGCGGATCGCATAGCCACCGGGCATTACGCACAGGTGCGCGAAGCAGACGGCCTGTTCCAGTTGCTCAAGGCGGAGGACGCCACCAAGGACCAGAGTTATTTTCTCTACCGGCTGAACCAGACGCAACTCAGAAGCACGCTTTTCCCTCTGGGCGCCATGTACAAACGCGATGTGCGTGAACTCGCGGCCAAACTCAGGCTGCCGAACTTCGACAAGAAAGATTCCACCGGCATCTGTTTTATCGGCGAACGGCCGTTCCGCGAGTTCCTGAGTCGCTACCTGCCCACGCAACCCGGGGACATGATTACCGCGGACGGAAACATCGTCGGCCGGCACATCGGTCTGACGTATTACACCATCGGCCAGCGCCAGGGACTGGGCATTGGCGGGCGCAAGGAAGGCGACGGCGAGCCGTGGTACGTGTGCAGCAAGGACATGGGATCGAATCGGCTTGGCGTCGTTCAAGGTCACGATCATCCCGCCTTGCTGTCGCAAGCGCTCACGGCCGCCGATCTCACATGGATCAGCGCAACGAAGCCTCATTGCAACCGGGTGTACGGCGCGAAGACACGCTACCGGCAGAAAGATGCACCCTGCGAAATCGACCGTGTGGATGCGAACTCGTGCGAAATCAGATTCGCGGAGCCGCAATGGGCGGTGACTCCCGGTCAGTCGGTTGTCGTCTACGAAGCGAAGGTGTGTCTGGGCGGAGGCATCATCGCCGGCGCCGTTCGGGCGACCAACTAGCCTTTCGCTAGAGTCGCGTCGACAGACGGCGGTTTGAATCATTTCTCCGCGTCGCGCTGCAGGTTCCGGTAAATGCCGCAACAGACGCTGTCCGCGAAGTGACAATCGGAAAATCCCGGCGCGCCGCACAACCGATGCCGCGGCAACGCGCATCGTGATAGCATTGTCCAGACTGATTACCCACTTGGATGATGCCTCTTTCCGTTCTCACCGCCCTGTCCCCGCTTGACGGCCGTTACCGCGACAAAATATCCAGACTCTCGGATTACTTCAGCGAATTCGGCCTGATCCGCTACCGCGTTGTGGTCGAACTCGAGTGGCTGAAGGCGCTCTGCGCCGCAAAAGGGCTCGACGACATTCCCTGCCTTGCGTCCCGCACGCTGAAGCAACTCGAAGCCGTCGTGCGCGACTTCTCCGTTATCGACGCTGAAGCGGTCAAACAGATCGAAACCCGCACCAATCACGATGTGAAAGCGATCGAGTACTGGCTCAAGGAAAAACTTTCCGACAACAACGAAATCTCGCAAATCGCGCGTTTCGTGCATTTCGCCTGCACCTCCGAGGACATCAACAATCTTTGCCACGCCCTGATGCTCAGGGATGCACGCGCGCAAGTGTTGCTGCCTGCGGTCGATGCGCTGATAGAACGCTTGACGCGGTTGGCCCATTCGACCGCCTCTTTGCCGATGCTCTCGCGCACGCACGGACAACCGGCGACCCCGAGCACGCTGGGCAAGGAAATGGCGAACATCGTCCATCGCCTGCGCCGGCAGCGCGCCCGGGTCGCGGGCGTCTCGCTGACCGGCAAGATCAACGGTGCGGTCGGCAACTACAACGCCCATCTTGCGGGGTTTTCCGACTTCGATTGGGAGGCGTTCTGCCGCGACTTCGTGGAAAAGCTTGGCTTCGAATTCAACGCCTACACCACGCAGATCGAACCGCATGACAGCATCGCCGAACTGTTCGATGCCTGCGCCGGGCTCAATACGGTACTGCTCGATCTCGATCGCGACATCTGGGGCTATATCTCGGTCGGCTATTTCAGGCAGTCGGTGAAAGAAGGTGAAGTCGGTTCTTCCACGATGCCGCATAAGGTCAACCCGATCGATTTCGAGAACTCCGAGGGAAATCTCGGTCTCGCCAACGCGCTGCTATCGCACATGTCATCCAAATTGCCGATCTCGCGCTGGCAGCGCGACCTGACGGACTCGACGGTACTGCGCAACATGGGCGTGGCGCTCGGTTACAGTCTGCTCGCCTACGATGCCTGCCTGCGCGGCCTGAACAAACTCGAGCCCGATCCGCAGCGGCTCGCCGATGATCTGAACGCCAACTGGGCGGTTCTGGCCGAACCGATCCAGACGGTCATGAAGCGTTATGGCATCGAGGATGCGTACGAGAAATTGAAAGCCTTGACGCGCGGCAAGAGCGGCATCGATCGCGATATGCTGCATGAGTTTGTCCGCGGTCTTGCCATTCCGCCGGTGGAGAAGGAACGCCTGCTCGCCTTGACGCCGGCCACTTACACCGGCTTGGCGCAGCAACTGGCCGAGCGCATCTGAGGAAAGGGGCTAGGGGCTAGGGACTAGGGGTTAGGGGGTAAACGCTTTCTGCTTTTAATCCACTAGCCCCTAATCCCTAGCCCCTCGCGAAGCTCGCTTGGCGCGCCAGAATTCGATGATCGCCGGCATCACGGACAGCACGATGATGCCCAGAATGACCGCCGTAAGATTATTCCTGACCAGCGGCAGGTTACCGAAGAAAAAGCCGGCATAGGTCAGCAGCGCCACCCACAGCACCGCCCCCGTCACATTGAACAGTAGAAAGCGCCGGTAGCGCATCGACCCGATACCCGCCACGAACGGCGCATAAGTGCGGATGATCGGCACAAAGCGCGCGAGAATGATTGCCTTGCCGCCGTGCCGCTCGAAAAACGCATGCGTCCGATCCACGTAAGCGCGCTTGAAGAATCGCGAATCCTCGAAGCGGAAAACTCTCGGTCCCAGATAGCGGCCGATCGAGTAATTCAACGAATCTCCGGCGATCGCCGCCGCAATCAGCAGAAGCACCAGGGCATGCACGTTGAGTTCGCCTGCGGCGGCAATGGTTCCCGCCACGAACAACAGCGAGTCTCCGGGCAGAAACGGCGTCACCACCACGCCGGTTTCCAGGAAAACAATGACAAACAGAACGGCGTAAATCCATGCACCGTAGGTCTGCGACAGCTCGCGCAGATGCTGGTCCAGGTGCAGGATCAGATCGACCAAACCCGAAAACAGATCCATCGCCGATCCGCTTCTTTAAACGACCGCCTCTTCCGGCTTCTTTTCGGGCTTGATGAAATCCTCCCGGGTCACGCCCAGCCACATCACCAGCGGGCTTGCCACCAGGACCGACGAATAAATGCCGAACAGGATGCCGATGGTCAGCGCCAGCGCAAAGTAGTGCAACGTCTCGCCGCCGAAGATCAGGATCGACGTGACCATCAACTGCGTAGAACCATGCGTAATGATGGTGCGCGACATCGTCCGCGTAATGGCATTGTTGATGACCTCCGGCGTAGTGGCCTTGCGCATCTTGCGGAAATTCTCGCGAATGCGGTCGAATACCACCACGGATTCATTCACCGAATAACCCAATACGGCGAGCACTGCCGCGAGCACCGGCAGCGAAAATTCCCACTGGAAGAACGCAAAGAAGCCCAGGATGATCACCACGTCATGCAGGTTGGCGATGATCGCCGACACGCCGAATTTCCACTCGAAACGCAGCGCCAGGTAAACCACGATACCAATGGACACCAGCAACAACGCCAGCGCCCCGTTCTCAACCAGTTCCTTGCCGACTTGCGAGCCGACAAAATCGACGCGGCGCAGTTCGACGGACGCATCGTCCTGGCGCAACGCCTTGATCACGGTCTCGGACAGCTGGGCGCCGGTTACGCCCTGCTTGGCCGGCAAACGGATGAGCGCGGTTTGCGAACTGCCGAAGCTTTGCACCGTCGCGTCCGCGAGATTGACGCGGTTCAGCGAATCGCGAATCTTGTCGACGTCCACGGGGTGTCCGTAGTTGATCTCCATTACCGTCCCGCCGGTGAATTCGACGCCGAGATGCAGGCCTTTGGTGGCCAGGAAGGTCACCGCCAGCAGGAAGGTGATCAACGAGATGATGTTGAACACCAGCGCATGGCGCATGAAGGGGATGTCTTTACGGATGCGGAAAAATTCCATTTGCTCGTCCTCTGCGCTAAATCCGGCGGGCCGCGATCAGGCGGCCGTTTGCCGCTTGTACCAGTCGGTATTGCCGATCGGCAATTTTTCCAGCTTGCGCCGGGCCCCGAATATCAAATTCACCATACCGCGGGAAACCAGCACGGCACTGAACATCGATGTCAGGATGCCCAGGCAATGCACTACCGCAAAGCCGCGAATCGGGCCGCTGCCGAACATGAACAACGCAATGCCGGCGATCAGGGTGGTGATGTTCGAGTCGAGAATCGTCGCCCAGGCCCGCTCGTAGCCGGCTGCAATCGCCGCTTGCGGCGTGGTGCCGTTGCGCAATTCTTCTCTGATGCGCTCATTGATCAGCACGTTGGAGTCGATCGCCATGCCGAGCGTCAGCGCAATTGCGGCAATGCCGGGGAGCGTCAGCGTGGCCTGCAGCATCGACAGCAGTGCAACCAGCAACATGAGGTTTAGCGCCAAAGACAGCACTGATATCACACCGAAGAACAGGTAATAGGCGATCATGAAAATGGCGATTGCCCCGAAGCCGATCATGGTCGAATGAAATCCGCGGCTGATGTTGTCGGCGCCAAGGCTGGGGCCGACCGTTCGCTCCTCGACGATTTCCATCGGCGCCGCCAGTGCGCCGGCGCGCAACAGCAACGACACGTCTCGCGCCTCCATGGTAGTCATGCGGCCGCTGATCTGCACGCGGCCGCCGGGTATCTCGGACCGGATTACCGGCGCCGTGATGACTTCGCCCTTGCCCTTCTCCACCAGCACCATCGCCATGCGCTTGCCAATGCTCTCGCGCGTGACCTGCTGGAAAATGGTGGCGCCGCGCCCATCGAGATTGATGTGGACGGCGGGTTCACCGGTCTGGCTGTCGAACCCGGGTTGGGCATCGGAAATTCGGTCACCGGTCAGAATCACCTCGCGCTTGAGCAGATGCGGGGCGCCCTCGCGATCGTAAAGCAGCTCGTCGCCCAAGGGTGGCTGGCCGCCGATGGCGGCTTGCAGCGAAGCGGCATCGCTGTGTTCCTCGTCCACCATGCGCACTTCCAGCGTCGCCGTGCGTCCGAGAATGTCCTTCGCCTTGGCCGTATCCTGTACGCCGGGAAGCTGGACCACCACGCGATCCCCGCCCGACTGCTGGACGATCGGCTCGGCGACGCCGAGTTCGTTGACCCGATTGCGCAACGTCGTGATGTTCTGCTGGATGGCGAATTCCTGGATGCGCTTCTGCACCTCCGGCCGGAGCGCCGCCGCGATCGTATATTCGGATCCGGCTTCGCCCGAAACAAGCAGCAGATCCGGGTTCTGTTTGCCGATTTCCGTGGCCGCCTGGTCGCGCGTCTGGCTGTCGCGAAACTTCACCACGACGTTCTGCCCGTCGCGCGACAGTCCGGTGTAGCGAATTTCCTTGCCCCGCAACGTGGTACGGATATCGGCTGCATAGCGGTCGGCCGCCTTGGTCAGCGCGCCCTTCATGTCCACCTGCAGCAGGAAATGCACGCCGCCGCGCAGATCAAGCCCGAGATACATCGGCAGGGCATTGATTTTGGTAAGCCAGTGCGGAGAACTGGACAGCAGGTTCAAAGCCACGACATAGTTTTCGCCTACCGCGCCCTGCAACACATCCTTTGCCTTGAGCTGCACGTCGGTATTGGCCAAGCGCACCTTGATACTGGCCGGATCGAGAAACATGCCGTCGGGCTTGATACCTGCCTCGCTCAGCGCCCGGTCGACGCGCGACAACAGCGTTTCGTCGATCTTGGCTGTGGTTTTCGCCGGGGAAATCTGCACCGCCGGCACTTCGCCGAAGAAGTTCGGCAATGTGTAGAGCAGGCCGATGGACAAAGCAATGGCGATGAGGACGTACTTCCAGAGCGGGTAGCGATTCATGGTTGTCCTAATTCATGGTTACACTAGGCGGCGCGAAGACTCCGGTGTGAACTGCATGCGTGAAGCATCGGGCCGTTACCCCTTTTCCGCGCTCTTGATGGTTCCCTTGGGCAACAGGGTGGTGATCGAGGGCCTCTGCACCTGGATTTCGACGTTCGGTGAAATTTCCACGGAAACGAAATTGTCGCCGACCTTGGTGACCTTGCCCAGCGTGCCCCCGGCCGTAACCACTTCGTCGCCCTTCTGCAACCCGGCCAGCATGGCGCGATGCTCCTTGGACCGTTTCGACTGCGGCCTGATCATCAGGAAATACAGCAGCACGAACATCAGTACCAGCGGCGCCATCTGGAATATATCGAATCCCTGGCTGGCTGCGGCCTGGGCGTAAGCGTTGCTGATCAGCACGGTTGTTCCTCCAATTTGTTTTTCGCTCAGGGATCCGATCGCCACGGACCAAGCGCTAATGCGCCGGTTACGCCGTCAGGCCTTGAAAAAGTGGCGCATTTTAGCACGGCTACTCCTCGCGGAACGCCACCGCAGCGGCATATTCCGTCAGCTTTCCGGCATCGATGGCTTGGCGCAGTTCGCCCATGAGCTGCTGATAGAAATGAAGATTGTGCACAGTATTGAGGTGGGCGCCGAGAATTTCATTGACCCGTTGCAGATGGTGCAGGTAAGCGCGCGAGAAATGCCGGCAGGTGTAGCAGGCGCATTGCTCGTCGAGCGGCCGGATGTCGTCACGATAGCGGGCATTGCGCAGCCGGATCGTGCCGCTGCGCGTGAAAATCCAGCCGTTGCGCGCATTGCGCGTCGGCATCACACAATCGAACATGTCGATACCGTTCACCACCGCATCGACGATGTCGGCGGGCGTACCCACGCCCATCAGATAACGCGGCGCGCCGGAGGGCAGTTGCGGCGCCGTATGGTGCAACACGCGTTGCATGTCGGCCTTTGGCTCGCCCACCGACAATCCGCCGATGGCATAGCCGTCGAAGCCGATTTTCTGCAACCCGGCGAGCGACTCGTCGCGCAGCGCCTCATGCATGCCGCCCTGAACGATGCCGAACAACGCATTGTTATTGCCGTCGTGAGCGCGCTTGCTGCGCTCGGCCCAGCGCAGGGAGAGCCGCATGGAAGCAGCCGCCTCGCGCTCGTCGGCGGGATAAGGCGTGCATTCGTCGAAAATCATCACCACATCGGACCTAAGCGTACGCTGAATGCGCATCGAATCCTCCGGGGACAGGAAACAGACGTCCCCGTTCACCGGCGAACGGAATCTGACCCCCTCCTCGCCGATCTCGCGCAAGCCAACCAAGCTGAACACCTGGAAGCCGCCGGAGTCGGTGAGGATCGGCCGGTCCCAAGCCATGAAGCGATGCAATCCGCCGTGCGCAGCAATGACATCCAGCCCCGGCCTCAGCCAAAGGTGGAAGGTATTGCCGAGCACGATCTGCGCACCGACGGCGTGCAGATCCTCGGGGCTCATGGCTTTGACCGAACCGTAAGTCCCCACCGGCATGAAGACCGGCGTGTCGACGCTGCCATGGGCCAATGTCAAGCGACCGCGCCGGGCCAACCCATCCCGGGACAGGATCTCGAACTGCATGTCAGGCGGCGGCGCGCAAGTTCGCGCCGGCGCGTTCAATCAGCATGGCATCGCCATAACTGAAGAACCGGTACCCGTGATTCACGGCGTGCTGATACGCATGCCGGATAGATTCGATACCCGCAAAGGCGCTGACGAGCATCAACAATGTGGAGCGCGGCAAATGAAAATTGGTCAGCAGGCGATCGACCAGCTTGAAGCCGTATCCGGGCCTGATGAACAGCCGGGTCTCGCCAAATCCGGATTTCAGTTCACCGGACTGTGCCGCCGATTCCAGCGCGCGCAGACTGGTCGTGCCGATTGCGGTGATGCGCCCGCCGCGCTCGCGCGCCTGGGCGAGTGCCCGCGTCGTTGCTTCGGGAATCGAATAATGCTCGCTGTGCATGACGTGGCTGTCAATCTCGTCCACTCTCACCGGCTGGAAGGTCCCGGCGCCGACATGCAAGGTGACATAGGCCAGCCCCACACCGCCGGCTTGGAGTCGATCCAGCATCGCCTGGTCGAAATGCAGACCCGCGGTCGGAGCGGCAACCGCGCCCGGGTGACGGGCATAGACCGTCTGGTAGCGCGTCACGTCCTCCGGGCCGGCCGGCCTTTCGATATAGGGCGGCAGTGGCATTTCTCCCAGCCTGTCCAGCACGGATAGCACCTCGTCGTCGAACTCGAGCAAGAAAAAATCGCCTTGCCGCTCAACCATTACGGCATTCACCGCATCTGCGAACCGGATTATCTGCCCCGCTGAAGGAACATGGCTTGCACGCAGCATCGCAAGCGCGCGGCGCGGCCCTACAACGCGCTCGACGAGCGCCTCCACCCTGCCGCCCGATGCCTTCGCCCCCAGCAATCTCGCCTTGATCACCCGCGTATCGTTGAAGACGAGCAGATCCCCTTCACGCACGAATTTCGGCAGGTCGGCAAAACGGTGGTCCGAGCACTGCCCGCTATTGCCGTCGAGATGAAGCATCCGGCCTGAACCGCGCTCGGCAGCCGGAAACTGCGCGATCAGCGCGGGCGGCAAGTGGTAATCGAACTCTTCAATTCGCATCGCGCGCATTATATCGGCCGCTGCGGCGGTTCCCGGTTGCCCGTGAACTCTGAATTGTCGATAATTGCGCTCCCGTGCCGGGATGGCGGAACTGGTAGACGCACGGGACTCAAAATCCCGCGCCCTCAACAGGCGTGCCGGTTCGATTCCGGCTCCCGGCACCAATACTGGCTCGCTTTCCGGCAGATAGATAGATTAGAACCGAGTGCCCGGCGCTTTCCGTGTCAACATGGTGTCAACACGCCTCCGAATCTCGACACGCGGCGGCCAGCGAGGTGCATGGCGCAGCGATAAGGCAGATCAGGCTCGCAGACCTACGCCAGCGCCAAGAGTGGGAGACGGCAGGAATGCAGAGAAGTATCACGGTCGCATGATTGCAGCGCTCGGGATCGTCACACCCGCACGATTCGATAGACCTTACCCCTTCGCCTTCAACGTCCCCTCGTTGGCCGCAATAAACGCGCGGATGTCATCGGACATATCGAGGAGCTTCAGCCACTGCTCCTTGTATAACGTGATCGGGAAACGCCCCATTCCATAGACCGAGAGCCCACCCTTCTCGCTGACTTTCATGGTGATGCCGGTGGCGGCCCCTTTCTTGAGAGCAGCGTTCTCTTTGCGCAGGCGCTCCAGCTCGTTCTTCAGATCATCGTCGGACATTGTGACTCCCTGTTAATTTGAAATCGGCCCTGAGGTCGAATGGTTTTGGAGGCGCTTTCACCAGGTTCAGGCATTTCTTGAAATTCTTCCCAGCCCGTTATCTAACCCAAATGTTGCATGGTAACCGCCGATCAGATCGCCAACGCCTTCAGCAACGCATCACGGGCATCGAGGTAATAGTGAATGGTGATCTTGGCCGCCAGATCGTCGGGCAGTTCGTTCAATTGCCGCCGACTGCTGATCGGCATCATGATACTGGATGCACCTTTCTCGATGGCGGCTTCAACGACGGCGACAGGGTTGAAGATTGTTTCGTGCGCTGGTTGTAGTCGCGCCCCGTGCGCCCAGCGATCAGCTGGATGCTTTGCGAGATCACGTCTGGAGCAATATCGCTTACCAACAAGTGAACGTGGTTCGAGGTGACCGTGTAGTTGAGCACACAAAGTCCAAAGCGCGTCTTCGCCTCGAACAGCCAGCGAAGATAGTGTTGCCGATCCCGTGCAAATTTCAGGAGGAAAGCCTGCTGATGGCAACGATGCATGATGTGCCAGACTTGGCCGGGCAGAGAATGGCGATTGGCGCGCGGCATCGCTTCTCCTTAAAGCGTGCATTTGGGCTTCCAAAACCTGCCTCTAAGCACTTTTACACCCAAAATATTACGACCTTATTCAGAAAGATCAAAGTCATATGTTGGTCCGACCGGGATTGGTTATAGCTATCATGACAATAAAGGTGTGCGTCACCTTTATTGGGGCTGTGGAAGACCGAGAGCCTCTCGAATACCCGACAAGTCTGGTCTCTTGCGTTCCGTCCATATCAACCATTCCCTTCCGCCATCTTCTGTCACGACGCGCAGGTTATCTACCTTGCCCGCCCAAGAGAACCGGTCCCCGGACCCGCACATGAGTTCTTCGCTCCAGGGGACGCCATCAACGATCGAGACCCGCGCCCGGCATCGTGGCTTGCCGGTCTTGGTGTATTCAAGCAGGCTGCTCAACCCTTCACGTCGCTCCACATACAAGCGCTCCATGATCGCAGCGACGCTGCTGCTCGACAGACGGTAGTTGAGAACGGTAATGACATCCTCCTCAACACCTGGGACCATGGTTATCAGCCACGCAACCATCGGATCGCCCTCAAGATGCCCAACGTTGTCCTCTGCGGCGGACCAGCACGGTGAGGAAAAATGGTACAACGCTTCCAGCCCGTCCGCGGCAGCTAACGTTGGGCGGCTCACCAGTTCCAAGTGCCATCTGCGTTCCAGCGGGAGGGAAGAGGATTCAGCAGACCAAGTCTCTCAAACCAGATGCCCGAGAGACTTCGCGCTTCTTGAACGAAACCCTCTTGGTCACGACAGCTAGGTTCGGGCTGAAATCCGAGTTTGCGCGCCTGAGCGATCGTGAGCCTTGGGAAATAGCGCATTCCTTCGGAGACGCACGGGGGTGCGAGGTACAGTTTGCGATCTGCGTCGACAATGACCACTGCGTGATCGGGCATCCCAATAGAACTGCCAATACCAAAGCCGAGAAGGACAAGAGCGCATACACCACCCGCGAGCCACAAGAGTAATGCCACCAGTTTTTTCATCAGCGCATCCGAGACGCCCAACGCCGCCCTTCAGCGATGCGTCGCTTGCGGGGCGTCCGCTGCGAGGGCTGGTTGGGCCGCACCGGCATTCAAGGACTTGAGTGATGAAACTTGACGGCCTTGTGCGTCGAAATTCGACGGCGCGAGCCAGAGTTCAAAGTTGCTTCGAATGCGTGGCCACTCGAGATCGAGTATCGAGTACCACGCTGTATCGCGGTTGCGTTCCTTTACAACCATGTGCTGGTAGAAGATGCCTTCGAACGTAAATCCCAGCCTCAACGCCGCAGCCTTAGACTTTTCGTTCAACGCGTTGCAGCGCCACTGCATGCGACGATACTTCAGTTCGTCAAACGCGTACCGAAGCATCAGAAACAGCGCTTCCGTAGCTTGACGGGTCCGTTGTAGAAACGGGGCGAACCAGATGTAGCCTATTTCGATTGACCCCATTGCTGGGCGGATGTCCAGGTAGGTCGCCATCCCGCCGAGTCGATCTGTAGCCTTGTCCCGAAACGCGAAGAACAGGCGATCGGGCTCCATCGTCATGCGCTTTACCCATTGGTCGAAAGAAGCGATGTCTTCGAACGGGCCATCAGGAAGGTAGGTCCAGATGCGTCTCGCCTCGTCGTTCTCATGCGATGCCGCGTATAGCGACTTGCTGTGCCGATCTGGGTCCAAGGGTTCGAGCAGAACCCGCGCTCCTTCCAACTGACGCCGTTCCGGGGTTTTGCCCGACGGTAGCGCAGACACCTTTTCACCTGAGAATTTGCGAGTCATTCTTGTGCTCACGTCACGTCAAGACCTGGCTTGCAGCCCAACGATCACGCTGTGCGGCCGGACGCCGCAGGCGGACGGTCCGAACGAGCGCAAGGTTGGGCGTCATAGTGCCCCGATGAAGTCGTCAGCTTGAACTTGTGCCTGCCGCAGTACACCTGCGAGCGTCCCCACCTTCAATTCGCGGTGCAAAGGAACCACACAGCCGATTGCACCCCGCCGCAGAACGACGTGACTGCCGCTTTGACGCAACCTCACGAATCCCAGCCTTTCCAGCGCCCCAATCGCTTCGGCGCCAGAGACCCGCGGGAGCTTAGGCACCGACAGGGACTGTAAACGTCGTAACTACCGGATGGCCCCCCTTCGTCAGGGGGAACTCGGTCAAGTACAGTGCGGTGGCGTCCTTCAGGTTGTCGATCGCTTCCTCGATCGTTTCGCCCTGTGTCGTCGTGCCCGTCTCTGGATTGAGGGCAACGAACCCACCTTCTTCGGCGTGTGTCAGAACAGCGGTCAGTTCCATATGGTGCTCCCAGATGTCCGAGGAGGCGATTATCTCTCTTTCGGGCCTACGCAGAACGCCCCCTCCAGCGGAGAGCGCAAAGCCGCGGCGGTGAGGCCCAACGCAGAGCTAACCGGGCGCCGACGCGGGCAGCGCGGAGCAATAAAGGGGACGCACACCTTTATTGTCGCCGATGATAGTCTTCCAAGATGCCCAGGCTTGCGCGAACCGTTTTCCCCGTGACGCAGGTATAGGCTCATGATGCATGACTCCGGTTGTCCCGCAGCATTCTATTTGGTTCTCTCGCGATGTCGGATTGCAGGGAGGCGAACGTATCTGCGACCGCCTGCTTCTCCCCGTTCTGAGACGTCGCTTCTACCCGAAGCCCCCAGGGCAAGGATTCGCACGGCACCTCAGGGAAACGGTGCCGGCGACCTGCCACGGAACGCGCATGGCCCGTGAAGGACAAATGAGCTAAAGCTTTCGTCCGGAATGCCGTACACATTCAGCTGAGAATCGACGGCCGGAACTTTTACCGATATGTTCACTGTACCGGATCAGTGGCTACGCTTTCACTTCCGAGGAGATTCGAATGTTGGGACGCCATGACCTTCCCCTGTTGATGCTTCTCGGTTTTTGTGTGTCATGGTCTACAGGTTCCGCAACGCATGCGCAGGAACCGCATTCCAATCCGCCGCTTCCGCAAAAGAAATTTCCCATGCCAGACGGGGGAATGGAAGCTTTCCCGAAACCTTATCCGCGGCCTGCGTCCCAGTGGCAGTCACTGGAAAAAGCGCGCTACCAGAAATTGCTGGCTGCCGGCCAATTCGATGTGATCGTCGTTCCATTTCAGATACAAGACCGGGCTTACAGCCGATCGATCAATGCGTTGATGACGGCGCAACTCGCGTTGGCTTTGTCGCAAAGCGGAAAGCTGAGGGTGCCGGATCAATATCTTGTGTCGCGCGCATTGGGAGACGGGCAACGCAGGGTAGATCCCGAAGGCGCCTATCGTCTCGCCGCGGCAACGGGGGCAAAAAGAATTGTCTGGGGATACGTCGGCCACGGCGGCAACCGGCGGGTGACGTTGACCCTGCAGTGGCAAGACAAGCCTGCCGACGGACCGATCGACGCCAGCACGGAACTGAAAATTCGGACTTTCGATTCGGTCTACTACGAAGCCGAGGACGCTCCGCAGGATGTGTTCGAGAAACTTCTGCCCGATGTATTGCACACGCTGGGCGTCGAAAGCAAATTGGCAACGGCAGAAACCGCGGTTCCCGCTTTGCCGCCTGCAGCACCCGAGACGCCGCGACAGATCTATTCCAGCCTTTCCTCGAATGCGCTGCGCGACGCGTACCATTTCCAGCTCCTGGCGACCCTGACTCCAAGCCTCTTTTCCGGCAGGGCCCGCGAGCGCTTCGTCGAGAAGTCCCTCTTGGCTCTGCATGGCTTGCCTTCGGATTCGCGCGAAGTCCGCTATTTGCGCGCTCGGGGACTGATGCAGATGGGACTACGCGTGCCTGCGCTTGCCGTTCTGCGCAAACCAGCCAACGACGAGGAAAAAGCCTTGCATGCGCTCTTGAACGGCAATCTGCCCGAGGTACTGGAGTCCACCGCGCGGATTTCGCATCCGGTCAAGAGGTTCCTGGCAACGATTGACGCGCTCAACATTGCCTGGGCCTATGACGCGTTCGACCCGGATAGTCCCGCCATCAAGTCCGGCCTGTCGATGCTTCGAGGCAGCGAATGGAAAGTGCTTGTCGATCGTGCGTCGCGCGATCAGGACATGTGGTATCAATTCGAGAATCTGGATTGGAAGCGCCTGCTGGACAAGGCATTCCCCGTGAACGGATACACAGCGGACACCATGATGAACGCTGCCGTGGTGGTCGGCGATGCGTCGAGAATCCAGACGATTTCGGATTTTTCGGTCCGTGAGCACGCGTTGAAACTGCAGGAGCAGCATCCGGAAAAATGGTGCTGCGCGCCGATGTCCGCACACCCTTCGGAACTGGACTACCTCGATCTGATCGAGGAAACCGCGAACAGCAACCTGGCGCGCAGGATCTATTTTCAATATCAGATACAGGGCAATCCCGAACGGGCGCTCAATCTGTTGGCAGGCATGACATCCGTCTACCGGGACAATCCGCACTTTACGTTGTTGCGCGCCCAGTCCGAATTTGCCTTGGCCGGCAAATCCGAAAGCTCCATCCGGCAAGGTCTTCTGAAAGCTGCCTATGCAGACGCCTACGATGCCTGCTATTGGGAGCAGGGCCAAACCCGGGACTCGCGAGATGCCCTACAGATAATTCTGAGTCTGGGTCACTCCGGTCGGTCGGACTATGGCTACCCCGGCGACATCTATGGATCGGATTTGCCACGGCAGCCATACTATACGACCGAGTCTTCGTATTCGATCGCCCAGGAAATAAACTACTTGCTGAACGCTCTGGAGAACTCGACCTACGAATTCTGGCCCGTCAAAAGACTTTACTACATTTTGGCGATTGTGAAGCCCGATGAGGCAATGCTCGAATTCGTGTTCAGGGCACTTGACGGCCGATTCTCTGGGAATGGAAACCTGGAGACACTGAAAGCGTCCAATGCGCTCAGGAACGGAAACACCGTGGGTGCGATAAACGGTTATCGCGAGGCCATCAAGCTCATGCCGAAACGATGGGAGTCGTACCAGGCGCTTATGGCGCTTCTATACAGTGAAGGTCGCGTGGACGAAGCGGCAAGCGTAGCCAAGAGCTTTCCGGATTTCGCGCCAGGCGCGTCGGCCAATGCGGTTGGGATTGCCAACAATGCGTATGCCGCCGGGTCGCTGTTCTACTGGAGCGGTTTTTTTTCGCACGCGCTGCCATTCTATGAGATTGCGGCAAATTTGAAGACCGGTGCGCAATCGAGCATCGCCAGCGACGCGCGATTGAAAATGCAGAAACGTGATTTTTTGGGTGCGCTGGAATCTTCATACTATGATGCCATCCGTTACCACTCATCCTATGCTTTTCGCGACTACCTGGGACTCCTCCATATCATGGGTGTCTCAACGGATGCATGGAACGCATTTGACACCCTGCTGGGTCAGTCCGACAAATCGCACGTCTGGGAAACGGCACTGGTGGGACATCGGCTCGCCCGCGTCTCCGATGGGGGCCTCGTAACCTGGGCCAAGCAGGACGCCCATCGAAACGCCGGGAGCCTTTCGAACGACGCCGCCATTTATCTTGTCAGGGCAGCATCGGTGGACAGGATACCGACCGAAACGGAGATAGCGGCGATTTCGGAGATCGATTCACCGGTATGGAAGGTATCGATCGAAGAAGGAGCTATGACGGTCCGCGTCTCGAAGAACGGACAATTCCGGGTTATCGTAGGCCCGACAAATGGGCCTAATGTGAACCTGTCCGCCCGCGAGTTCCAGAACGCGCAGAAGGTTGCGGTCAAATCAGATCTGGTCTACTTCACCGAAGCCTACAAGGCCCTACGCGAGAAGAAATACGAACTGGCCAATGCCTTGATGAACGAAGCTGCATCCATATACGATCTGTCGAAATTTCAGACGGGATACATGCTGCCGTATGCGGCCTTCGCGGCCTTGAAATCCGGCAACGGTGAAAACTTCGAAACGCGGTTACTCGGCGCGAAATATATCGCGTTCGACAAAATGCTCGCGCAAGCCGTAAGCACAGGTATGGCAGGAAAGACCGACGAGTCCCTTGACCTGCTGCGACTGGCTGTTTTTCGCCGTCCCTATACGGAAGGTCGTCCGGTCTTCACCGAATACGAATATGGTGAAATAGCTGAATGGCTCTTCGAGGCAACAGGAAAATCCGCGTATCGCGATATCGCGGTGGACTGGGCGAAGAAGACACAGAAAACGCAGCCTTGGCATGCTTGGGCTTATGCAATAGAGGCAAAGCTCTCAACGGATCAAGCCGCACGACGTGACGCGATCGGAATCGCAAATTACCTGGATCCCGATTCCGAACGTCTGAAGTCTGTTGCCAGATCGGAAATCAATTCGGTAGCGAAAGGATTTCGCAACCCGTTCCTGACAAGAGACCCGGGAACAGAAAAAACCACGCTGGATTCTTCGACGCGCGAAATCTCCATCGTCCTGCAGTAGACGTTGCGACTCAGCCTCCGAGTGCGCCCTGCGTGTTCACATACAACGCATACACGCTCTTGCTCGCGGCGATGAACAGCCGGTTGCGCGCGAGGCCGCCGAAACACAGGTTCGCGCAGCGTTCCGGCAGCGCAATGCGCCCGATCAGGTAAGCGTCCGGGTTGTAGATCACGACGCCGTCGAGTTCCGCGCTGCCCATGCCCCAGCCGAACCAGATATTGCCGTCCACGTCGCAGGAATTAATAGGGAATTAATAGGGAATTAATAGGGGACAGACCACGTTTTCCGGGAATTAATAGGGGACAGACCACGTTTTCCTGTCTGCTCAGGATGCAATCTGTCGCGGTCTACCCGGAGCGCCGCGCTTTGCGCGCCGACCCAGTGCCGCTTCGATCTCTGCCTGAAACCGCGCATTGCCCAGGGCGTGATTGCCGTTGGTCGCCTGTCGGATCTGATCGACGATCGGCGCATCGAGGTGCGCCTTGAAGAGAGCCCGATAGCTTTCTCGGCGCGCGGAATCTGATCGCCCCAATCGAAGATATTGTTCGTGCGGTGGATAGTCTCTGGGGTGGCGCACCATGGCGGCTCTGACCGGATTGAGTTCAATGTAGCGGTAACAGGCCAGGACGTAGTCGTCGGTCTGCGTGAGGCAGGAACGGAACCGACCCTCCCACAAGGTGCCACTGCGACGGTACACACGATTGACGTACTGCACGTAACGCTGACCGAGGTTTTTCATGAGCAACGCGACGCTGTTGGCTTTCTCCGGCGTGAGCAATAAATGCACATGATTGGTCATCAGTACGTACGCGTGTATGGCGCAGCCGAAGGGCGCTGCGAGTTCGGCCAGATGATAGATGTAGAAGTAGTAGTCTTCCTCCGCGTTAAAGCACACCGACCGATTGTTGCCCCGCTGGATGATGTGCCAGGGAATGCCGGGAAGACATAGACGTGCGCGGCGAGGCATGACACGTCCTCCAGGGGAAAGAAACGCTATAGACTAGCAGGAAAACGTGGTCTGTCCCCTATTATTCGCTATTATTCGTGCGAGCGAGGGCTAAATCGCAAGATCGCAAACCTGACACCGGAGTCCCGAGTGGAGGGTCCGCTACGCCAACATCAGCCGCGCGCCCTTCGGCTGCGGGATGGCGTCTCCGAACTCCTTGGCCGTATCGATCCACAACTGGATCGCTCCCGTGGCCTGCGACAGGGCCTCCTCCTGCGTCGCGCCGTGAGCCACACAGCCCCGCAGTTCAGGGACCTCGGCGATGAAGACTTGGTCCTCTTCGCTCCAGTATAGGATGATCTCGTATTTGTGCATTTACTCCTCCAGACCAAGTCTGTGCTTAACGATCACGCCTCTGACCTGACGGACCTGATAGGGCTTCGCCTTGCGCCCATCACGCTGGAGATTGACGCGCTCTTCGATCCCCGACTTTCGAAAGATGTGATGGCTCCCACGCGTGCGCTCCTCGAATCCCAATCGGCGCAGAAGCTGGCCCAACTCATCGAACTCGACATTGGCATCGGAACCGCCAAGCAAGATCTGTTCGAGCAACTCCTGATACTTCCCCATCGAGGCAATTTAACAGAAGCGGCGCTCGCTCGCCACGTCCGGGTGGAAAATCTAACGGTTGTCTCGGGAGATGTTGAAAACGAGTGGATGGGGCTCAGCGTATAGGCTCATCCACGCCTCCGCAAACTTGCGTTTGGCCGGCTCACTTGCGCCCCTGTGTGCCAAGCACCGAGTCGATCGTGAGCCGGGGCGCGCCGAGCTGGGCAGCGACTGCGTCGGTCATGCTCTTGATCGGGCCGGCCAGCGCCGCCATGCCGCCCAGCGCTGCGAGCAGCACTACGATTGCGGCAGCGGGAATGGGCGCAGCAGCGCCCGGCGCCGTTGCACGCCGCGCGCTCCAGAACAGCGCAATGCCGGCTCGCGTCAGCGTGAGCAGCGCGATCAGGGTCGCGCCCAACACCACCGTCCAGATTGCCGTGCGCGCAACGCCCGCCGGCGCGGCCTGCAGCAGCATGATCTTGGCGATGAACCCCGACAGCGGCGGAATGCCGACAAACGCCGCGGCGGCCAGCAGGAACAGCACGCCGAGCGGTCCGTGCTGCAGCATTCGCGGGCCGCGCTGGAGAGCGTCGCGCGCCGCGCCGCGCTGCGCGGCGATGGCTCCGGTCAGCAGGAACAACGCGGCGCTCGCGAGCGTGCTGTGCAACACGTAGAACAGCGCGGCGGCGTATAGGAAATTTAAACCCCCTCTTTCACTGCCAAGAACTCTATCCCCCAATCCAGCGGGTCGTCAATCGCACGAGCGTTTGGTGAAAATTTCCCTCTCGCAGGCATTGTTCGAACCCTGCATCGCCCCGAGGTGAGCGATTCCGACGCAGTTTGAGCGCTTCGCGTGAGTGCGGGCCGCGCCGTCCCGTCAGCGCTGTTGCGCAACCGTTGTTGGCTTGAGGTTTGAGGATCAGGCCGCCTGGAACAAAGCCAGCGGCCGCGCCGGGGAGCGCGGCGCAGCGCGCGCAGGCAAGCCCAGATGCGTGAGGATCTTGGCG
>Ga0315271_10000707_pt1 | contig 19242 bp, 10 predicted proteins | sample C3_top_MG_FD_204664 | JGI IMG/M metagenome (GOLD analysis project Ga0315271, IMG submission 204664) | Sediment microbial communities from Yellowstone Lake, YNP, Wyoming, USA - C3_top | ecosystem: Environmental > Aquatic > Freshwater > Lake > Sediment | place: USA: Wyoming | collected 2017-08-01
AAGAACGCCTCGCCCTCACCCATGAGGGACAGCGCGCACTGGCTCATGGGGGCCAGGTCACCACAGGCGCCCACGCTGCCCTTCTCGCACACCACGGGGGTTATGCCCGCATTGAGCATGGCGGCGTAGGTGAGGGGGATCTCGGGCCGGCAGCCGCTGTGGCCCTTGGCGTGCACGTTGATCCGGCTCAGCATGGCGGCCCTCACATGCTCCACCGGGGCGGGCTCGCCGATGCCCGCGGCGTGGTTGTAGATGAGGTACTTCTGGAACTGCTCAACCTGCTCGTCGGTGAGCACGACCTCGGAAAACTCGCCGATGCCCGTGTTGACCCCGTACATGATCTCGTGGGCGTCGATCTTCTTCTCGAGCATGGCCCGGCAGGCCTTGATGCGCTCCACCGACTCCCGGACCAGTTCGACCTTCTCTCCGTGGCGCGCGACGCGCACGACCTCTTGGATGGTGAGGCCGGTACCCCTGATCTGGACGGTCATGATGCCCCCCTCGCTATGCCTGCCCGATGCCAAACGCAGAGGGGAGTGTACGCTCGCGCGACGTCGACGGGAAGGGGGGTGTTAGGAATTGACGGATGTCGGATGTGGAATGGCGAATGTCAAGGGCAAGGCATGATCGCGTTCGGCACCCCGCCCCGATCCCGCAGTCACCTTATCCCCTGATTACCTGATCACTTGATCACCTGATCACCTGATCGCCCAATTACCGATCAATCGCCTTCATTGCGTGTGCATGGTACCGCTCGCCGGCGGCGGCCCCGAGCGGGAGGGCCTCGTCGAGCCGGCGGAGGTCTTCGGGTGTGAGAACGACCGCGAGAGCGGCGGCGTTTTCCTCGAGGTATCTCCGGCGCTTGGTTCCCGGGATGGGCACCACGTCCTCGCCCTGCGCCAGCACCCAGGCGAGGGCCAGCTGGGAGGGCGTGCACCCTTTCTCCCGCGCGATGGCCTCCGCGCGGTCCACGAGCTGGAGGTTGGCCTCTAAATTCTCTCCATGGAACCGCGGGTGGTTGCGGCGGTAGTCGTCCTCGGGCAGATCCTCGGGGTTGCGGAAGGCGCCCGACAGGAAGCCACGCCCCAGCGGGCTGTAGGCCACGAAGGTCACACCCAGTTCACGGCACGCCGGGAGGATTTCGGACTCCGGGTCCCGGGTCCACAGGGAGTACTCGGTCTGGAGGGCAGCGATGGGATGGACCGCGCAGGCGCGCCGCAGGGTTCGGGGAGAAGCTTCGGAAAGCCCAAGGAATCGGACCTTGCCCTCCTGAAACAACTCGGACATGGCGCCCACGGTTTCCTCGATGGGGACGCTCTGATCCACGCGATGCTGGTAGTAGAGGTCGATCGCCTCTACCTTCAAACGCATCAGGCTCGCCTCACAGCAGGACCGGACATACTCGGGCTTTCCGTTCACACCCAGAAAGCTCCCGTCGGCTCCCCGGACGTTGCCGAACTTGGTGGCCAGAAAGACCTCCTTGCGCCGGCCCTGGATGGCCAGGCCCAAGAGCTCTTCATTGGCGCCGACGCCATACATGTCCGCCGTATCGAGGAAGGTAATGCCCAGGTCGAGTGCCCGGTGGATCGTGGCCACGGATTCGGCGTCATCCCGCCCCGAGTAGAACTCCGACATCCCCATGCAGCCCAGGCCGAGGGCCGATACGCGCTGGCCGGTTTGTCCGAGAGTCCTGGTCTCCATCATGGCCGTCGTCCTCCAACTTGCACACATCATACCCGCCGAGCCGCTTCCCATGCTCGGGAGGTCCCCGAAACAGGCGCCGTGGCCCGCCGAAACCCTGGCCCGTCCGTTTCCGTAGCTACCACCGTGGCCGCCCCAGCGGAGATCGGGCGGCGGGACTTCGAGCAGGGAGTGGAGATGAGGGGATTCCGATGGGCCGTTCTTTCGGCCTTGGCGGTTATAGCCATTGTGCCATTACAGACGCGGGCGGCCGATGAGCCTGCTCCTCCAGTGCACCTGCCGCGCATTACCACCGCCATCAAAGTGGACGGGGACCTGTCGGACCCCGGCTGGCGAGAGGCCGTCGCCGTGGACCTGGCCTTCGAGATCAACCAGTCGGACAACGGCCCCCCGCCGGTCAAGACCGTGGCCTTTCTGGGTTACGACTCGCAGTTCTTTTACGTGGCCTTCCGGTGCGACGATCCCGACCCCAAGAAGATCCGCGCCTCCTATGCCGACCGGGATACGGTCTTTTCAGAGCAGGATTTCGCCGGGATTTTTCTGGATTCCCGCCACGACGGCCGCTCGGCCCTCGAACTCTTCGTGAACCCGAGGGGCATTCAGGACGACGGCGTGACAAACGATGCCACCGGCAGCGAGGATTTTGCCCCGGACCTCTTCTGGGAGTCCGCGGCGCGCATCACCGACACCGGCTGGGAGATGGAGATGGCCCTCCCCCTCTCCTCGCTCCGCTATCCGAAGGGTGACCCCCAGACTTGGGGCATCCTTCTCTACCGCAATTACCCGCGCGATTTCCGCTACCAGATCTGCAATGTTCGCCTGCCTAAAGGCTCCAACTGCACGGTCTGCCACGAGATGGACCTGACGGGCATCACGGGCCTCCCCTCCTCCAACCATTTCGTCGTGGCGCCCTACATCACCGGCAAGGAAGTCGGCGAGGCCCGAAATGGCCCGGGCTCGTCCTTCCTCAACAAACCCGTGGAGGGCGACGGTGGCGTGGATCTGAAGTGGAACCCCAACGCGGACACCGCTTTGGACTTCACGCTGAACCCAGACTTTTCCCAGGTGGAATCGGACACGGCGCAGATCACCGTAAACCAGCGCTTCGCCCTCTTCTACCCCGAGAAGCGGCCCTTCTTCATGGAGGGCGTGGACCTGCTCCAAACACCCATCTCCGCGGTGTACACGCGCACCATCACCTCGCCGCGATGGGGCCTGAGGGCCACCGGCAAGGTGGGCTCCGTGGCCTACACGGTCCTCACGGCGCAGGACCGCGGCGGCGGGAGCGTCATCATCCCCGGACCCCAGTATTCCGACTTTGCGCCCCAAGACTTCGGCTCCCTCGTCACCATCGCGCGGATGAGGCAGGACCTGGGACGCTCCTACTGGGGGTTTCTGGTGACGGACCGCGAGAACCAGGGGGGGAGCTTCAACCGGGTCTTCGGGCCGGACTTCCAGTGGCGGCCCAACGCCGTGGACCAGGTCACGGGGCAGTTTCTCTACAGCCTCACCCGGACCCCCGACCAGCCGTGGAACAGCGACGAATGGGACGGAAGAAAGCTCAGCGGAGGAGACCTATCTCTGGTCTACGATCACAGCGCCAAGGTCTGGCGCTGGAACCTGCAGTACAAAAACGTGAGCTCGGATTTCCGTGCGGATTCGGGCTTCGTGCCCCAGGTGGGCTACCAGGACGGACGCGCCCGCCTGTCCTACAACGTCTATCCGGACAACTTCTTTTCTCGGGTGGAGCCCGCGGCCATCGTGGAACAGAAGTGGGACCGGTCCGGGAATCCCCTCCAGAGGCAGATTTACGCGGGCCTCAACGCAGAGGGAAAGTACAGCCTTTACGGAGAGTTGTTCTACAACTCCGACCAGGAGGCCGTGGGCGACAAGTTCCTGCGCGCGGACGCGGTGTGGGCCGAAGCTTCCCTGTCCCCGTCGGTGGTGTGGTCCAAGCTCTCTTTTTTCGCCCTGGTGGGACAGCAGATCGACTACGCCGGGGGACGGGTGGGCAACGGCGGGGATCTCGCCCTCAACGCTACGGTGCGGCCCACCGATCACCTCACGCTCGTCTTGAACACGGAGCGCCAGTGGCTGGACATCTCGGGGAAGCGCCTGTTCACGGCGGATACGGCCCGGCTGAAGGCTACCTATAACTTCTCGGCCCGTGCGTTCCTTCGCGCCATCGCCCAGTGGGTCGAGACGCGGTACACCCCGTCCCTTTACGCATTCCCGGTTCCCGAGCGGGAGGGCGGCCTCGCGGCGAACATCCTCTTCGCCTACAAACTCAACTGGCAGAGCGTGCTCTACATCGGGTACGGCGACAACCGAACGCTCACCAATAAGTTGGGCCTCCAGCCCGTCCAGCGCGAATTCTTCTTCAAGATCAGTTACGCGTTCCAGAAGTGAAGCTATCAGCGGTCAGCTATCGGCTTTCAGCTTTCAGTTGCAGGCCCGGTGACGATCTGCCGTACTTACTTGTCACTGCGAGGGAACGGAGTGACCGCGGCACTCTCGCCGCTCCACTGTCACTGCGAGGAGCTCGGCGACGAAGCAGTCTCGTGGTGCACCCCGGGATTGCCGCGTCGGCCTCCGGGCCTCCTCGCAATGGCAGATTCGGAGCCGGGAGAAGGGTAGCAGGGAGCAGGAAAGACCAAGCGAAAAGAAGGAGGGTGAATGGTACGCAAAACAATGATCACATCACTTGTACTCCTTTCTCCCGGCTCCCGGCTCCCGGCTTTACCCCCCCCTTGACACGCCACTACGGCCCGTCTATACTTACCGGTAGGTAGGATTGATGGCCCGCGCATTTTCGCGGGCCGTCGCCATGATGGCTCAAGACACCTCGGTGCCAATTTCCGATCCCAGCGTGCGGCACCGCCTCATGGCGGCCGCCACGGACCTTTTCAACCAGAAGGGGTACGCGGGTACCTCCGTGCGCGAAATCGTCGAGGAAGCGGGGGTCACCAAGCCCGTCCTCTACTACCACTTCGGGAGCAAGGAGGGCATCTACCTGGCACTCTTCGAGGAAACCTTCGCGGCGTTCATGGATTCGCTCACCGTTTCGAGCGTCCACCCGAATTCCGCCCGCGAACGCATCCTCGACCTGTGCGACCGCGCGTACACCTTCCACGCGGCCCATCTGCCGCTCGTGCGGCTCATGTACGCCATCTACTACGGCCCGCCTCAAGGCGCCCCGCCCTTCGACTTCGAGGCCACCCACGAGGTGTTTCAGCGCCTGACGGCCGTGATCATTGAGGATGGCATCCGATCGGGAGAAATCAAACCCATGCCTGTTCCGGAGGCCATGTGGGCCGTCATCGGCGCCCTGAACATCGCCATGGAAGTGGACCTTTGCCATCCCGAACAGTCCCTGGGGCGCGAGGGCCTGGCCCGCCTCCTCGGCACCGTATTCGAAGGCCTCGCCGCTTCAGCCACGCCCCTCAAGAACGCTCGCAAAGGAGCACGATCATGATCCTCGAAAGAACACTCCGCCCGCTCGCTCTGGCCGGCACTCTCGGCCTCGTCCTGATCTCGTCCGCCTGTTCCGAGAAGACCAAGGGGCAGCAGGATGCGGGCAAGCCTCCCGTGGCTGTGGACGCGGCGCGGGCCGCCACCGCCGACTTCCAGCAGAGCGTGGAGGTGGTAGGCACGCTCTCGCCCAAGTTCAGCGCCGACGTCAAATCGGAGTACCCGGGCATCGTCTCCCAGATTCTGGTGAGCGAGTGGGTTCCCGTGAAGAAGGGACAGGTGCTCGCCCGCCTCGACGCCCGCGAGGGAGAGGCGGCGGTCCTGCAGGCCAAGGCCGAGGCGGCCCGGGCCGACCGGGAGTACGAACGCGCCGTCAAGCTTAAGGAAGTGGGCCTCATGACCGCGCAGGGCCTGGAGGATAGCGAGACGATCCGGGAGGCCGCCAACGCCCAGCTCGCCCTGGCCAAAGCCCGCCTGGACAAGACCGTCATCCGGGCGCCCATGGACGGCATCATCTCCATGAGGGCCGTGAGCCCAGGCGACAAGGCCGGGGATCTCACGCTGTTCCGTGTGGTAGACAACGCCGTGTTCGACCTGAAGGTCTCGGTTCCTTCGGGGCGAATCTCGGCGGTGCAAGTGGGCCAGCCCCTCGACTTCTCGACGGAGGCGGTTCCGGACCGCACCTTCGAGGGAAAAGTGGCTTTCATCAATCCCGCCGCCGACGAAGCCAGCCGGGCCGTGGGGGTGGTCGTGGAAGTGCTCAATGAGGACGGCGCGCTGCGGTCGGGCCTTTTCGTCAAGGGGCGAATCTTGACGGGAGCGCGTCAGGGCGTCCTGCAAATACCCAAGGGCGCCCTCCTGACCTGGGACCTGGAGTCGAAGAAGGCCGAGTGCTTCGTCGTGCAGGGCGACAAGGCCCTCCGGCGCGCCGTGACCACGGGCGCCATCGAGGGCGAGTCGGTGGAGATCACCTCGGGGCTGGGCGCCGGCGACACGGTGGTCACCCGGGGGGGGTTCAACCTCAGCGACGGGGATCGGGTGGCAGTGGGGAGCGAGAAGCTAGACGCTAGACGCTAGACGGTAGACGCAAAAAGAGAAGTGCTTTTCTCTTGATTGCGTCTCGCTTAATCGCCTAATTGCGTCTCGCCTCTACAGAGGGAGCCTTCGAAGATGTTCTTATCCAACATGTCCATCAAGCGGCCCGTCTTCGCCACGGTGATCATGATGGCGCTGGTGACGCTGGGCCTATTCTCCTACAGGCGTCTCGCCATCGACATGTTCCCCGATGTGGAGTTCCCCATGATCTCCATCTTCACGGTCTTCCCGGGCGCAAGCCCCGAGACCATCGAGCGGGAGGTCTCCAAACGCATCGAGGAGGCGGTGAACCCCATCCCGGGCGTGAAGCACGTGTACTCCACCTCGCGCGAGGGACTCTCCTCCGTCATGGTGGAGTTCGAGCTGAGCGTGAAGGTGAACGAGGCTTCCCAGGAGGCCCGCGCCAAGATCAACGGCATCCGCAACGAATTGCCCCAGGGGATCGAGGAGCCGGTGATCCAAAAGCTCGATTTCAACGCCATGCCCATCATCTCGCTGGCGGTCCGCTCCCAATCGCTCACCCCGCGCGAGCTGACCACGCTGGCCGACCGAAAGATCAAGCGCCGGCTCGAGAACATCTCGGGGGTGGGCAAAGTGAAGCTGGTGGGCCAGTCCAAGCGTGAGGTGCGGGTGGACCTGGACCCCGCGCGCGCCGAGGCCATGGGCCTTGGCGTGGATGAGATCATCGCCGGACTCGCCTCGGAAAATGTCAACACGCCCCTGGGACGGCTTGACCAGGGTATCACTGAGGTTCCCCTGCGCATCTCCGGCAAGCCCGAGCAGGTGTCGGGTTTCGCCTCCATGGTCGTGGCGCGCCGAGGCAGCCATCCCGTGGCCTTGGGCGAGGTGGCCGAGGTGGTGGACGGCGTGGAGGAGCAACGCTCCTTCGCCCTCATCGACGGGGTTCCCGCCGTGGCCTTGGACATACTCAAGCAGTCCAAGGCCAACGTGGTGGGCACCGTGGACGCCGTCAAGAAGGAGATCGAAACCCTCCAAAAGGAGCTGCCGCCAGGCACGACGATCCAGGTCGTGCGCGACAGCTCGGTGATGATCCGGGATTCGGTGGAGGACGTTCGCAACACCCTGATCATCGGGGGGCTGCTCACCGTCTTCATCGTCTTCTGCTTCCTCAACTCCTGGCGCTCCACGGTCATCACGGGGCTCACCCTGCCCATTTCGGTCATCTCCTCGTTCATCGCCATGTACTTCCTGGGCATGACGCTGAACGTCCTCACGCTCATGGCGCTCTCCCTGGCCATCGGTCTTCTCATCGACGACGCCATCGTCGTGCGGGAGAACATCGTCCGGCACCTCGAAAAGGGGCAGGACCACTTCACGGCCGCCCGCGAGGGAACCGCGGAGATCGGGCTGGCCGTGCTCGCCACATCGCTGTCCATCATGGCGGTCTTCATCCCGGTGGCCTTCATGAAGGGAATCATCGGACGCTTCTTCTTCCACTTCGGGCTCACGGTCACCTTCGCCGTGGCGGTCTCCCTCTTCGTGTCCTTCACACTGGATCCCATGCTCTCCTCACGCTGGGTGGACCCAGACATTCACCGCACGGGGAAACGGCACGCGGTGGCGAGGATTCTCGATGTCTTCAACGACTGGTTCGACCGGACGGCCGACAAGTACAAGCTGTTGGTGGGCTGGGCGCTGGACCACCGCAAGACCATCCTCCTCTTGGCCGCCGGGGCCTTCGTGGCCGGTATGGCGCTCTTCTTTTCCCTGCAGAGCGAGTTCATGTCCCCCTTCGACAAGGGCGAGTTCGTGGTGCGTTTCAAGACGGCGCCCGACGCCTCCATCCGGGAGGGCCGCGACCGCATGGAGGCCGTTCTCGGCCAGATTAAGACCTTCCCGGAGGTGTTCCGGACCTACGGCGCCATCGGCGCCGGCGACACGGACACGGTCCGCGACGCCTACGTCTTCGTGAAGCTGAAAGACAAAGCGCAGCGCAAGCTCAGCCAGGCCCAACTCCTGCCTCTGGTGAGGACAAAGCTGGAGGCCATCCCGGGCATTCGGCTGTCGGTGGAAGACGACCCCGACACCATGCAGAAACCCCTCCAGGTGCTCATCAAGGGCGAGGACATCCCCAAGCTCAAGACATACGCCGCCGCGCTCAAGAAGGAGCTCTACGGGATCAAGGGCATCGTGGACATGGATGTCTCCATGGAGCTGGACCTGCCCGAATACCGGCTGGTGGTGGACCGGGAGCACGCCTCGCGCGTGGGGCTCTCCACGGGGGACATCGTCCGCACCGTGAGCGCCCTGGTGGGCGGCCAGGCCGTGACCACCTACGAGGACGAGGAAGGCGAGGCGGTGGATGTGAGGATGAGGCTGCCGGAGAGACTCCGCCAGGATGTTGCCCAGGTGGGGAACCTGAGGCTCTCGGTGCCCGGTGCGGACGGGCGGGTGGCGCTGGTGCCCCTCTCCGACCTGGTACGCGTGGAGCGGGCCACATCGCCGGCGGAGATCAGCCGCCAGGATCTCACCCGACAGGTGGTTCTCAGCGCCAACCTCGACCGCCTCCCGCTCGGTACTGCCGGAGACGCGGTCATGAAAGCCGCGGCCCGCATCCCCATGGAGCCTGGCTACCGCATCGTCATGTCGGGCGACACGGAGGCCATGGTGGAGTCCTTCGGCTACATGTTCGAGGCGCTCTTCCTGGCCGTCGTCTTCGTCTACCTCATCCTCGCGGCCCAGTTCGAATCCTTCATCGATCCGATGGCCATCATGCTCTCCCTGCCGCTTTCTATCGTGGGCATGGCCGGCATGCTCTTTCTCACGGGGGACACGGTCAACATCATGTCCCTCATCGGCCTCATCATGCTCATGGGCCTCGTGACCAAGAACGCCATCCTCCTCGTGGACTTCGCCAAGGTCCTGAAGCGCGGGGGCATGGACCGCCGCACCGCCCTCATCACGGCGGGCCGGACGCGGCTGCGCCCCATCATGATGACCACCCTCGCCATGATCTTCGGCATGCTCCCCCTCGCCCTCGCCCTCGGCCAGGGAGCCGAGATGCGTGCCCCCATGGCCCGCGCCGTCATCGGCGGCCTCATCACCTCCACCGCCCTCACCCTCCTCGTGGTGCCCGTGGTCTACACCCTGCTCGATGACTTCGCCGGCTGGGTGCACCGTCGTTGGGCTGGGGATTCTGTTTCGGAGAGTACGCCATGATTGAAATGCACACGCCTGCCGGTAAGGGAGAGAATCAACGAGTCAACGAGTCAACGAGCCAACGAAGAGAAGGCGCCCATGAATCAACGAGTCAACGAGCCAACGAAAAAGAAGAATCTTCCCCTGCTCACGCGCGGGCCTTTTTCACCTCGTTGACTCGTTGGCTCGTTCCTTCGTTCACTCGGTCTCTTTGGCTCGTTGGCTCTCTACTAACCATTGCACCGCTGTTACCGTCAACGGCGTACGCCCAAGAGGCAGTGACCACACTCACCCTCGATCAGGCCCTGTCCATCGCCATGGACCACAACCGGGACGTCCAGAAGGCGGAGGAGTACCGCAGCTGGGTCCGGGGAAAGTACGTGGAGGAGCGGGCCGGTGCCCTGCCCAACTTCACCCTTCACGCCAACGACCGGCGCGATGTGGACAAGGCCTCGCTCTTCGCGGAACTTTTCCCGACCACGACGGACACCCAGGCCGCTGAGATCACCCTGAGCCAACCCTTGTACACCTGGGGGCAGGTGGGCGCCGCCATCAAGGCCGCCAAGATGGGCATCGCCAGCGCGGAAGAACAGCTGCGCCTCTACCGGCAGGCCGCCCGGCGCGATGTGACCGCGGCGTTCTACGACGTCCTCCTTGCCAAGGAGTTGGTGGATATCGCCGAGAGGAACTTCGCTCAGAAGCAGGCCCATCTCGACGAGGCGGAAAAGAAATTCACGCTCGGGACGGCCACGGACTACGACGTCCTCTCGGCGCGGGTGGATGCGGACAACGCGAGGCCGGCGCTCATCCGTGCCCGGAACCTCGTGCAGATCGCCCGCGACCAGCTCCGGTTCTTGCTCGGCCAGGACGCTGGAGACGTGGATGTGACGGGGACCCTGGATGTGACCCTCACCGATCCTCCCACTTACGAAGAAGTTCTTGCTAAGGCACTCCAGCGCCGCCCCGAACTCACGGGTCAGGCCATGCGGGTGGAGGTGTACCGCCAGCTCGTGAAGATCGCCAACGCCGGCGACAAACCCCGTCTGGACCTCTCGGGAGCTTACGGGTACAAGTGGACCGACGCGGGCTGGGGAAGCTTCGGCGGGGCGCCCATGCGCATGAACCCCGAGGGGACCTATTGGACCCTGGGCGTGTACCTGAAGTTCCCCTTTTTCGACGGGATGAAGACCAGGGGTCAGGTCATGCAGGCCCGCTCCGACCAGACCACGCAGGAGATCGAGCTGGCCAAGCTTCGGGACCAGGTCGCGCTCCAGGCGCGAACCTCCGTCGACGCTGTAAAGGAGAACGCCCAGATCGTAAAGGCCCTCTCGGGCACAGTGGAGCAGGCCGAAAAGGTAGTTTTCATGGCCAACAAGGGATTCGAGTACGGCGTGAAGACCAAGCTCGATGTGGATGACGCGCAACAGGGACTCAACCAGTCCCGCGGCAATTTTGCACGGGCCAGGCGCGACTATCTCGTGGCCCAGGTGAACTTGCTCTACGCCGAGGGCGTGCTCGGAGAGACGGAGCAATAGCGGACTGCTGGGTTCATGCCTAGCCAACCACCAGATCTCTGACGGTGGTGCCGCCGAGCACAAGATCCACCTTCTGTCCCAGCTTGACCAGTCCTCCGGGGTTCCAGAAAAGAATGAAGTACACCTTCCCGGCCTGGGGTGCCACAGCCGTCTGGCGCAGTGCGCCCACGTTGGGCATGTCCGGAACGCTGAGCCTTGCCCCAGTGGCTGGATCCTTCATATACGGGCTCAAATGTCGGCTGAGAAAGTCGTGAGCCTTTACGGGGTCGAGAACCTTGTACCTCAGGTCCAGGACGTTTCCGCCCTGGGACAGGTGGATGGCCATGATTTCGATTCCGAGCTGGTCACGGGCGGTGGCCGCCGCATCGTCCGGCTTGGAAACCGCGGGAGGTTTCTCCGCAGCAGTTTTTTCCGCGGCGGCAGGCCATGCCGCCGCGGAAAGAAGGCCCGAAAAGATCACCAGAAGAAGTGCACCGACATACCGTTTCATCTCTTGGGTCCTTCGCAGGGGGTCGGGGTCGTGACATCCGCGGCCACGAGGTAGAACACCAGGTTTTCGGAGGGCATGGGGCCGGTGGCCCCCGTGGCGCCCGTCACCGGTGAAAGAGGGGAACTCGATTCCTGCTGGGCGAAAAGAGGATCGGAGGCCGAGAACGACTGGTACAGGCGGTAGAACGCAGGTGCCGGAAGAAGGTCGCCCCAGTTGAACTGGATCGTCCCCGACCCCGTCTTGGCCAACATGAGGGTCGCACCTACGGCGCCCGGGCAGCCTCCCCCGGGTGCTGGCGGAGATCCTAGGAAGGTGATCATGCCGCCGCTCGTGGTCTTGTTGTTGGTGAGCCGGAGCCTTCGGTCGAAGAGGCCGTGAAGACCCGCCACGGCGGGAGTCACGATGGCGTCAAAGGTCTTCCCCGCGTCCAAAATGAAGGAGTAGGCCTGCCTGGAGTAGGGCAGGAGGTAGCCGTCCTGCGCCAAGATGGTCATGGTCAGATCCGGGAGGACGGGAACGTGCGTCTCCTCACCAGGGTTTAAGAAGCGGAGGAGGATGTTTTGTCCGGGCACAATGGGGCTGGCCAGGACAGGTGAAGCGAGAGTGTCCGGGTAGGGCGCCCCGTTGATGAAAAAGTATCTGGGCAAGTAGTTGACAGTGCTGGTGTAGGCGCCCGTTCCGTACGAACCGTTGGCCACGGCGGCATGGATGGCGGGGTCGACCTCGCTGAAGATGAGGACGCCCTCGTTGCTGTAGGAGACTCCCGGGTACGCCAGACCTGCTCCGGCATCGATGGTGACGGCGCCGTAAAGCCCCATTTGGACCTGCACGCCGGGGTGGGTTCCACTTTCATAGATGAAGGTTCCTGGACGGAGCGCGCTCCAGGAATAGGTGACCGATCCTCCAGGGAGAATCTCCTGGGAGAACGACCGGACTCTCTGCGCGGGCAGGGTCCGAGCTCCCGAGGCGCCGTCGGTCCAAGTGGGCACCATGACTCCAAGAAGACCGGGAATTACCAGGGAAGTGTTGCGCGTCTCCGTCCCCAGTGCCCCGGTGGGAAGCGGCGGCAGACCGTTCAGGAGATGGATGTTCAGAGTGGTATCTCCGGGGGGCACGACCAACCGGGGGCCAGGGACCTGAACACCCTGCCCCGCAAGAGGCGTGAAGGTGCTGTCGCATAGGACGTAGCCCCACATCGGAATCGTCGGCCCCCCACCCGGCATGGTCTTGGCCGTCTCCGCCGCTTTCAGGTAGAAATCGGCGGCGAGGACGGGGCTCGCGAGCAAGGAGCCCACGAGAATCGCCAGGGCGGCGGGGCTCAGCCATCGTTTCGTTTTGCGCGCGGTCATGTCCAATCCTCCGCCGGTCATGGGATGGGAGCTCCGGGCGGCAGGACGCCCATCATGGTCATCATGCCCCCTGGAAAAACGTTGTTGTTCACGATTTCCTTCTCGTTATGGGAGTGGAACATGAAGTAGAAGCCGTTGTAGGGGTTGAATCCGCCCTGCTGTGGAGGCAGCGCACCGCTGCTCCCAAGGAAGGGACTCCCACTGGCGTAAGGGCCGAACTCCATGGTAAGGATGCTGGGAAGACTCACAGGCAAGGGCACACCGTGATCCGTATCAGCCAAGATGGCGCCGGAGGGCCAGGCGTTGGCCGTGGTGCCCTCTTGGCCCCGGTCGACCGTGAACACGTCCGGGTTCGCAATGCTCCGGCTTATTCGTACGACCTCCCGGTTCGGGTCCAGATCCGGGTTGGCGAAGGCCGCCCCCCAAATGATGGCCCGGCGCGTTCTGGGCGCGGGCAGGAAGGCATGCCCCGTGCCTGCCGCCACCGTGAGAGCCGTATCCCCTGCCCCGATTCCGGAGGCCAGCGTGGACTGAGCGGCGATCTCATGGGCCTGGAACCGGTGCGCCGCATTGGCATCAAGTACGCCGAGGACATGGCCGTAGACGTCCCAGCCCAGGCGGGCGCCCGTCCACGTCCATATGGCATCAACCGTTTCGCCGGGTGCCACGGTGACCGTGTAGTCCGACACCGCCAGATCGGGCCCGCTCACGCCGGGAGCGCTCTCCAGAAGATGCCCGTCCTTGGCGAACTGCCAGGCGTTGTTGCCGTGGTGGTGGAGCGGGTGAAGGTCGTGGCCTGCGCCGATGAACCGGACGAGAACCTTTTCTCCGGGATGCGTCAGAGGGGCCGTGTTGTAGGGCTGGGAGGGGAGATAGCCCACGTTGGGGTCCGCCATGGTGTCCGGAAAGCACCGCCCCGTGACCAGCCAGTTGTTCGCGAAGAAGGCGGCGTTGTCGTATTCGGATAGCCGGTTTTGCTCCACCAGCGGGTGCAGTGTCGGATCCAGGTCGCTCAGTAAGTACAGGTACTCCTGGTCGTACTGCGAGGCCGAGGTATTATAGGCGCGCCTGTTGGCGGCCACCGCCGGATCGAACCCCGTGGGCCTCACGATAATGGCCCCATAAAGCCCCATCTCGGCTTCCAACTCCATATTTGTGCCGCTGAAGTACGTATACGTTCCGGGGTTGGCCGCCAGGAAGGTGTATGTCACGGTGGTTGCGTTATCGGCCGGGGTTTCCTGGGTGAGCACCCCTGAGACCCCGCCACTGGCCGTCACGCTGGTCTGTCCGGGGAAGAGCATGGAAACGTTGGGCCCTGGCACAGCGGGCGGACCGGGGATGGTGATGGCGTTCTTCAGGTTGATGGTGACCGTGTCCCCCTGATTGACGATGATCGTGGGGCCGGGGAGTTGCATCGTAGCCGCCCCCGAGTTGGCGTATCCCCAGCTGTAGATCATGTTGCCGTCAGGCGTGGAGATATACCCCTGCTTGGCCGTGAAATTGAAGGTGGGTGTGGGGCTCGTGCCAGAGATTCCCAGGATCGTGGCATGTGCCCCCACCGCGAGTGCCAGGAGGAGCACCGCAAGGACCGCGACCCCCGCCTTCGGCATTCCTTTAAGCGTCGTATCCATGGCTTTCTCCTGTGGGTCCCTCGACGCAAGCGCACGCGGGGCAGGCATTTTTGACAGGTGGCTCATGGGTTCACCACGAACTCGGTCATCATTCCGCCGTAGTCCTCGAGGTTGTTGTTTAGGTTCTTCAGGTTTGTGCTGTAGAGAAAGTAAGTCCCCGCGGGAACCGTGCTGGTGTCAACGATGACATCCGCCGATTCGCCGCCGCCCAGGTTGATGGTCTGGGTCAAGTAGTAGAGGTTCTTCCCTGGCGTTCCGTCCGGGTTGTCGGGGCCGCGCAAGAGGTGAGCTCCCGTGCCGATCACGCGCATAGGCAGCCCCGGAGCCGTCAGGGTATTGAACTCCGTGGTGGCCAAGCTGGAGATTCTAAGAAAGACCTTCTGTCCGTGGGTGCAGGAGACGATGGCATTGATCTTCTGAGCAATCTTGTTGGAGGTGATGGTCCCGTTGAAGGACATACTATCGTTCATGATCCCCAAGGGATTGACGGTGTCCGGGTAGCCCCGCCCGTTGAGCAGGGGGTAGACATCCACCATGGTGGCGAAGGGGGGCGGCTGGATACCCAAGTCCGCGGCGTGAAAGACGGGGTCAAACCCACTCATCTGGATGGGGACGTCCATGTCGTAACGCGTGGACCCGTCCCCGTCGTCGTAGGCGTACTTGTCGCCCGCTAGATGGGTATAGGTTCCGAGTACCGTTCCGGCGGGGAGGTCGTTCTGCGCCGCTTCGATGTAGAGGTTGCCCAACATGCCCATTTGCATGTGCTCGGCGGCCTCCTGGTGGCAGTGATACATGAACGTCCCCGGTTCGTTCAGGTCGTAGAAATAGGTGATGCTGTTGTTCTGGGCGATTCCGAAGGAGGCCATGGGCTCGCCGTCGAAGATCGAGGCGGCATTGGGGAATCCGTGGAAGTGGATCGTGTGAGGGTCAAAGAGGTCGGGCCGCATAGTCATTCCGATGTTGGTCAGCGTGAAGTAGAGGCGCTGGCCCTCTTTAGCGCTGATGGTGGGAGCCGGGAACTCCGCCCCCAGGCGGGCGGTGGACCAAATCTGCGCGGGGGGGATGCCCCAGACATCCTGGAAGCCAAAGATGTATTGGTCGGTCCCGTCCGCCATTTTGACAAAGCCGTCACTGCAGGCGACGGATACGCAAGTGTCTCCCGGCCCGCCGGGGCACTGGATCAGGACCCCCTCCGGCGAGAACTCGGTCCTCGCAGGACGGTTAGACCCTGGCAGGTTGTCCGCCCAGACTCCCAGAGAGGCCAGCATCAGGACCGCTAGGAGTCCCCTTGCGCCCAAAGGTTTCTTCCCGTTCATGGCCTTGCTCCTTCGCTGGCTGATTGCCGCTGGTTTCTGGCGGCGTTCATGAGCAGCTCCTTCCCTGCCTCGGCACGCCGTTCGAGGCCGTTCCGAGGTTGGAGCCGCATGCGTTGTGGTCGCGGACGAGGTAGTACCGCACCTCGCCCGGGTTCATGGGCGTAAGGTCGCCGTCCGTGGCCGTCATGACCGAGAGATTGACGCCCACGCAGGTGGCGGTGGTGGTATTGACGAAATCCGCGGGGTTGGAGCTCCTGAGCACATCGTATTGGGCGCTCGTGCATCCCTCGCCGAAGCTTGCGGGCGGATCCCAGGTCAAGATGAGGGCGCCGCCACCATTGGGCCCCGGGCCCGCAGCGGCGATCCGGACATTCTGGACCGGCTGCGGGAACAGCGGAGCGTTGATGCTCGTCGTGGCGATGGCCGTGTTGTTGGTCAGGTTTGAGTCGGCTGGGGAGGACAGGGTCACCGCCGCGGTGCTGCTGAAAGCCACGGTGGCCGTCATCGTGATGTGGACCGTGATGGTGGCCGTGCCGCCGGTGCTCAAGGTCCCGAGGCTGACACCGATGGAAGACGCGAAAACCGAAACTGTGCCCTGTGTGCTCGACGCCGAAACACCCGTGGCGCCGGCGGGCAGAGTGACGGTCGCGGAAACTCCGTTGGCCGTTGCCGGGCCATTGTTGGTCACGACGACCGTGTAGGTGATGGGCGTACTCACGTTGAGGAGGACACCCTGGGGAGAGCCCACTTCGGTGATGGACAGGTCGGCCGTCCCCGCGGGCGCAGAAGCGAATTGGGCCGCGCCGGCGTCGAACGCCGTGCCCGTGGGCCGCGGCGCATAGTCGTAGTCGAGCTGGAGCTGGGGCACGGAGGCCACGTAGACGCCGCCGCCCGAGCCGCGGGCTGGAGAGATGGAGGTCAGGTGGTGATCGCCCTTTTGGCCCACGGGGAGGAAGAGGGTCAGCACGGTGTTGCCGAGCAGCGCACCCTTGGAGGTGACGAGGTAGTTGTTGAGATAAGTGCTCATCAGGTCGGGATCGACGGCCTTATTCGTAGCCGAGAAGTTGCTGCCGTCGCCCCGGTCCATGCTGCTCAGGACGCAGTATTGCGGGTCCATGAAATAGGCGCTGGTCGCGTAGACCGCCAAATCCCAGTAGGGTGACGGGGCTCCCGCATCGGACCGAGGCCTGAGGGCTCCGAATCCGCCGTTGGCGGTGTCGTCCCACCACAGGGAGCGGTTCTGCCAAAGGATGTCGTCTTGCAGGACCGGGTTGGAAAACACCTTGTTGGGTGCCGGAACGGGAGAGGTCGCCATGAGGGCCGACAGGCTGGCGGTCGTGGCCTGGGCTCCGATGCCGCCCACCTGCGGGTTCGAGTTGGTGATGCCACCCCCTCCGGGTGGAGACGGCGGGCACACCTGGCCCGGGGGCAAACCCGGGGTGCAGGCGCCGAAGGCATCGATGTTGGTGGCCGTGCTGTCGTTGTTGACGATGGTGTTGTTGATGATGGCCGTCCGGACCGCGTCCTGGAGAGCCATGGCTCCGCCCAGGTCCCCGCTGGAGTTGTTGACGATCATGTTGTTGGTGATCAGTGTCTGGTACCACTGCGTGGGATCGGTCGGGTGGAGGCGGACGTCCTCCCCGTTCACGCTGAGGAGCCTGATGCCGCCCCCGTTGTCGCCGCCCATGTTGCCCTGGATCAGGTTCTTGTCGATGAGGACGCTTCCCGTGCCGTCGGATTGAAAGCCCAGGACGGCGAGCTCGGGGGTGAGCAATTCGCCCACGAGCATGATCCCGCCACCCTCGTCAAAGGACTGGTTGTTCAGGACAATGTTATGGACGATGGAGCCGCCGGGGACGAGGCCCGTTTGGGATATGCCCCCGCCGTAAAGGACGGTAAAGTTCCCGCACACCACGTTGTCGTGGATGGAGTAGTTGTCCGCTCCTTCGAAGATGCCGATGCCGCCCGCGCCGTCAATCGCGCCGTTGGCGTGGATCTGGTTGTGGTGGATCTCCATGTTCTCGTTGTGAGAGCTGACGAACTGGTGAGGGCACGCCACATCAGGGTAGGTCGCGCAGGTGAGGAGCGGATTCCCGATTCGGATGCCGCCTCCAGCCGTGCCCTGATTGCTGCGGATGCGGTTGTTGCTGAGGCGGGTGTTGGCGGCATAGCCGTTCACATAGATGCCACCACCAAGCATGGCCTGCTCAATGTTGAACCCGTCGATGAGGGCTGGCGTTCCCGTGGCCCAGCTTCCGTCATTCTTGGCCACCACGGTGATTCCCGCGGCGGTTTCGAGGTAGAAGTTGGCGGCTTCGCCGGGAACGAGGTCCACGGACCCTGCGCTCACGAGACCCGTCATCTTGTTCGTCCACGTGTCGATCTGCGGCTGGAAGACGGGACCCGCCATGATGTGCGTGGCGAATGGCCCGACGCCCTGGAGTTGGACTTGTTTCCACATGATGACGTTTTCGGTGTAGGTTCCTGGGCCCACGATAATCAGGTCACCAGGAAATGCAGCATCAATGGCGGCCTGGATGGAACCTCCCGATGAGACATAGGCCGCGGGCGCGGGACCGCCCACGTGCAGGGTGATGCCGATGGGGCTAGCGTTTTGATTATCGCCGCGGACGATGAGGAGTTCTCCCGTGGAGAAGCTGGCAGGGACCACGGCGCTGATCACACCGGCCGCCCATGTCACATTGGCGTCGGGGAGGGCCGCACCGTTGATATAGACCTTGCCCTTGGAGGCGCCGAATCCGTAGTCTCGAACGACGGTGGGGGTGCTTCCGGGAACAGTCGGGTAGTCGGGATTCGTGATGGTCATGGGTCCCACCGCAAGAATGCTGATCGTGCCAGAGCCTGAGGAAACATCCACGTAGGGTCCACCCAAGCCTGAACCATTCACTTCCCGGATGAGCGGAGTGTGGTCCGGAGGCTCGCAGTCCAGCGAACTGGGCAGGCCGGAGAAGGCCGCGATGGGCAGGATGGGCGTGTCGGCGAACAGCGTTGTGCCCGGCCAAACATCCAGCTCGACGAAGACCACCTCGTAGGCCGGATTGTAGTGTGGATCGATGATGAACTGACCGGGGTGCGCGGGGTCGGGAATGGGTCCAGGGTCATTCATGGAGACCTGGACGACGTGGGGGGATACACCCGTCGGCGTCGGGGGAAAGATCGTGTAAGTGGAGGGCAACACGGCATTGTACTCCCCCCATTGGTCCGTATAGACACGCGCCAGCTCTAGGCCGGTGTAGTCCTTGAATGAAACGGGGAGGAAGGCAACACCGAGGTTGTTCCCGTACTGCGGGCTTGCGGGGTTGTACTCGAGAGCGAGATCGTTGAGCGACATGCCCCAGACCCGCCCTGCTACCGGTGCAGGAGTGTAGAGGAAGAAGTTGGCGCTTAGGTTCTGACCATCTCGCACGAGGGCAAGGCGGCGGTTGCACAGCCGCTGGATGGAATTGGCGTACGGGTCAGGCACTGCGGCGCCTT
>Ga0315271_10000708_pt1 | contig 19233 bp, 18 predicted proteins | sample C3_top_MG_FD_204664 | JGI IMG/M metagenome (GOLD analysis project Ga0315271, IMG submission 204664) | Sediment microbial communities from Yellowstone Lake, YNP, Wyoming, USA - C3_top | ecosystem: Environmental > Aquatic > Freshwater > Lake > Sediment | place: USA: Wyoming | collected 2017-08-01
GCTCGGTCTCCGCGACTGTACCCTCGACTCGCGCATGCGCTTCGCCGACCAGGCCGAGCTCTTCTCGATCACGCCGCGCACGCCGGGCTGCATCCGGCACGAGATCCGGAAATGCCTCGGCCCCTGCGTCGCCGCGTGCACCGAGCTCCAGTACGAGGAGCGCGTCGGTCTCGCGCGCGGCTTCCTCGACGGCATGGATGACTCCCCGCTCGAATCATTGCGTGCCGACATGGTGCGCGCGAGCGACGCGCTCGAGTTCGAGCGCGCCGCCAGCTTGCGCGACAAGCTCAGCCGCCTCGAGGAACTGCGCGACCAGTTCGAGCGCCTCCGCTTCGCCGTCGAGTCGCTCTCCTTCACCTACACGGTGCCCGGCTGGGAGGGAGACGACCGCGTTTACTTCGTCCGCCGCGGGCGCGTGCGCGCGGAAGATGTCGTGCCGAAGACCGCCGCCGACCGCCGCCGCCACGCCGCGATCCGGAGCACCGTCTTCGGCGTGGAACAGGAGGGCGCCCGGCTCCCGACGCACGAGATCGACGAACTCCTGCTGCTGAGCTGGTGGTTCCGCACGCATCCCGCGGAACTCGGGCACACCGCCGCACCGCGCGCCACGAAGGCGACGAGCCGCGTCCGCGTGGTGCCCGGCGCCGGGACGCGCGCCGAGCGGATCGCCTAGGGAGTCCGCGCCGCGACCGAGTCGGGAGGGATGAAGCGGACCTCCCTCGTCAACGACTGCCGCTCGCGCGTCCCATCGAATTCGGCCGACAGGTAGCCGAGCGAACTCACGTAGCGGATCGTCGCGGCCGAGAAGATGTCGCTGGCGGAATCCTGCAGCGCGACCGAGAACGGATCGATCGCGTTCGCCGTGTCCACGGTGAAGTTCACGTGCACCGATACCGGGACCCGCCAGATCGTCGAGCTCTCGGGATACACGGGCGTCCCGTTCCACGGGAGCGGCGCGGCCGGACACCACCGGTGCTTCACCAGGTGATCGGACCCGTCCTCGTGCCGTCCGAAGGAGATGAGCACGGTGAACGAGTCCGGCATCGCGGCCGGCGCCGGGGTGACGTACTCATCGCCCGGCTTGAGCTGCGCGGCGCGCCGCGCGTCCATGTCGAATCCCTCGCTTCCCGAGCTGCTGAGCAGCCGGAGGTCCGACACCGCGCCCGACCGGGCGATGCGCGCGCCGAAGGACGCGAAGAGCACCGCGGAATCGGGAGAGACGTGGGTGAGGCGGCGCCCGATCGCGCGCGCCAACCGGTGGAGATACGCCTCGGCGTCGGGTCCGGCGTCGCGCGAGTCCGCCGTGAGGATGAAGATCGCCTCGGAGTGCCACTCCGTGCACGCGCGCTGCACCTCGCCGCGCGGCAGCTTCACGGCAACGCGCACCGTGTCCTGCGCCGCGGCGCTCCCCGCGCCGAGCGCGAACACGGACACGATGGCAAGGACCTTCGACCACTTCATGCGACACGACCTCTGGTGTGCGGTTCAACCCGCCAGCATCACGATCTCGGCGTCGGCGACGCCATTGAGGATCGTGAGCCGCGCCACGCTCGGCAAGAGGGAGAAGCGCCGCGGCCCCGCCGCGCCCGGATTGACCACGATCCGTCTCCCGGCGCGCGTCACCAGCGGCCGGTGCGTGTGCCCGTACACGATGATGTCCGCATCGTACGCCGCGAGCAACGCCGCCGGCGTCGGGCTCCCGACCTCGTGGCCGTGGCTCACGTGCACGCGCAGGCCCGCGATCGCGCGGTCGATCCGTTCCTCGAGGCGCGGCTGCCCCGGCGCATCCGTGTTGCCGCGCACCGCGGCCACCGGCGCGATCAGCGCCAGCTCGTCGAGGATCGCGTCCCCGCCGACATCGCCCGCATGCAGGATGAGCGACACCCCCGCGAGCGCGTCGTGCACATCGGCGCGAAGCAGCCCGTGCGTATCGGAGATCAGCCCGAGGACGATCGCCGGCCCCTCAGCGCTTGCCACGACGCGGCGCCGGGGGAGCCTCGGCGGGCGCTTCCCCGCTCCAGCGGCGCCCGACGGAGTGCTCCACCTCGAGGTGGTCGAGGACGCGCGCGACGATGAAGTCCACGAGGTCCGACACGGCCGCCGGCCGGTGGTAGAAGCCGGGCGCGGCGGGCATCACCACGGCGCCGGCGTTCGTCACGCGCAGCATGTTCTCGAGATGGATCGCCGAGAGCGGCGTCTCGCGCGTCACGAGCACCAGCCGGCGGCGCTCCTTGAGCGCGACATCGGCCGCGCGCTCCACCAGTGAGCGCGAAGTGCCGGCGGCGATCGCGGCCAGCGTCCCCATCGAGCAGGGGCACACGACCATGCCGTCGTTCTTCACTGAACCCGAGGCCGGCGCCGCGCCGCGGTCGCCGTCGTCGAAGAGGGTGACGAGCCCCTTCCACGCCGCGCCTCCGGTGCGCGCGCGGAGCGCATCGATGTCGGCGATCCCGCTCTCGGTCTCGAGCAGCCGCCAGCCATGCGCGCTCACGATCAACGACACGGGACGCCGTGCGGCGACGAGCTGCTCGAGGAGCCGCACGGCGTACGGTGCGCCGGAGGCACCGGTGATCGCCATGACGATCGGGCGCGCCCCTTTCACCGGAAGAGCACCCGGCCGGCGAGCACGAAGCCGAAGAAGGTCAGGCTGATGACGCCGTTCATCGTGAAGAAGGCCGCGTCCAGCCGGGAGAGATCCCCCGGCCGCACGAGCGAGTGTTCGTAGAGCAGCAGCGCCGCGACGGCCACGACGCCGGCGAAGTAGAAGCCGCCGAGGCCGGCACCGAGTCCCGCCGCCGCGAGCGCGGCCACCGCCAGCACGTGCAATCCGCGCGACACGGCGATCCCCCGCGCCTCGCCGAGCGCCGCCGGGATGGAGTGCAGTCCATGCTCCCGGTCGAAGGCGACGTCTTGCAGCGCATACAGGATGTCGAAGCCCCCGACCCAGCTCATCACCGCCGCCGCCAGCGCGACGACCACCCACCAGGGACGGCTCCACTCACCCGTGACGGCGAGATAGCCTCCCACCGGCGCGATGCCGAGGCCGAGCCCGAGGACGAGATGCGCGAGCCGCGTGAAGCGCTTCGTGTAGCTGTAGAAGAAGACCCAGAGGAGCGCGAGCGGCGCGAGCAGGAAGCAGAGCGGGTTCAGCATCCACGCCGCGAGCAGGAAGAGCGCGCTCGCGAAGGCCACCGACGCCGCCGCCTCCGCCGCTCCGATGAGCCCCGCCGGGATCTCGCGGCGCGCCGTGCGCGGATTGAGCGCATCGAGGTCGCGGTCCACTACGCGGTTGAAGCCCATCGCCGCGAAGCGCGCCGCGGTGAAGGCCACCGTCACCCAGAGCACCTGCGCCCAGCGCACCGGACGGAGTTCGCTCGCGAGCACCACGCCCACGAGCGCGAAGGGGAGGGCGAAGAGCGTGTGCGGCAGCTTCACGAAGTTCGCGTAGTGCACGAAGCGCGAGCCGCCGGCGAAGGTCTGCCCTTCGCGCGTCACGGCCCCTTCCCGCCGATGCCGAGCTGCGCCCAGACGGCGTCCATCCGGCGCTTCGTCGCCTCGTCCATCACGATCACCTCGGGCCACTCGCGCGCGAACCCTTCCTCGGCCCATTTCTGTGTGGCGTCGAAACCGATCTTCGAGCCATAGGTGAACGTCCGGCTCGAATGGTCGAGCACATCCACCGGCCCCATCGAGAAGCGCGCATCGCGCTCGGGGTCGATGTTGTTCAGCGCCACCCACCACGCCTCCTGCGGGTCGCGCACGTTCACCCACTTGTCCACCACCACGAGCATCTTGGCGAGCGACATCAGCCCCGCCCCCCAGAGCGCGTTCATCACCTTGTAGGCCTGCCCCGGGTACTGCTTGTCGATCGAGACGAAGACGAGGTTGTGGAAGATCCCCTCGGCCGGCATGTGGTAATCCACGATCTCGGGGACGGTCAGCTTGAGCAGCGGCAGGAAGATCCGCTCCGTCGCGTTGCCGAGGTAATAGTCTTCCATCGGCGGCCGGCCGACGATCGTCGTCGCGTACACGGGATCCTTCCGCATCGTCACCGCCGTGACCTTCACCGAGGGATACAGGTCGGCGAGCGAGTAGAAGCCCGTGTGGTCGCCGAAGGGCCCCTCCGTCACCAGCGGCTCGCGCGGGTCGATCACTCCCTCGATCACGATCTCCGCCTCCGCGGGCACCTCGAGGTCGCAGCTCACCGCCTTGGCGAGCGCCACCGGTTTCTTCCGCAGGAAGCCGGCGAAGAGGAACTCATCCACCGTCGGCGGCAACGGCGCGGAGCCCGAGTACACCGACGCGGGATCGGCGCCGATCGCGATGCAGACCGGCATCGTCTCCCCCCGCTCCGCCATCTCACGCCAGTGCGCGGCCCCGACCTTGTGGCGCTGCCAGTGCATTGCCAGGCGGTCCTTCCCCATCACCTGCACCCGGTACATCCCGATGTTCCGGGTGCCGCGCTTCGGGTCCTTGGAGATGACCATCGGCAGCGTGATGTACGGCCCGCCGTCCTTCGGCCAGCAGGTGATCACCGGGAGCCGGCGGAGGTCGATCTCATCGCCCTTCCAAACGATCTCCTGGCAGGCCGGCTTCCCGCCGTGCACGCGCGGCGGGAACTTCCCCACCTCGAGCAGCTTGGGGAGCAGCGAGAGCTTCGCGATGAACCCTTCCGGCACCTGCATCTGCAGCAGATCCGTGATGCGCGCGCCGATCTCATCGAGGTCGCCGGCGCCGAGCGCCATCGTCATCCGGCGCACCGAGCCGAACAGGTTGATCGCCACCGGATACGCCGAGCGCGTGCCGTCGTCGAGCAACACGTGCTCGAAGAGCAGGGCGGGCCCACCGCCGGGGGACTTCATCGCCCGATCGGCGAGCTCGGCGAGCTCCAGCTTCGCGCGCACCGGCTGCCGCACCCGTACGAGCTCGCCGGCGGCGTCGAGCGCCGCGATGAACTGCCCGAGCGAATCCAGGCTCATTTCGCGCGCTCTCCCCAGTGCAGCGCGGCGGTGCCGAGCGCGAGATGGCGGTAGCCGACATTCACGAGCCCCGCGGCGCGCATCCGCGCGGCGAGGTCATCGGCGCGCGGGAAGTTCGCGACGCTCGCGGGCAGGTACCGGTAGGCGGTCCGGTGGCCGCTCACGAGGCGGCCGATCACCGGCAGGATGCGCCGGAAGTACAGATGGTAGAGGGAACGCACCACCACATTGGGCGGCTCCGAACACTCGAGGATCACCATCCGGCCGCCGCGCGCGAGCACCCGCGCCAGCTCGCGCAGCCCGGCGTCGATGTCCTCGAAATTGCGGACGCCGAAGGCCACCAGGGCGCCCGCTCCCGCCCCATCGGCGAGGGGGAGCCGGAGGGCATCGGCGACCACCGGCTGCACCGGGAGCCCGGCCGTCTTGCCGAGGCCGCGGCGCAGCATCGGCTCCGCGAAATCGGCGCAGATCACGTTGCCGCGGAAGCCCGCACGCCCGGCGAGCTCGGCGCCCACATCCATCGTGCCCGCGCAGAGGTCGAGATACGCCCCCTCGGGATCGCGCTCGAACTGCAGCGCGTCGATCGCCGCGCGGCGCCAGCCGCGGTCGAGGTTCGCGCTCAGGAGGTGGTTCAGCAGATCGTAGCTCGGCGCGATCTCCGAGAAGATCCGGCGCACGTACGCCCGCTTCGCATCGCTGCCGGCCGCCGCGTCCAGCGCTTCCCGGTGCTCCGCCGTCGCCATTGCCATGGGGCGAAAGGTGTCCGGCGCGCGAGAGCGATGCAAGCGCGAGTCGCGCGGCCTTGGGAGCGGTCGGGATGCGGGAAGCGGGAGGCGGGAGGCCGCCGTCGTAGTTCTGCCCCGGGACCAGCGAGCGCCGCTCCCCTCAGAGCGGCCGCGTCGCGCGTAGCGAAAGACTCGCGGCGTGGTTGTCTTCCCGCCGCGAGGCTTGAAGCGTGTAAGCGCGGAAGCGGCCGCGCAGAGGGGGGCAGCGCGAGCGCGAGCGGCTGGCTCGCTCCCCGCCGCCGCCATAACTTGCAATCGACGCGAGCGCACCGTGGCGCGTCCCGCCCTTGGAGCGATGCCCGCACCGACCTCTCTCGACCTCGTCAACCTCCCGGATGCGGACCTCGCGGCCCTCGCACGCGAGGGCCGGGAACCGGCGTTCCGGGAGCTGGTGCGGCGATACGAGCGGCCCGTCTTCTCGCTCATCTTCCGCATGGTCCGCGACCGCGAGACCGCCGAAGACCTCGCGCAGGAGACCTTCATCAAGATCCTGAACCACATCGACCGCTACCGTCCCGAGTTCAAGTTCTCCAGCTGGCTCTTCAAGATCGCGAACAACCTCACGATCGATCACCTGCGAAAGCGCCAGCTGAAGACGGTCAGCATGGACGGCTCCCCGCACGCCGCCACCGCGGCCGAGGTCGAAGCGAGCACCTTCGACGTCGAGGCGCGCGGCGAGAGCGCCCTCGAGGAGATCGAATCCAAGGAGCTCGGCGGCGCGATCGAGAAGGCGATCGCCAAGCTCCGTCCCGAATATCGGGCCTGCATCCTCCTGCGGCACGTCGAGGACCGGTCCTATGAGGAGATCGCCGCCACCCTGGACCTCCCGCTGGGCACCGTGAAGACCTATATCCACCGCGCGAGGCACGAGCTGCGCGAGGCCCTCTCCGGCTTGCGCGGTTAGCGGTTGCTGACCCCTGAAACCTGAAACCTCACACCTGTCTCCTTCGTACATATCCCCGTGAACCGACACCTTCTCCCAGACGAGATCGACCAGCTCCTCGACGGCGAGGTCGGCTTCGAGACGGCCCCCCTCAAGGCCCATGTCCGGAGCTGCGACCAGTGCCATGCCGAGCTCGAGACCGCGCGCCTCCTCGTGCGCGACCTCGGGCATCTGCCGCGCCTGGCCCCCTCCGGCGACTTCTCGGACAAGGTCATGGCCCGCGTCCAGCTCTTCACTCCCTGGCATGTGGCGCTCGGCGACTCGCTCCGCGCTCTCGTCCCGACGTCGCGGCGCTGGCGGATCGCGGCCACGGCCGGCCTCGCGACCGGCGGCGCGCTCGTCACCGCCGTCGTGGTGCTCGCCCTCGTCCGTCTCGATGCGGTGCTCTTCGTGGGCGAGCTGGTCTGGGACCGCCTGCGGAGCGGCGCGATGAGCGTCCTCACGAGCGGTGTCGCGTCGCTCCTCGGCGATGGCGCCGCGGAAGCCTTCCGCGCCAGCGGCGCAGTCGGCGTCGCAGTGCTCCTCGCGGGGCTCACCGTCACGGCGCTGGTCGCCGCCGGCGCCCTCCGCGCCGTGGCCGTCCGCGCGCGGTCGCGGTAACCCACGATGCGCCTCCTTCACGCCGGCCTCGCGGGGCTCGTCGCGTTCGCCGCCGCCGGCTCCCTCCCTTCCCAGACCGCGGTCCCCGCCGGCACGCTCGCGCCCGTCCTCGATTCGCTCCACCAGGATCCGAACGGCGCCACCCTCACCGCGGCCGACGTGACCAGCGGCGCCCGGACCGTCGGCGCCAAGGAGCACATCGCGGGCAGCGTTGCCACCTGGAAGGGACCGCTCGAGATCCATGGGACGGTGGACGGCAACGCGGTCGCGATCGGCGGCGACGTGATCGTCGGCAAGGGGGGACGCGTCCGCGGTGACGTGCTCTCGATCGGCGGCGCCGTGCGCCTCGACGGCGGCTCGGTGGACGGCGAGATGCGTACCCTGAGCGCCTTCACCCTCGGCCCGGCCGTCGCGAAGCCCCTCACCCCCGCCATGGCGATGCGCCACTCCGTGACGCTCGCCGTCGGCTGGTACCTGGTGCTCGCGTGCGTCGGACTCGGCATCCTGCTCGTCGCCCGCGCGCCGCTCGACGCGGTCGCCGAAGCGCTCCGCACGCATCCCGTGCGCGCCCTCGGCGCGGGCGTCCTCGCGCAACTGGCCATCGCTCCCGCCTTCGTACTTCTCATGGTGGCGCTCGCGATCACGATCATCGGCGTCGTGGTGATCCCCTTCGCGGTCATCGGCTTCTTCGCCGCGCTCGCCGGCGCGCTCGCGCTCGGCTTCGTCGCGGTGGTGATGATCACCGGCGGCGCGATCACCGGGGACCGCAATGGCGACCGCGCGATCGTCGCCGCGCTCCAGCCGCTGTTGCTGGGACTCACGGCCTTCCTCGTGCTCTGGATCGCGGGCAACGCTTTCGGGTGGACGGGCGGCCTCGGCGCCGGCCTCCGCATCGCCGCCGCGGCGATCACCTGGGTCGCGCTGACCGCCGGCTTCGGCGCCGTCATCGTCACCCGTGCCGGGACGCGCGCCATCCCCGTCGCGGCGCAGTTGTCACCGGCGCCGACGGCGGAGCATGAATGGCAGACGCCGACCCCCGTGAGCGGGGTCGCTGCCGCACGCCGACCGACCCCCGCCCCCCGGAAGTCCGGAGGCGACCGATGACCGCGCGCCGCTTCCTCGCGATCGCGGGGATGCTCGTCCTCACCGCCCCCGCCGCGGGCGCCCAGAGCTGGCGTACCTTCACCGCGCAGCGCGCCCTCGGGCGCGAGGATTCCCTCCGCGTGGTCGTGAGCTACGGCCTGGGCAAGTTCCTCCTCCGCGCGGCGGAGCCGGCGGCGCTGTACAGCATCGACATGCGATACGACGCCGATGTCTTTCGTGTCGAGAAGACGTACGACGCGGCATCGCACACCCTCCGCGTCGGCGCCGACAGCGCCACCGCGGTGCGCTTCAACCTGAGCGCGAAGAACTTCCGCGGCTCCAACTCGCATGGGCGTGCCGAGAGCGGCACGATGACGCTCTACCTCGCCCGCGGCGTGCCCCTCGACCTCACCGTCCAGCTCGGGATCGCCACCGCGGATCTCGATTTCGGCGAGCTCTGGGTCGATCGCGCGAAGATCGAGGCCGCGATGGGCGCGGCGGCGATCTCCTTCCCGACGCCGAACGTGCACCCGATGCGCGAGCTGATCGTCGACGCGGCGTTCGGCGGCCTCAGCATCGACCATCTCGGCAATGCTCGCGCCCGGCACGTGAGGATCGAAGCGGCGCTGGGCGGCGGCGAGATCGACCTGCGCGGTGAATGGACTGGCGAGATGACGATCGAGGTGTCCTCGGTGCTCGGCGGCTTCAACATCAGCGCCCCGACCGACGTCGGCGTGCGAGTCAATTCGACGATGCGTCTCGCCGGCATGGGCCTGAAGGGATTCACCAAACGTGGCGACGCGTACTACAGCCCGAACTACGACGCGGCCAAACGAAAGGTGATCATCATTGCCGTGGCAACGCTTGGCGGATACGACGTCCGGTGGGTCGCACCGTAGCGTCCGCCAGCGGGAAGGTGCTCAGACCGTCTTCCGCTCCCAGCTCCGCCACTTCCATAACGCCGTCATCGCCACCCCGCGCCCGATCGCGGTGATCGACAGCACCCACCAGATCCCGGCGGTCCCCCAGCGCGGCGCCGCCCACGCGGCGAGCGGCACTCGCATCGCCGTGAGAAAGGTCGACGTGATCATCGGCGGCAGCGTGTCCCCCGCGCCACCGAGGGCCCCTTCGAAGACGAGTTCCGACGCCGCGAAGAGCGTCGAGACCGCGCCGATCCTCAGGAAGAGCGCTGCCTCGGCGACCACCGCCGGGTCGGCGGTGAAGATCCGCGCGAAGGGAGCCGCGCAGAAGTACTCGAGGAAAGCGCCGACGACGCCGATGCTCGTCGCCATGCCGGCGGCGATCCAGCCGGCACGACGCGCGCGGTCCACGCGTCCGGCGCCGAGGTTCTGCCCGACGACGGCCGCCGCCGCGGCCCCGAAGCTCACCCCCACCATGTAGACCCAACTCTCGACGCGGTGCCCGACGCCGAGCGACGCGACGGCCGGCGTCCCGAACTGCGTCGTCGTGCGGGTGAGCAACACGTAGATGAAGCTGAAGACGATCCCGGTGAGCGCCGTCGGCACGCCGATGCGGACGATCGTGCTGATCGTCGCCATCGAGACGCGGCCGAAATGCACCATGTCGCGGCGGTGCAGGATCACCAATCCGGCCACGACGCTCGCGAGCCGCGTGGTGAGCATCGACACTGCGGCGCCGGCGATGCCGAGGCGCGGCGCGCCGAAGAGACCCATGATCAGGATCGGGTCGAGCGCGAGAGCGGCGGTGACCGAGACGACCAACAGCGCGAGCGGCGTGCGCGTATCGCCGGAGGCGCGGAAGGCGGCATCCACGGCGAAGAAGCCGAAGACCAGCGGCGCGCCCCAGAGGTACATGCCGAGGTAGCGCTTCCCGAGCGCAGTGACCTCCGGTGACGTCTGTTCGATGGCGAAGAGCTGGTCGAGGAAGATGTGCCCGAAGAGCCCGACGAGCACCGAGAGCACGAGCGTGAGCACGAGGGCATCGCCGACCACGCGCGCAGCGAGATCGGGCCGGCGCTGTCCGTGGCGGCGTGCCGCGACCGCCGTGAGCCCGACGCTCACCAGCTCGGCCAGGCTCACCACGGCCCAGATCCAGAAGATCGACGTCGAGACCGCCGCGAGTCCGGTGGGGCCGATCTTGTTCCCCACCCAGTACACGTCGGCGGAGATGAAGAAGGTCAGCAGGAAGGTGCTGCCCATCGTCGGGATCGCCACCGACGCGATCGTCCGCAGCAGCGGCCCGCCGACGAGCACCGGCTGCGAGAGGTGCTCGTCCGTGGCGGCGACCGCCGTCACGCCATCGCGCGCGTCGAACGGGAGGGCGGCCGGCGGCTCGTGCTCCCCCGGGCGCCCGTGCGCCGCCTTGCTCACGCGCGCACGGGCGCGGGGAGGAAGGCCATCAGGCGCTCGGCGACCTGGGTGAGCGCCCTTGCGGCGGGGGAGGCGGGATCGCCGACGACGATCGGCGTGCCGCCGTCGCCCCCTTCGCGCACCATCGGCACGAGCGGGATCTCGCCGAGCAGCGGCAGTTCGAGTTCATCCGCGAGCTGCTTCCCGCCACCGGTGCCGAAGAGCGGCGTCGGCTTCCCGCAGTGCGGACAGAGGAAGTAGCTCATGTTCTCGACGATGCCGAGCACGGGGACGCCGACGCGCTGGAACATCTTCGCGCCGCGGAGCGCATCCCCCGTGGAGACCGGCTGCGGCGTGGTGACGATCACCGCACCGTGGACGTGCGTCGCCTGCACGAGCGAGAGCTGCGCGTCGCCGGTGCCCGGGGGGAGGTCCACGAGCAGGTAGTCGAGCACATCCCAGGCGACGTCGGCGAGGAACTGGGTGATGATCTTCATCACGATCGGCCCGCGCCAGATCGCCGGCTGGTCGCGCTCGATGAGGAAGCCGAGGCTGATCACCTTCACGCCGTGGGCCTCGAGGGGGACCATCTTCTCGTTCTCGATCTGCGGCGCATCGCTGAGCCCCATCATGCGCGGCACGTTCGGACCGTAGATGTCGCCGTCGAGGAGCCCGACGCGGAAGCCCTTCTGCGCGAGCGCCACGGCGAGGTTCACGGCCACGGTGGACTTGCCGACGCCCCCCTTACCGCTCGAGACCGCGATGACGCGGCCGAGGCCGGGGTAGGCGACCGGCGTCGGCGCGGGAGGCACAGCGCGCGGCTTCGGCTCCTGCCCCATCACCGGGAGCGAGCGGCCGGACGTCGGGGAGGGCGGGGGCGCCTTCGCCGGCACCGCGGCGGCCGACGGATCCTTCAGGTCCACTTTCACTTCCATCACGCCGTCCAGGCGTTCGACGGCCTGCCGCGCATCGCGCACGAGCGACGCGGGGTCGCGCGCATCGAGCAGCAGGGTAAAGCGCACCTTTCCATCCAGCGTGATGCCGACATCGCGCACCATGCCGGAGGCGAAGAGCTTCTCCCCCGTCCGCGGATTGGCGATCGCGTCGAGCGCGGCGGCGATGCGGGCCTGCAACGGTTCAGCCATCTCGTGTCGCCTCGGGTGTCGTCGTGGTGCGGACCTCCTCGATCTCCGGGACGCGGAGACGCAGGTGGGCCTCGATGCCGGTGCGCAGCGCATCGGCGTTCAGGTCGCAGTCGGGGCAGTCCCCCTCGAGCCGGAGCACCGCGACGCCGGAGGCGCGATCGAACGACTCGAGCTCCACCTGGAGCGGGTGGATGCGAAGCAGCGGCCGCAGCGACGTGATCGCGTCGCGGATGCGGTGCTCGATGTCAGCGCTCGTCTTGTTCCGTCGGAGGATCCCCATACCGCCTCCAAGATAACGGCTGCGCGGCCCCTCCCCTACCCTTCGCCGCCCCCGGCGCGGACGTAGGCGCGCGCGGCATCGACGACGCGGCGCTGCACCTCATCCAGCTTGCCGGGGATCATCGCTCCCGACGCCCGTGAGTGGCCGCCGCCGCCGAACTCCTTGGCGAAGCGGTGCACGTCCACGCCGCCGGTGCTCCGGAAGCTCACCTTCACCTGGCCGTGACCGAGGTCGCGGAAGAAGAGCGCCATGCGCGTGCCGGCGACGCTGCGCGGATGCTCCGACAGCCCGTCGAGGTCCTCGGCCCGCACGTCGTACTTCTCGAGCACGCCGGCGGGGAGGGAGATCCAGGCGAGACCGCAGGCCGCGTCCACTTCGAGCGACGCGAGGGCATCGCGCAGGAGCTGCAGCCGCCCGACGCTCACCTGCGCGTAGATGCGGCGGTACATCTCCTCGGGATCCACGCCGGCGGCGAGCAGCTGCGCCGCCACCGCGTGGCAGCGCGGCGTCGTGTTGCTGTAGCGGAAGCCGCCGGTGTCGGTGAGGATCGCGGTGTAGAGGGCGCGCGCGATGGCGGGCGTGATATGGAGGTCCATCACCCGCGCGAGGTCGAAGACGATCTCTCCGGTGGCGCACGCCGTGGTGTCAGCGACGATCACGCTCCCCGGCGGTTCGGCGGCCGGCTGGTGGTGATCGATGACGAGCTTCGTCCCCTTGAAGGCGCGCACCGCGTCGGTGAGCGCGCCGAGCCGCTTGACGTCGCTGATGTCGAGGACGACGAGCTGGTCGCAGCCGTCGAGCGCCTTCGCCCCCTTGGCGCTCTGGTCGCTCACCCCCTCGAGGAGGAAGCCGAGGAGATTCGGCCACGGCGTGGGGTTCACGATCCGCGCCTTCACCCCGCGCTCCGCGAGCATCAGCGCGAGCGCCGCCTCGGAGCCGCAGCCGTCACCGTCCGAGTTGATGTGCGTGCTCAGCGCCACGGAGCGCCCGGTGGCGAGCGCCGCGGCGACCGCTTCGAGCGCGGCGCGGCGCGCGGGGGGGATCTCGAGCGGATCGTGGAGGAGGGTCGGCATCACTCGGGGGTGAAAGCGAAGCGGCGCCCGCGTGAGACCGCGGACGCCGCTCCAAAGATAATGCGACGAGCGGTCACCCGCCCGCGGCGTTGCCGACCTTCGAGTGCGAACGGCTGTAGCCGAAGTAGATCGCGAGCCCGATCGCCATCCAGACCACGAGCCGGATCCAGGTGTCGGCCGGGAGCGCGTACATCATGTAGCCGCAGATCGCGATGCCGAGGATCGGCACCAGCGGCACCATCGGCGTCTTGAAGGGGCGCGGGAGATCGGGGCTCCGGCGGCGCAGCACGATCACGCCGAAGCAGACGATCACGAAGGCCAGCAGCGTGCCGATCGACACCAGCTCGCCGAGCAGGCCGATCGGGAAGATCCCGGCCACGACGCCGGCCACGATGCCGGTCGCGATCGTCGTGACGTACGGCGTCTGGAACTTCGGGTGCACCTTCGCGAACACCGGCGGGAGCAGGCCGTCCTTCGACATCGAGAAGAAGACGCGCGGCTGCCCCATGAGCATCACGAGCACGACCGACGCGAGTCCGGCAATGGCGCCGATGTTGATGAAGTAGGTCAGCCACTTGAGCCCGGGGCCGGCCGCGGCGATCGCGACGTACACCGGATGCGGCACGTTCAGCGTGGTGTACGGCGTGAGCCCCGTCATCACCAGCGCCATCAGGATATAGAGCAGCGTGCAGATGCCGAGCGAGAGCAGAATGCCGATCGGCATGTCCTTCTGCGGGTTCTTCGCCTCCTGCGCGGCCGTGGAGACGGCGTCGAACCCGATGTAGGCGAAGAAGACGACCGCCGCGCCGCGTACGATGCCGGAGATCCCGAAGTGGCCCGTCTCGCCGGTGTTCGGCGGGATGAACGGGTGCCAGTTCGCGGTGTTCACGTACATCGCGCCGAAGCCGATCACGAGGAAGACGATCGCGACCTTCACGAACACGATCACGTTGTTGAAGTTCGCCGACTCCTTGATGCCGACCACGAGCAGCACGGTGAGCAGCCCGATCAGCACGACGGCGGGAAGGTTCATCACCGCACCCGGCGTGTGCACCAGCGTATGCGTCCCCTGCACCGTGAAGGGCGAGGTGGTCCACGCCGTGGGCAGATCGATGCCGAGCTCGCTGAGCAGCGCCACGAAGTAGCCCGACCAGCCGACGGCTACGGTGGACGCACCGAAGAGATACTCGAGGATCAGGTCCCAGCCGATGATCCAGGCGACGAACTCGCCCATCGTCGCATACGCGTACGTGTACGCGCTCCCCGCGATCGGGATCATCGAGGCGAACTCGGCGTAGCACAGCCCGGCGAAGAGGCACCCGAGCCCGGCGAAGATGAAGGAGAGGACGATCGCCGGTCCGGCGTACTGCGCCGCCGCGCTCCCCGTCAGCACGAAGATGCCCGCGCCGATGATCGCGCCGATCCCGAGCAGGGTCAGATTCGTGGCCGAGAGCGCTCGCTTGAGCGTACCCGACCCGGTCTGGGCCGCCTCGGTCTGCAGCGACGCAATGCTCTTCGTAGAAGACATGCTCATGCGGATATCTCCGGATTCTCGATGCGTGTGAGCTTACACTGGGCCGCGCCTATGTTCTCCGCCGCCCCGGCCGTTGTCAAGGAGTTCCCGACGCGAGTGCGGCGTCCGCCGCCCGCCGCAGCGCGCCAATGAAGCCCGTGACGTGATCGGGCGCCGGCGGCGGCGACACCAGGAAGGGATCCATCACCGTCGAGCGCAGCACCACGAGCCCGTCCGCTCCCGCCGCCTTCCACTCCGCCGCCGAACAGACGCCGAGCGCTTCCAGAATGGGGTCCACCGCACCGTCGTACATCGGCGTCTGGAACCGCGTGCGCGTGATGATGTACTCCGGCTGCGCACCGGCGCGGCTCAAGCTCATCCGCTGGTAGATCCCTTCATTGAGCCCATTCACCGCCGCGAGCGTCCTCAGGCGCGGATGGTGCATCACCCAACACACGATGTTGATGTCCGGCTCGGGGAGCATCACCGCGCGGAACTCCCCCATCGATGCGGCGCCCAGCGCACCGTGCAGCCGGCGCGCGCCGAGCACGGTGCGCTCCACCAGATGCCCGTAGCCGCGCTCGTCGAGCGGCAGCACCTTGTGGCTCAGCCACACGCTCGCCGCCGCCGCGCCCGGCTTCGACCCCTCGAAGATGTAGCGGCCGAGGAATCGCTCCTCCGTCGCTTCGCCTTCCCGCACCTGAGAGAGATACGGCGGATCGGTGCTCACGAGTTCCCGCGCGCGGCGGTCCTTCAGCAGGAACGCGCCCGCCGGATACGGGATGTAGCCGAGCTTGTGCGGATCGATCGTCACCGAGTCGGCGCGGCCGAGCGCTTCCACGCCGCGCACCCAGTCCTCCCCCGGCCAGTCGAGTCCGAGCAGCGAGGTGCGCACCTCGGCGGCGCTCCGGCGCGAGCCGTCCCCCTTCCAGAGGACGCTCGCCGCGTAGCCACCGTAGCAGGCGTCCGAGTGCACGTGGAAGGTGACGCCGAGCTCCCGCTCAGCGCGTGCGCGGACATCGAGCACCGCATCGAGGCGATCGACGGCGCTCTCTTCCGTGGTGCCGCAGACAGAGATGCACGCCATGACGGGCGTCTTCCGCGCGCTGAAGGCGCTGACCTGGCGCCAGAGGGCGGCCGGGTCCATGCGGAAGTGCGTGTCCACCGGCACGTAGATCAGCTGGTTCGACCCGATGCCGAGGGCGCGGACGATCTTCTCCCACGAGTAATGCGCCGTCGCGGCGACGAGGACGACGCCGGCGGGGAGCGCGTCGCCGTAGGCTTTCGAGAGACGGCGCGCGTAGTCCTGGTAGCCGACCGTCGCGAGGGAGTGCTCGCTGAGCGCCTTCTGCACGTCGGCACGCGGCGCCGTCTCGAAGAGCGCGTGCCAGAGATCGAGCGCGGCGCCGTTCGTGATGTTGACGAGTTTCCAGAGGGGAAGTTCGTGCAGCGGCGCGCGTGAGCCATCGGGCAGCGTGACGTCGAGCTTCACGCCCAGTTCCTGCGCCGCGCCGGCGGCGGCGAGGGGGAGGTAGGCGATGTTGCGCGCGATCCAGAGCGCTTCGAAGTTCGCGACCGTGCCGCCGGAGGTGAGGTGCCCCCACGATGTGGCCACGTCGTAGCCGATCATCTGCTGAAGGCCCGCCGCCGCCTCGAGCTCGAGTCGCGTCGTGACCGGCGAACCCTCGAGCGCGACGTTGTTCGGATTGTAGAGCATCGCGGCGAAGTAGCCGATCTGGCTCGCCAGCGTCTGCTCAAAGCTCATGTGCCCCTTGTAGCGCCCCGAGAAGAAGGGGACGCCCTGCTTCAATTCGGCGAGGAGCCCCATCAGCTCCTGCGTCATCTTCGCGACCGCGCGCTCGTAGCCTTCGGAGCGCTTGTCGGTCTCGCGGATGGTGAAGCCGTCTTCCGGGTGGAAATTGCGCCGCCAGAAGACGTGGTCGCGGAGAGCTTCGAGGATCAGCTTCTCGAGCAGGTCCGCATTCTCGGCGCGCGGGCCGAGGAACCAGGCGGGGAGGGAGGGGGAGGAAGGCATGGGGGAAACGACAGGGGTCAGGGGTCAGCGTTCAGGGTTCAGGGAGCGAGCACTGCAGTGCCTGAACGCTGAACCCTGACCCCTGACCCCTGTCCTTCTCAGAGACTGTAATTCGGCGCTTCCCTCGTGATCGTCACATCATGCGGATGGCTTTCCCTCAGCCCGGCCACCGTGATCCGCGTGAACTCCGTCTCCGTCCGCAACGCGTCGATGTCGCCGCAGCCGACGTACCCCATGCCGCTCCGGAGCCCGCCGACCATCTGGTAGATCACGTCGGCCACCGGGCCCTTGTAGGGCACGCGGCCTTCGATCCCCTCGGGGACCAGTTTGCGCGCCGACATCTCCCCTTCCTGGAAGTAGCGGTCGGCGCTGCCGTCCTGCATCGCGGAGAGCGAACCCATGCCGCGGATCATCTTGAAGCGGCGGCCTTCCAGCAGGAACGATTCGCCCGGGCTCTCCTCCGTGCCGGCGAGCATCGAACCCATCATCACGCTGCTCGCGCCGGCGGCGAGGGCCTTCACGATGTCGCCCGAGTACTTCACGCCGCCGTCGGCGATCACGGGCACATCGCCGGCGCCTTCAACCGCTTCGAAGATCGCGGTGAGCTGCGGCACGCCGACGCCGGTCACCACGCGCGTCGTGCAGATGGAACCCGGGCCGACGCCGACCTTCACCGCGTTCACGCCGCGCTCCACCAGCGCACGCGCCCCTTCACGCGTCGCGACATTGCCGGCGATGAGCTGCGCATCCGGGAGCAGCGAGCGGAGGTCCGCCGTCGCCTTCAGCACCGCCTCGGCGTGGCCGTGCGCGGTGTCGATCACGAGGGCATCGACGCCGGCGTCCACCAGGGCGCGGGCGCGCTCACGATAATCGCTCCCCGCGCCGACGGCCGCCGCCACGCGGAGCCGGCCGTGCTGGTCCTTGTTCGAGTTCGGGTACTGCCGGCGCTTGTGGATGTCCTTCACCGTGATCAGCCCCTTCAGCTTCCCGGTCGCGTCCACGACCGGGAGCTTCTCGACGCGGTACTTGCCGAGGATCTTCTCGGCTTCGTCAAGCGTCGTGCCCATCGGCGCGGTGATGAGGCGGTCCTTCGTCATCACGTCGCGCAGCGGCTGGTCGAAGTTGCGCTCGAACTGGAGGTCGCGGTTCGTGATGATGCCGACGAGGAATCCGTCCTTATCGACGATCGGCACGCCGGAGATCTTGAAGCGCATCATGAGGGCGTTCGCCTCACGGAGCGTCGCGTCCGGCTTGAGGGTGATCGGGTCGAGGATCATCCCGCTCTCGGAACGCTTCACGCGGTCCACCTCGGCGGCCTGCCGATCGATCGACATGTTCTTGTGGATCACGCCGATGCCGCCCGAGCGCGCGATCGCGATCGCCATCTCGCTCTCGGTGACCGTGTCCATCGCCGCCGCGACGAGCGGGACGTTGAGCGGGATGCCGGTGGTGAAGCGGGAGGACGTCTTCACGTCCTTCGGATGCGTGCGCGAGTGCCGCGGCACGAGGAGGACGTCATCGAAGGTGAGCGCGCTCTCGGCGCGCACGCGCGTGGCGGCCGACCCTCCGGCCACGATACGCGAAGGCCCGCCCTCCGCCGGAGCGGAGACAGCGGGCCGGTCTTTGGAGCGAGTCGTGGTAGCCATGGCGAAAGCTAGACGGGTCGCGGAATGAAGTCCAGAGCGCTCAGGCGCCGCGGCGGACCTCCCGCCGGCTCCGGCGCTCCAGCCGGCGCCGGACCACACGCGGCAGGAAGAAGGCCGCGGCCGACACCGTTGCGGCGAGGTGCTCGTCGCTCAGCTCGTCCGGGTGGCCGCGCCAGTGGTCGAGCACGACCCGCCGCCCCGCGTTCCCGATGAGACGGCGCACCGCGAGCAGGAGCAGGAACACATCGTCCGCCTGCCCGATCACCGGGATGAAATCAGGGATGAGGTCGATCGGCATGATCGCGTAGGCGACGGCGCCGGCGAGGAGCAGCTTGTCCACCCAGGCGACGCGCGAATCCATGATGAGCCCGCCGAGCATCCGCAGGTAGTGCGGGATCGCCATGATGGCGGCGACGAGGGTGCGCCGCGCGCCGGTGCGCGGGCGGCGCGGGGGCGGGGGGGTCATTTCGGCTTGGGTGGGGCGGCTGGGGGCGGGACCGTACCGACGGGCTCGGCGCTCGGCGCTCGGCGCTCGGCAGTGACGCGGGTCGCGGCGTCGTAGGCGTCGGTGGCGACGGTCTTTCCGGCCGCCGCGACGCCCGACAGGACGTTCATCGCCTTGCTCAGCAGTCCCATGGTCTCGGCGATCGTGGACGCGGAGACCTTGCCGGCGCGGAGCGTGTCCTCGACCCCTTCGGCGAAGCGCTCGAAGGCGTTCGGAGAGACGGCCGTCTTTCCCGCGTACTTGGACTCCAGGAACTCGACGTAATCGAGGAGCTGGTAGCCGCGCTCGTCGGGCTGCTCGTCGAGCGCGGAGGATC
>Ga0315271_10000709_pt1 | contig 19225 bp, 25 predicted proteins | sample C3_top_MG_FD_204664 | JGI IMG/M metagenome (GOLD analysis project Ga0315271, IMG submission 204664) | Sediment microbial communities from Yellowstone Lake, YNP, Wyoming, USA - C3_top | ecosystem: Environmental > Aquatic > Freshwater > Lake > Sediment | place: USA: Wyoming | collected 2017-08-01
GCGACGGGCGGCAGGGAGAAACTCGACGGCAAACGTCAATCGAGACCGAGCTCCTTCCGAATCCTCTCGTACGGGATGGGGACTTCGTTGGGGTCCGCGAGCCTCTTGCGGGCTATCTCGACGTCCAGCTGATCCTCGAGCTTTTCGAGCAGCCTGAGGTCTTCCATGGAAACGACAGCCGCCACGGCCTTTCGGCCCTTCTTGAGGACGATGCGCTGCCCTTGCCGAAGGCGGTCAAGCGTGCCGTCGATTCGATTTGAGGTTTTGGGGCTCGCCGCGCGGCTCATCTGCGTGTCTCCGGAATTCATTCTATGCCTGTTGCCCGAGCTGGACCTGGCGGTTCGGTCCCGGGAGGCGCTGCCGCACGGTTTGAGGTTCGAGCCGCTGTTCGCGTCGGATCGAATGCTGATCGTGCCGCGTGGTCACGAGCTGGCGGGGAAGAAGCGCCCGACCCTCAGAGACCTCGCTCGCCATGCGTTCGTGATCCCCCCGGCGAGATCGCGATGGAGGCGGGATTGATGTCCATGGGCTGGTGACGCGGGAGGATACCGGCGCGTCATCCGCAATGGCCGCTGTGACGCGGTTGCTGGAGGAGGCGGGGAGGAGGGTGGGGTAGGGGGGGGCGGGAACCCTAGGAAGCACTGGCCAGGGCAGCAGCTATCTTCGCTTTCAACTGCGGCAAGTCCTTCACGACGGCTGTCCAGACTTCCTCGAGGTCGATGCCGAAGTAGTCGTGTACGAGGATGTTCCGCATGGCGGCTATCTGGGCCCAGGGAATGTCCGGATGCGCGCTTCGGATCCCATCCGACAGGCCCCGCACCGCTTCGCCAATGATCTGGAGGTGGTGAAGGACCCAGGTCTGGACGAGCTCGTCGCGATCGAATGTCGCGCGGCCACCGCTCGCATACTTCTCGATGCGTTCGATCGCCTCCAGGATGTCTTCGAGGCGTTGCCGGTCCCGCCTCAAAGCGGAATGGCCTCTTTCAGAACCCGATCCCGGATTCGGGAGCGAAGCCCACGAGCGATGGCGATGTCGACTTTGCGGCCGAGAAGGGCTTCCAGCTCGATAACCAGCGCAGCGTGATCGAGGAGGCTCCGCCCGGGCTCGAGATCCACGAGCAGGTCTACGTCGCTATCCGCCGAGGCCTCACCCCGCGCCACGGACCCGAAAACGCGCACGTTCCCCGCCCCGTGGGCCTTCGCCGCGCGGAGGATCGCGGGCCGGTTCTCGCTGAGGAGTTCTTCGATTCCCATGGTCAGCACTCGAAGAGATTGTAGTCGCTTGGGGCCTTCGCACGATTGAGGCGTACCCGTCCCTGGCTCTCGAAGTGCGAAACCAGCGCGACATGGAGTCGTTAGATCAGTTCGAGCCGCTGTTCGCGTCGGATCGAATGCTGATCGTGCCGCGTGGTCATGAGCTGGCGGGGAAGAAGCGCCCGACCCTCAGAGACCTCGCTCGCCATGCGTTCGTGATCCCCCCGGCGGGTTCGACGTCGCGCCGCCTGATCGAGGCCGCGTTCCTGCGGGCCGGCCTGAGGCTGGAGATCGCGATGGAGGCGGGAGGCGGATGTCCATGGGCTGGTGACGCGGGAGGGTACCGGCGCCTCATCCGCAACGGCCGCCGTGACGCGGTTGCTGGAGGAGGCGGGGAAGAGGGCGGGGTAGGGGGGGCTAGGCGGCTTTTGTGGGGGTATATAGTTTCTTCCATGGTGAGCGGTCAGGCCCGAAGGAAAGACATTTACGGGGGGCGGGATCCGCTTCTCCTTGCGGCCTATCCGGTCGTCGAAGCGGCGCACTACCTGAAGATGCCCGTGGCGACGCTTCGGGCCTGGACGATGGGTCAGGGGTACTCGGTTGGTTCCGAACGCCGGGTGACGGGCCGCATCATCGACCTCCCGAGGCGGGGCGCGCCGATCCTCTCCTTCGTGAACCTCATCGAGGCGCACGTTCTCCGTGCGTTGCGGACGGAACACTCCTTCTCGATGCAGGCCGTGAAGGCAGCTCTGAATGAGCTTCAGAAGCATTCCAAGTCTGATCATCCACTGGCTTACGAAGATCTTTTCGCTGGCGCTGGAGATCTCTTTCTCGAGAAGTACGGCGATCTGATCAGCCTCACGAAGTCGGGGCAGATCGCTCTCAGGGCGACCTTGCAGGCCTTTCTGAAACGGATCGACCGAGGGGCAGGATTCGCTCCCCTGCGTCTTTACCCGTTCATTCGATCCATGGAATTCGAAGGCCCGAGGACGGTCACGGTCGACCCGCGGGTCGCATTTGGGCGCCCCGTGATCACGGGCACCCGGATTCCGACGGCCGAGGTGCGGAGCCGCATCGACGCGGGCGAATCGCTGGAGGAGGTCGCCGAGGACTTTGGGCAGGAGAAATCGAAGATCGAGGACGCGATCATCTACGAGCGCGGCCTCGCGGCCTAAGCTCCCGCCGATCTTCCTCGACGAAAACCTCGCGGGAAAACGCCTTCCCGAAGGACTCCGGAAGGACGGCTTGACGGTCAAGCTGCTTCATGAGGAGTTCCAACGGGGAATTCTGGACGCCGACCTCTTTCCTTTGGTCGGAAAGCAACGCTGGATCCTGCTGACGAAGGACAACCAGATCAGGCGCCGGCCGTTAGAAGTAGATGCCTTCATTGCCGCGCGATTGCGAGTGTTCGTATTCGAGTCCGCGGAAATGACATCGGAGGAGATGCTCGACGCGTTTCGAGGTGCCGTTTCAGCGATTGACCGCGTCGTACGGAATCAGAAACCCCCGTTCGTGATGCGAATAGGACGTAACGGGCGGGTGACGGCCCTGTGGCCGGAACCAAGGAAACGCTGAGCCGGGAACGACGGCCTGCGGGTGGGGGCCGGCGAGGGGGGCTCGGATTCGCGAGGCGTACCCGTCCCTGGCTCTCGAGGTGCGAAACCAGCGCGACATGGAGTCGTTCGATCAGTTGCTTGCGGGCGAGCTGGACCTGGCGGTTCGGTCCCGGGAGGCGCTGCCGCACGGTTTGAGGTTCGAACCGCTGTTCGCGTCGGATCGAATGCTGATCGTGCCGCGTGGTCACCTCAGAAACCCCTCGCTCGCCATGCGTTCGTGATCCCCCCGGCGGGTTCGACGTCGCGCCGCCTGATCGAGGCCGCGTTCCTGCGGGCCGGCCTGAGGCTGGAGATCGCGATGGAGGCGGGAGGCCGGATGTCCATGGGCTGGTGACGCGGGAGGGTACCGGCGCCTCATCCGCAACGGCCGCCGTGACGCGGTTGCTGGAGGAGGCGGGGAGGAGGGTGGGGTAGGGGGGACGGAAACCACGGCCTCGTCACCGGCCCTGTTCACCCCTCCGAGATCCACCAAGGCCCGCCTGCCTGCCAGCGCCCGGCGTACTCCGCTCCCCGAGCGAGAGTCGCCAGAACCGGGCCGGCGAAGAGTGCGACGCGCAGCACCCAGGCCTCAAACCCCAAGGAGGCATCGATTCGGTTCTTTGAAACGAACGCCTCCCATTGCCGTTGCTTTCCCGCGTCGCGGCCGAATCGACTCGTCAAGCCGGCCGGGGTTGCGACGATCGGCGTGTTCCTTCTTTCGAATGTCTCCCGGATCGCACGGCCCATCGCCGCTCCATCGAAGTCCCGGATCCGCGCGAGCGTGGCCACGTCGAAGTAGTCCTTCATCCTGGTGTTCGACTCGCCCAGATCCACCATCGCGTGGAGCTTCTCCGCAATGGATGTCTCTGCCTGATAGGTGCGCAGCATTGGCCTCGGAATGTCCAGAAGAGACGGATATTCGAGCCATTCCGGCGGCGGGTAAACGGCGTCTCCCACGCCGACATCAAGCTGGAGCGAGAGCTTGACGGTGCCGAGTCGACCCTCGACCCTGACCCTCTGACCCCCGTACTGGTCGGTTTCGCGGATCGCAATAGAGGCGACCGTGTCAGGCAGAAAAGCTACGCCGTCGTCCGGGTCGCACGGGACGACGGCGATTTCCCGGAAGATCTGTTCAAGCTTCTCCGGCGTGATCTCTCCGAAACCGAGAAGATCAGCGTCACGTGTCGCACGCACGGATTCGCCCGCCCAGACAAGCATCATGAGCGCGCCTTTGAGGACGAATCGCTCCGCGTAGGCGGATTTCGACAGGCGATAAAGGAACCGCTCCAACCCGAAACGCGTGAAAAGAAGGGTGGGCTCGACACCAAGCCCCTTCGCACGATTGACGATGCGTGTCTGGAGGGACTGGACGAGGCCCGTGTTTGGCTGACTCATCCCACGAGCGCCTCGAGGTATGGACGCATCACCTCTCGAACCCTGCAAATTCGGGCGAAGGGATCGATCTCGCCAGGCTTGACCTTCCCTGACCGGATCGACTCACGGAGGGCCTCGACGGCGACGTCTAGGCCCACTTTGTGCCGGAACTTGAAGAGATCGGCGATGGTTTTCGCGAGGCTGTAGATGCGTACGCGCCGGCCCTCGATGGTGATGTGCTCCACTCCCCTCGTAAACGCTCGACCTGAGAAACGAAATACGCGCAGAGGCGGATAGTCGAGCTTGGGCGCACGCGACCGCCTCTCGATCGCAAGCCAGATTTCTGATGGGTTCTGGGTCGTGACGTCGTGAAAGCGAAGGGCGGATAGCAGACAGACGACGCTCTTCGGCGCGGCCGATGCCGCAATCACAAGGCTGTGATGTTCGGTGATCTCTGCACCCGGGAGACGGTACGTTCCATGACTCACACGCTCGACCGTGCCCCGATCGACAAGACGCGCAAGGGCTTGCGGGTGAATGCCCGCTGCGGCAGCCTCGCCCGCCGAGAAGATGCTTCGACGAGCGAGCGTCCTGGGAATGGAGGGAGAGATGGCCATGTGAGGGATTGTTGACATATGAGATAAGAATGTCAACGATTTCTCACATGGCTCGGATTCGCGAGGCGTACCCGTCCCTGGCTCTCGAGGTGCGGAACCAGCGCGGCATGGAGTCGTTAGATCAGTTCGAGCCGCTGTTCGCGTCGGATCGAATGCTGATCGTGCCGCGTGGTCACCTCAGAAACCCCTCGCTCGCCATGCGTTCGTGATTTCCCCGGCGATGTCCATGGGCTGGTGACGCGGGAGGGTACCGGCGCCTCATCCGCAACGGCCGCCGTGACGCGGTTGCTGGAGGAGGCGGGGAGGAGGGTGGGGTAGGGGGGAACATTCTGCAGGTATGAGCCCCGCGCAAGTGCTTTCAAGCGGACGGATTACGGTGCCTCGAGAGGGCGTTGCGGGCTTCTGCCGGAAGCACCACATCCGGCGGCTGGCTTTGTTCGGGTCGGTTCTTCGAGACGACTTCCAGGCTGACAGCGACGTGGACGTTCTGGTCGAGTTCGAACCCACCCATGTTCCCGGGTTCTTCGCGCTCTTCGGGATGGAGCAGGAGCTTGGGAAGATCGTCGGCCGCAAGGTGGACCTGAACACACCGGGCTCGCTGAGCAAGTACTTCCGGGCCCGGGTGTTGGCCGAGGCCGTGCCGCTGCATGACGCAGCATGACGAGGGCGCGCGCCTCCGGCACATGCTGGACGCTTCGCGCGAGGCTGTCGGGTTCGCGAAGGGAAAGTCGAGAGCGGATCTTCATGCCGACCGCGGCCTGCAGCTGATCCTCACGAGGCTTCTCGAAATCGTCGGCGAGGCGGCGAACAAGGTGGCTTCTACCTCTATCTCTTTGGCGTCTGCGGCCGGAACATCTTGAGGAATTCGTTGACCAGGTTCAGGTCGAAACGTTCCGGGTTGTACCGCGGGCCGGCCCAGGTTCGCACGCGTTCGTGCTCCTCGTGCGCCGGGTTGCGCCAGGCCTCGAGAAACCCCACGTAGCCGCCGGTGCCTCCGCAGTCCTCGGGCGGCGCGGCACGGGCGCCGGCGAGACAGACCGGATAGCGGATGGCGGGGTCGGGCGAGAAGCGCTTCTCGACGGCGATGTCGTGGATCCAGTCGTCCCCGAAGTCGTACGTGTACGAGAAGCGCGTGACATCGCCTGTCACGAGGTCGCCGAGCCGCGTCATGCGCGGGTGACGGGGACGGACGTCCTCCGGGAATTCCGGGTCGGGTTCTGTCACTCGCGACGTCCCGACCTCGAATGCGTAGAGGTGGCTGTGCTCCCACCCGAAAGACCATTGGATGATCTCGTGAAGGAGATGGAACGTGCGCGTGTTCGTGACGTGAATGACGCGATAGATCGGCCGCTCGATGTCGCGGATCCGGATCCGGAGCTGAAGGACCTCTTCAGGGAAAGCGGCGGGCTTCATCGAGCACCATTGTGCGCGAGGCCGCGGGCATTCTGGAGGGCGCGCGGCGATTGAAGGAGGATGTCGCCGGAGAGCCGGAGGTGCCCCGGGGGCCCGTGCGGGTGGGGGCCGGGGAGGACGGGCTCGGATTCGCAAGGCGTACCCGTCCCTGGCTCTCGAGGTGCGAAACCAGCGCGACATGGAGTCGTTCGATCAGTTCGAGCCGCTGTTCGCGTCGGATCGAATGCTGATCGTGCGGCGTGGTCACCTCAGAGACCTCGCTCGCCATGCGTTCGTGATCCCCCCGGCGGGTTCGACGTCGCGCCGCCTGATCGAGGCCGCTTTCCTGCGGGCCGGCCTGAGGCTGGAGATCGCGATGGAGGCGGGAGGCTGGGATGTCCATGGGCTGGTGACGCGGGAGGGTACCGGCGCCTCACGCGCAACGGCCGTCGTGACGCGGTTGCTGGAGGAGGCGGGGAGGAGGGTGGGGTAGGGGGGGTAGGGGGGCTAGGTCAAGAGTTCTTTGACGGCTACCTCGAGGCCCGGCAGCTCTTCGTTCACCGCCTGCCAGACGATGTCGAGGTCCGCGACGAAGTACTGGTGTGCGAGGACGTCGCGCATTCGCGCGAATCCCCTCCAGTCAACGGCGGGATGGCGCTCCGTCAGTTGTCCGGGAGCTTCTTGACGGCCTCCCCGATGACCTCGAGGTTGTGGAGGACCGCGTCGCGCGTGCGCAGGTCGGAATCGAGCGTCTGGCGCGACGCACCTGCGAGGTAGGTCCGCACGCGGGTTGCGGCCTCGAGGATGTCCTCCAGGTAGAGCCTAAAGTCCCGGGACATCCTGCGCTTCTGCGAGGACCCGCTCGCGAACGAGAGGCTTGATCGCCTCGCGGATCACGAGGTCGACCTTGTGACCGAACAGCCCCTCGAGGAAGTCTGCGAGGCCCATGTAGTTCCGGAACGTCTTCCTGTCGAAGTCGACGAGGAAGTCGAGATCGCTCTCGGGCCGCGCTTCACCTCTGGCGGTCGAACCGAACAGAGAGAGGCGCCGGACGCCGAAGCCCTTCAGAACGCCTGTCTCGCGCGCGAGGGTGGCAAGAACCTCCTCGGCTCGCGGCGCCAGTCCGGAAGTTTGCACGACGGTGCTCATGGCAGGCCGATTATCGCGCGGTCGCCCTCTCAGGTGTAGACCAGCCGCCCGCGGGCCTCTGCTGATCGTGCCGCGTGGTCACGAGCTGGCGGGGAAGAAGCGCCCGACCCTTAGAAACCCTCGCTCGCCATGCGTTCGTGATCCCCCCGGCCCCGCATGCAGCTCCCGTGGCAAAGAGAGCCGCTCTGCTCGATCAAGATCGAGATTACCGCTGACGAGCCGGTAGTCTTCCCGGCACCTCGGCGACCGCTCCTTCACGGTTACGACGACGGCCTTCGCGCCGACGTGCTCGTCTACGCGCTGGAGGAGATCGTGGCGGAGAAGCTTAGGGCGTTGCTTCAGAGCGAGGCGCGGCGGTTGAAGCGCGGTTGGACCCGCCCGCGGGCGCGGGACTTCTACGACTTGTGGCGCGTTCTCGGCGATTTCGAGAAGGACCTCGATGTCCGGGTGATCCCTGCAGTTCTTCGGAAGAAGTGCGAAGTGAGGAACGTGTCGTTCTCGTCGGCGGACGACTTCTTTGCAGAGGGGCTCCTCGCGGAAGTCGACGCAGCGTGGGCTCAGTCACTCGCCGCTCTTGTCTCAGACCTTCCGCCGCTATCGAAGGTGCTGTCGGAACTCCGGCCCAAGGTAGAGCGGTTGCTAGCCCGGTAGCGATCTGCGTTCGCCTCCCACCCGGCCTGAGACACCGAATGTCCGTGTCGGCTCCCTATCTTCGAGGGGAGAAGTGCGTCGCGATCGAGGCGGTATCGCTTCCCGAAAGGACGTTCTATGACTCTCACCGGAAAACGACTCGATTTCCCGTCGCCGCCGCGCAGGAAAGTGCCGCTTGGCGCCTGGCCTGCCTTCGAGAGGAAGCTCGCCGAGACGCTGGGTGCGCTGGAAGAGGATCAGTACCTGGTCGTTTCGGCGAAGCGTGGCTGGGCCTACGTGCAGTTCGCCGCGCAGGGGTCGTTCGGGCTGCGCGCCGAGTGCGTCGGCAACAACTACCTCGACGAGGCTCACGCGCTGAGCGCCGGCCAGACGGCTTTGCTGCGTGAGATCGGCTGGTCGGCTCCCACGGGAACGCGTGGCTCCCCGAACTTCTTCCGGGACTTTGACCGTCCGGTTCCGTGCACCAACGCGGCCCGGATGGCCGTGCGCGCGCTGACCGAGGTGTTCGAGATCCCGCATCCGGGGTCTCTCATGTACAAGGCGTTCGACAAGAAGCAGCGGACGATCCTGGTCCCGACGCTCGGGCTGAAGCACGAGGAGCCCGCGCCGCCGCCCGAGAAGCCGCGCGAGGACGCCGTGCAGGACCTCAGGGCGCTCGTCTTGAAGGCTATCCGGGAAGGGTCGGGGAACGCGGACCTCGAGTTCACGCCGGACGGGGACGTGGCGCTGCGATTCGGAAGCGCCGCGGTGTTCGTCCGCGTGCTGGACGATCCGCTGTGTGTGCGGTTGTTCTCGCCGGTGCTGGAGGACGTGGAGGCCGACGACCGGCTGCTCGACCGCCTCAACGAGCTGAACGCCTCGATGCGCCTCGCGCGATTCTTCGTGGTGGAGGGGAGGGTCATCGTCGCTGCGGAGCTGTTTGTGGCGCCGTTCGTGGCCGAGCACGTGAAGCGGGCCTGCGTGGTGCTGGGCAGCCTCGCCGACGAGTTCGGCGGGATGCTGCAGAAGGAGTTCGGGGGGCGAAGGGCGTTTGAGGAAGGGGCGGAAGGGGCGGAGGTGCAGTAGGCGGCTAGCTAGGCGTAGGCGAGCCGGCCGCGGGCCTCAGGGATGTCGCGCCCCAGCTGCTTGGCGGTCTCGAGCCACTCCTGAATTGCAACCTCCGCGGCTGCAATCGCTTCGGCGTACGTAGGTCCGTCCGCCGCGCAGCCCGGGAGCTCGGGAACCTCGGCGATGAACGCCTCGTCCTCCTTGCTCCAGTAGATGATGACCTCGTAGCGGGGGCTCATGGCTCGGCCACCAGCTTATACCGAACGAGGATCGTTCTCACCTGCTTGACCTGGTAGGGCTTGGCTTTGCCAGCCTTCTCCTGGAGGTTGAGGATCTCGATGACGCCGGTTCGCCAGTAGATGTGGTGGCTTCCGCGAACGCGGTACTCGAAGCCCAGGCTCTCGAGCAAGGCGCAAAGATCGGTGAACCTGATGTTTGCGTCCGACGCGCCTGAAAGCACCTGATTGAGCAGCCGGTCGTGGCGGGTCACGGAATGAAAGTTAGCACGCTGGACATTCGATGTCCGCTTCCTGAACGTATCTTCCAAGTAGATGTGGATCATCACGACCTCCGGCTTCCTCTCCGTCGTCCAGAACCTGAATTCCACGGGCCCTGAGGACGCGCTTCTCGTCCGCGGGCGGGTGCGGGCAGATCTTGAACGCTTCGCCGACTTCGCGGCGGGGCGGGGCGCGCGCTCGGCGGTGGTGGAGTCGCCCGACGCCGACTACGGCTTCCGGCTCACGACATCGCGCGAGGTGCTCGCGGCCTTCGTAGCCGAGCGCGTGGCCGCGCTCGACTACCCGAACTTCAAGAGCGAGATCTATAAGGCCGACCCGGTGCGCGAGAACGTCTACGAGGACGCCTGGGCCGTCCTGCACGGACTGAGGAACGTGCGGGCGTAGAAGAATCCCTTCGGAGGCTTGCCGGTCCTCTCGCCGGTCGATACTGTAGGGGCAACACCCGACGTCGGCTCGAGGGGAGGATGAGACCCATCGACAAGCGCACCCTGGTCGCCCAGTGGGCGTTCGACACCCGGCCGGTGCTTCTCCGTTTCCACCTGTGGCTGGAAGACGTCGAGCTCGAGCGCTCGCAGCCCGAGCCCGTCTCGGATCACTCGTTCACGCCCCGCGGCATCGCCCGGTGCCTCGCGATGACGTCGGCGGCCACGGCGCTCGGAACGCGCCTCTTCGGCGGCTACGGCGAGGGGGCCGAGGCCGACAAGGCGACGCTGAACCAGGCGAAGAAGTCGGCGGACGCGATCAGCGCGTACGTGATGAGCGAGGGGCTGTGGCACCTGACGCGCACGCTTCCCGAAAACCACGCGATCATGGTCTGCCTCGGCGAGGGCCTGATGCCGAAGGCGGGCGAGTCGGCGGAGATGGGCGCGAACCCGCTCCTCGGCTTCGGCCGCGTGTACGCACGGCCCGAGGTCGCGCGCGTCGTGGACAAGAGGGTGCGCCGGCTGCTCAACGAGTCCGGGCACACGTTCGAGCATTTCCACGACTGGCTGAAGTCGCGGGGCATCACGATCTGGGGCGCCGCCGTGGACACGCTCGAGAACACGGTGCGTTTCGCCGAGGGGAAGAAGACGGGCCCGATGTCGGTCTTCCACCTCTTCGACTCGCCGCTCGTCCTCGCGCGGCCGTACGAGTCGTACATGGGCTGCCTCACGGTGCCGCGGCGCGTGGCCGAGGCTGCCGACCGCGCGTCGCTGCTGCTCGACTACCGCACGCCGCGCGCCGACGTGACGCGCGCGATCGAGTCGGCCTACCCCGGCGTGAAGCGCGGGAACATCCACGTCTGGACGCTGCAGGGCGCAAACCGCGTGGCGCGCCTCGGAGCGCTCTGGGAGGAGTGGAAGGCGCTGGGCGTGCACCTCGTCGAGGACGGGTGGAAAGCGCCGTCGGGCCTCGAGGTGTTCACGGACTCGGGGACGTACGCGCCGACGTTCCTCATCGGGAGCTGGGCGGACGGGGCGGGGGAGACGCACGTCTTCCTTTGCGACGGCTACGCCGCGACGGCCGAGGCGATGCAGGCGGCCAGCCTCGCGGACGTGCTGGACGTCGACGCCTCTATGTCGCTTTTCTCGCCCGGCTTCGACTTCCCCTGCGGCGCCGAGGGAAGGCTCATGGCGCTCGACCCCGACAGGCCCGACTTCGCGCAGCGGGTGCGCGAGGTGGTGGGCGGCCGGGACGTCCAGGTGGGCCGAATCTCCTCGTACGCGGACGCGATCCGCGAGGCGAAGGCCTGCAACGTCCCGACGGGCCGGGCCGCGCTCAGGCCCGGCGACTTCGTCCCCGCCAAGAACTGGCGGGTGCTGGCGTCGACCGGCTACATCTGCGACGACCCGTACACGGGCACGGCCGGCGTCACGAGCATGGGCGACGGGGTGTACAAGGTGACGACGAAGCTCTCCGCGCACCAGGCCTCGAGCGTCATCACGTTCACGTTCCGGCTGATGGAGCCGCTCGACAGGGCGCGCCACGTCTTCAGCCCGCTCCTCGTCCGCTTCATGTCGGGCGTGGACTACACGACGCGCCCGGTGAAGATCTCGGACTCGGGCCGCATCCGCAACGAGCTGCAGACGATGTTCTCCCAGGCGCTCGAGCACGACGGCGACACGATCCGGATCCACTTCGACCGGATCGACGACAAGGTCGTCCCGCGCGAGAACCAGAAAACGATCCGCAAGGTGCTGGAGTGGTACCGCGAGAACCACCCGGCGTGGTTCTCGTGGCTCGAGATCGGCGGGACGACGCCGCGGATCTGAAGTGGCGAACGTCAGCGTGAACAAGGGCTTCCTGGTCGGAGTCGTGGCCGTCCTCGGCGCGGCCCTTCTCGCGCTGGCGTACCAGCTGGGGAAGGCTTCCGTACCCGAGGGTGTTCCCGCGCCGCCGGCGCGGATCGAGCGCATCGCCCCGCGAGCGCCGGAGCGAATCGTTCCACCGCCTGCGCGGGTAGCCGCGTGGAGCACCGATTACGACTCGCGCCCGGTCGCGGGGCCGACGCCGTCCTCCCCGGCGCAGGATGCCGCACCGCAGGTGGCTGCGGGCCAGGTTCCGGCGCCGATCGAAGGCGAGCGGAGCGGCGGCGGGGACATTTCGATGCGAGCCGCCGTCGCGGCGTACTTCTTCGCGGTGGAACGGATCCAGGTGGGGTCGATGAGCGGCAATGCGGAGAGCGTGGGCCAGGAGATGGCGGCAGCCCTCGCGAGCGGCGACACGTCGAGTCTCGACAAGATGATCCGGGAGACGGAGGCGGCGAAGGCGCGCCTCGCGGCTATCGCGCCGCCCGCTCCGTGCGCCGCCCACCATCGCGAGAGCCTCGGGAGCCTCGACGACGCGCTGGAGGTGCTGCGGTCCCTGAAGGCGGCAATGGAATCGCCCGAGCCCATCGGCCAGCTCGCGAACGTCACCACCCGGGCGCAGGCGCTGCGCTCGCGCGCCGAAGTCCTTCAGAAGGAAGAGCTGACGCTCAAGGAGCGGTACGGGCTGAAGCGGTGAGAGCGGATATCCCTCGCGCTATCGAGGCTCGACCTCGAGGTGCTGAGCCGCCGCGACACGCTTGAGAAGTCGTGGCCTCGAAGTTGAGGCACGTTTGCGGGCGCCATGCACGGGCCGGCGCGCGAGCCTCGCCTTGTTGAGCTCGTAGTCGGCTTCGAGCCGGATCCACAGCTCCGCACTCGTCCCGAGGACGTCGGCCAGCTCGAGAGCGGTGGCCCCGGTAATCCGTTTCCGGCCACGCACGATCTCGTTGATGGCTTGAAGCGGCCGATGCATGAGCCGTGCAAGCCGGGACTGGGTGAGGCCTCTCGCGTCGAGCTCCTCGGCGAGAACGTCTCCCGGCGGGATCGCGACGTCGGGCCATGCGCGTTCAGTCGCCATAGTGCTTGCTCACTTCCTCGACGCGCACGATCGTCCACGCGTCGTCCTCGAAAGCCACGATGAGCCGCTCACGCTCTCCGAGCCGGATCGCGAACTGGCCCCGCCGCTCGCCCTTGAGCGGGTGAATGGCCAGAGCCTTCAAGGCGAAGAGATCCCGGCCATCCCTTGCGGCCCAGAGCGTGTTGATGCGCTGGATGTACGTACGACCCACCTTTTCGCCCCATTCGCGTTGCGCGAGCCGGATCTCGCGATAGCAGCGCTCCAGCCGGCTGGTGGCGAAACGGACGACCACTCCCGCGCAATCTACCCTTTCACCCCAAGGGTGTCAACTCCGGGCCGCCGTCATAGACTCCGCCGATCTCATGACGGCGATGGGGATGGACACATGAAGGCCTTCACGAAGTGGCTCGGGGCGCTTGCGCTCGCAGTCTCCGCGGCGGCCGCGGCCCAGAGCGGCGACGATCCCTTTCAGTGGCTCGAAGACGTCCAGGGTGAGAAGGCCCTGAACTGGGTCCGCGAGCACAACGCGAAGTCGACGGCGCTCCTCGAAGCGCGCAAGGAATACAAGCCGATCTACGCGCGGACGCTGGAGATCCTGGACTCGAAGGAGAAGGTCCCGTTTCCGGAGCTCCTCGGGGAAACGGTCTACAACTTCTGGAGAGACGACGCGCACGAGCGCGGCCTCTGGCGGCGCACCTCGCTCGCCTCGTACCGTACGGCCTCGCCCGAGTGGGAGACAGTGCTCGACGTGGACGCGCTCGCGAAGGCGGACGGCAAGGCCTGGGTCTGGCACGACGCGCAGTGCCTCCCGCCGGCTAACGTGCGCTGCATGGTGCGCCTCTCGCCCGGCGGCTCGGACGCCTCCGTGGAGCGCGAGTTCGACACGTCCACGAAGCAGTTCGTCGCGAGCGGCTTCACGCTGCCCGAGGCCAAGTCCCGCGTGTCCTGGCGGGACGAGGACACGCTCTGGGTCGGGACGGACTTCGGGCCCGGCACGCTCACCGCCTCGGGTTACCCGCGGCTGGTGAAGCTCTGGAGGCGCGGGACGCCGCTGGCCGAGGCGAAGACCGTGTTCGAGGGCAAGGCGGAAGACGTTGCCGTGAGCGGAAGCACCGAGATCCTGAGCGACGGGCGGTACGACTACGTCACGCGCACTCCCGCGTTCTACAAGCTCGAGGCGTTCCTCTACCTCGACGGGCGCCTCGTGAAGATCGACATGCCCGAGGATGCGCGGCTGCGCGGGTTCTTCCGCGACCGGCTCATGATCTCCCTGCGCAGCGACTGGACGACCGCCGGCAAGACGTACCGCGCGGGCTCGCTCATCGCCGGCACCGTCGACGACGTTCTTCGCGGCGTCCACCGCTTCGACGTCCTCTTCGAGCCCGGCCCTCGCGTGTCGCTGGGGCGCGTGGATCGCACGCGCGACCGCGTGCTGATCCAGACGCTCGACAACGTGCGCAGCCGCGTCACGGCGCTCGCCCTCGAGGACGGCGCGTGGAAGCGGTCCGATGTGGCGCTGCCCGGTCTCGGCACGGCGTCGTTCGCGGCCGCGAGCGACCTCACGAACGCGTACTTCTTCACGTACCAGGACTTTTCGTCCCCGACGTCGCTGTGGCTCGCCGGGACCTCGGAGCCCGTGAAGGTCAAGTCGATGCCCGCGTTCTTCGATGCGACGGGGGTGAAGACCGAGCAGTTCGAGGCCGTGTCGAAGGATGGCACGAAGATCCCGTACTTCGTCGTGACGCCGAAGGGGTTCAAGGCGGACGGAACGGCCCCGACGCTCCTTTACGGCTACGGCGGCTTCGAGCAGTCCGAGGTGCCGCGGTACAGCGGCACGATCGGCGCCGCGTGGCTCGCCAAAGGTGGCGTCTTCGTCGACGCGAACATCCGCGGCGGCGGCGAGTTCGGACCGGAGTGGCACAAGGCGGCCGTGAAGGAAAAGCACGTCCACAACTTCGAGGACTTCTCGGCGGTCGCGAGGGATCTCGCCCTCCGGAAGATCACCTCCTCGCACCACCTTGGAATCATGGGCGGCTCGCAGGGCGGCCTCCTCGTGGGCGGGACGTTCACGCTCTACCCGGACCTCTTCCGCGCCGTCGTGGCGCAGGTGCCGCTCGCCGACATGCGCCGGTACAACAAGCTGCTCGCGGGCGCGAGCTGGATGGCCGAGTACGGAGACCCCGACAAGCCCGAGGACTGGGCGTACATCAAGACGTGGTCGCCTTACGAGCTGTTGAAGAAGGACGCGAAGTACCCGACCCCGTTCTACTGGACGAACACGCGCGACGACCGCGTACACCCGGGCCACGCGCGAAAGATGGTCGCGAAGCTGGAATCCCTCGGGCACCCCGTTTACTACTTCGAAAACACGGAGGGCGGGCACGGGTCCGGCGCCGTCAACAAGCAGACGGCCCAGGTCACGGCTCTCCAGTACGCGTACCTCTGGATGATGCTGCGCTGAGGGGCGATCGGCCGACTCCAGTCGGGACGATCCACGGGACGCTCTCGTACATCTCGGCGGACGAGACGAACCGTCCGTCCCGCATCGGCGCAGTCCGGTCCGCCGCTTTCGCCACGTTCGGGTCGTGCGTCACGAGGACCATCGTGGCGCCGCTCTCCCGGCACCATCCGGACAAGAGGCCGAGGATCCGCTCGCCGTTCTCGGAGTCGACGCTTCCGGTCGGTTCGTCGGCAAGAAGAAGCCGCGGCTCGCCGACGAGGGCGCGCGCCACGGCGCAGAGCTGGCGCTCGCCGCCCGAGAGCTTCGTCGCCAGCGTTTTGGCGCGGTGGGCGAGCCCGGCGCGCTCGAGCATCCCGCTCACGCGTCGGCCGCGCTCGGCGCGCGCGAGCCCGAGTCCCGCGAGCGGGAGGGCCGTGTTCTCTGCGACGGTGAGGTGCGGGATGAGGTGGTGGAACTGGAAGACGATCCCAACGTTCTCCGCGCGCCAGCGCTCGGCCGGAGCGAGCGCCGTTGAGGCGCGGCCGTCCACGAGGAGCTCTCCCGCGTCGGGCACGTCCAGCAGCGCGAGGAGCGAGAGAAGCGTCGACTTGCCGCACCCCGTCGGCCCGGTGATCGCCACCTTCTCGCCGGGGGCCGCGGCGAAGTCCGCGTCAAGAAGTGCACGAACGAGCCCGCCGTCGAAGCTCTTCGAAAGGCCGTGTGCCCGGAGGCCGACGCCCGGCGCCCTCATCCCTGGGCCTTCCCGACCCAGAAGGCCGCCATTTCCACGACGGAGCCCGCCATGACGAGCAGCTGCTTGGCGCGCGGGCGCTCCGCGAGCCACGAGAGGGCGAAGAAGACGGCCCCGAAGCAGACGACGAGCGCATACATGGCGCCCATCTCGCCCGTGAGACGCGGAACGCCAGCGAGCACGACCGCCAGACCCAGGAGCAGGTAGGCCAGCACGTAGCTGAGTCGATCGCCGAGAACGATCGGAAGCGTCCGGGCGCCGGCGACGAGGTCACCCGGCTTGTCCTCCACGTCCTTGATGAGCTCGCGGGAGGCCGTTGCCAGCGCCGCGCAGACAGCGAGCGTCACGATCGGCACGTCGATCCTCGCAGGCTCGTATGCGCCGAAGAGGACCGCCGAGCCGACGAGATATCCGACGAGCAGGTCTTTCGCGATCCCGAGCCGCTTGGACCAGCGAGCGTAGGCGATTACCAGGACGACGTTCGCCGCGCAGATCACGGCGCACCACGCCGAGAGCCCGAGACTTGCGGCTGCGCCTCCCGCGAGGCACGCCACGGCGATCGCGATCGCCGCCCGCTGCGTGACCGCGCCGGAGGGGATCGGCCGCGCCCTCCGGTTCACGCGGTCGCTCCGGCCGTCGCAGGCGTCGTTCATCGCGTTCCCGCCGGCGGTGACGAAGAAGACGGTGGCGGCGAGGAGGACCGACGTCGGCAGCGGGAGCGGCGCCCCCGTGAGATACGCGCCGAGAAGCGTGAGGGACGCCGTGGTGAGGCACGCGTGGAGTCGGACGAGGGCGACGACGGCGAGCACGTTCGTGCATCTCACGCGCGGAGGAGACGGGCGTAGAAGAGCGGGTCCGTCAGCGTCTTGCGGGAGAGGGTGCCGGCGATCATCCGGCAGATAGCGTCACTCACGCGCTGGCTCTTCACGGCTCTCCTGATCGTGAAGTTCAGGAGCGGGCGGAGTCGGGCGAGCTTCTGGAGACGCGCGGCCACCGCCAGTTCCCCCCTGATCTCCGCGTGTAGCCGGTCCTCGTAGCTCGCGAGGCTGGCGGCGCCGAAGTCGCCCTCGCGGACGGCCGCGCAGACGGTCTCGACGGCGAGGCGCGCCGACCACATCGCGTTCGCGATCCCCTCGCCCGTGAACGGGTCGACGAGGCCCGCTGCGTCCCCGAGGAGGAGAAACCCAGACCCGGAGGAGACGCGTCGTCGGCTCCCGACCGGCAGCAGTCCGCCCGACGGCGCCGCCAGTCGCGTGGCGGCGGCGAACCGCTCGGCGAACGGGGGCGCAGCGAGCGCTGCCTCCAGGCTCTCGATGAGATGGACCCGCTTCTTCCGCATCGGCGCGGAAAGCATCCCGATCCCTACGTTCGCGAGTCCGTCCTCGAGTGGAAAGATCCAGAGGTATCCGGGCAGGACGCTCTTCACGTAGTGCATCTCGATCCGGTCACTCAGGCCGGCCACGTTTCGGTAGTAAGCCCGAACGGCGACGACCGTGTGCCGCGGCTCGCGTCTCGCGAGTCCCAGGCTGCGAGCCACGGCCGAGCGGGCGCCGTCGGCGCCGAGGACGACCGAGCCCCGGAATTCCCGCTCAGCGCCGGTCTTCACGTCCCGGCCGCGCACGCCCCGGACCACGCCGCCGTCGCAAACGACGTCCGCGACCTGAAACCCCTCCCGACACTCGGTCGCCGCCGCCCTGGCCTTCGCAAAGAGAAACGCGTCGAAGAGCTCCCGGCGGATGACGAAACCGGTGACGAGATCAGGCCTCCCTGCGCGCGAGAGGTCGATGGACAGCTCGGTCCCGTCGGGACTCTCGAACAGGACGCGCCCCACCTCCACGCCCGGCAGGCGGCGGGCCTCCTCGAGGAGACCCAGCTCGCGCAGCACCGCGACCGCCTTGCCGCCGACCGCGTCTCCGCACGTCTTCTCCCGGGGGAAGACGGCCTTGTCGAGGAGGAGCGACCTCAGCCCCGCCCGCGCGGCGAAGAGCGTCGCGGCCGCCCCTGCCGGGCCGCCGCCGACAACGACGAGGTCGAAGGCCGAATTCATCACTTACGATTATCGGTGAACCCGGCACGGGGGGATACTGGCCCCGTGCTGGGCTCGTTCCGCGCTCTCGGGAGGCGTCCCGTCCGGACGTCTCTCACGGTCATGGGGGTCGCTGTCGGCTTCGCGGCGTACGTCGGAATCAGCGCTTCGGCTACGGGCTTCGTCGCCCGATTCAACGGAATCCTCGCGGCGACCGGCGCCGAGGTGACGGTGCAACAGGCGGGCGTCGGCTTCCCCGTCCTGTCGCGGATCGCGGTCGAGGATCTGGGGCGGATCCGCGCAAGCGCGAAGGCCCGGTCGGTGTCCGCGGTGGTGGCGCAGGTGACGCGCCTCGCGAACAACAACCAGCTCCCGGTCTTCGGCGTGTCCCCGACGGATGCCGTCGCGGGACTCTTCCGCCCCAAGGAGGGGCGGCCGCTCTCGTCCGGACTGGCGCTCCTCGGGCGCGCCGCGGCCGCGAGCGCCGGCGTGAGCGTCGGCGGCACAATCGAGGTGCTGCCCGGTCGCCGGATGCCCGTGGCGGGGATCTACGAGTCGGCGTACGGGTTCCTCGACGGTGGATGCGTCCTCGACCTTGCCGACGCGCAGCGCCTCTTCGAGATGGACGGCTTTGCGAGCCTCGTCCTCGTAAAGCTGGACGACCCCTCGCGCGCAAGCGAGGCAATCGCGGCGATCGATCGCGACCTGCCGCACCTCCACGCCTCCGTGTCGGAGCTCTTCTTCAACGGCTACCGCGAGCTCGAGCTGGTGGACCGGTTCGCGCGCTTTCTCGCCCTCGCCGCCCTCCTCGTCTCGGCGCTCGGGGTGGCCAACACGCTCGGGATGAACGTGGTGGAGCGGTCGCAGGAGCTGGCGATCCTCCGCGCCGTGGGGTGGAGCCGATGGCGGATCGCCGGCATGGTGCTCGCGGAGGGAGGGCTTCTGGCCGGCGCCGGCACGCTCCTCGGGCTGGGCCCTGCCTGGGCGTTCGTCCGGGCGACCGGCGCGGCCGGGCTCCAGCACCTGGCGGCGCCGAGGCCCTCCG
>Ga0315271_10000710_pt1 | contig 19212 bp, 13 predicted proteins | sample C3_top_MG_FD_204664 | JGI IMG/M metagenome (GOLD analysis project Ga0315271, IMG submission 204664) | Sediment microbial communities from Yellowstone Lake, YNP, Wyoming, USA - C3_top | ecosystem: Environmental > Aquatic > Freshwater > Lake > Sediment | place: USA: Wyoming | collected 2017-08-01
GCCATGGGTCTTCTGGCTGTTTTTTGGGAACGACGCCGCGGGATTCCGCTTCCGCTGCGCGGCGCACAACGTCCCGGCCTCTTCCTTTTCTTTCTGCTCACGGCCGGATGGTTTGCTCTGGCCTGCCTGGATATGGGCCGGCCCGTGGTGGACAAGATGATTTTCTCCGAGCTGATTTCCCACGGGATGCGCATAAACAGCCAAACGGTATTTACGTTCAGAACCTTCCATTCCACGCTGTACTTCCTTTCCCGTTTTGCGCCTTGGAGCGTGATCGCGTGCATCGGACTGTGGCGGGTGTTTCGTCACCCCGCTGCGGAGGCCTCGGAACGGCGATACGAACGATTCCTCACCTGCTGGCTACTGGGCGGGCTAGCCGTCTTTTCACTCGCTCCGCACCAACGCGGCGATTTGGTTTACCCGATCCTTCCGCCCGCTGCGATTCTCGCCGGCCGTGAGATGGAGAAGAGATTCTCAAAATGTTCACTCAAGGCCCTCTTCGCATCCGCGTCCGCCGTTTCGGTTCTCCTCTTCTCCGCCGTCGCCTGCTACTACATCGTGTTCTTTCGAACGGACCCTCTCGTCCTTCGCACGGAAGGCATGCGCTGTCTTGCGGCCGAGGTCCGGGCCCGGATCGGCAAGGAGGCTCCCCTGGTTTACGTCGACGCGCCCTTCGCGCTGCAATTCTTTCTGAACACGATGCAAGTGATCGTGCCGGCGGAGGAAGCCGCGAGACAACTGGATGGCTCGAATACCGTCTATGTGGCGGTCTGCAATAAGGCCAAGGTCACCTCCTTGCTGAACTCGCCTTCCTACACCGTGGCCCGCTGGCCGGAAACGGGTGTACCGTTCGTGACTATTTTGAGCAATCAACCCCTCCGCCCGCCGTCCGTGCCCTAAGAGGAGAGAAAGATGTACGCATCGACACTCATCGCCAAACGAGAGATAAGGAAACCACGTAGGAGACATTCAGCGCTTCGCGCCGCAACCTGTGCGGCCCTCCTGTTCAGCCTCGCTTCCGCCCGGGTCGTTTCCGCAACCGGCCAGAATGACCTCCGCCCCGTGCTGCCCCCGGAAATCTATGCGGCGCCCGGTGTGGAAATGTCTATCTATTTTGACAATGTCGTCTGCACCCAGACACCCGAAGCCTATACGTTTTGGGTCACCTGCCCGCTTGGAAAAACGCAAGCCCGGCGCTGGCGGGTCAAGCCGCTGGCCAGTCAAAGCGGCTCCTATCCGCTGACCCTTGAAGTGAAGGACTCGGCCGGCAGGAAGACGCTCGCCAAGGCGTCCGCATTGCTGAAGGTCGCCGGCCGGAAAACCGATCGCTCGAAGAGGCTTCGGTTGTTGATTGTTGGGGATAGCCTGACGGCCGCCCAAGTATACCCCGTGGAACTGGCGCGCTGGCTCGATGAACCGGGCAATCCAAAATGGGAAATGCTCGGCAAGATCCAGGCGTCCGACCGGGTGCGGTTTGAGGGATACAGCGGCTGGCGATGGAGCACGTTCGTCACCAACTATGTCGAGGGGCAGGTGGCGGAGCCGAACCGGGGGACCAGTCCCTTTGTTTTTACCGAAAACAACGGCAAGCCGAAGCTGGACATTCCCAGGTATCTCCGGGAGATATGCAACGGTGCCCCCCCCGACGTGATTGTGATTCTGCTCGGAATCAACGACTGCTTCGATGCGAGCTACGCACCGGAAAACAATAAGCTGGTCAACGATACGATGGATTTCATGTTTCAGAATGCGGACACCCTCCTGAAGGCGTTCCGCAAAGCCGCGCCCGACGCACGGATCGGCCTCTGCCTGACCCCGCCACCCAACGCACGGGAGGCCGCGTTCAGTCAAAAAGGATTTCCTCGTTGGAACTGGAAACGGGTTCAGCACGCCCTCGTCCAGCGGCAACTTCGGGAGTTCGGCGGTCGCGAGAAGGACAACGTCTTTATCATCCCGATTCAGTTGAATCTGGATCCGGTGGACGGGTTCCCCGAGAACGATGCTGTTCATCCGAACACCGAAGGGTACAAACAGATTGGCACGAGCCTCTACAGTTGGCTCAAGTGCCTCCTTTCGGACGATCCGGCGCCATCCAAGTTCCCGCGGCTCCCCGGAAAAACGCCCGCGAGCCGCTGACCAGCCCGTTCATCCAATTCGCCTGTTGTTCTTGCTATAGCCCTTCGCATTTGGTTATGTGCTTCGCATTGTATATGCATAAATGGAGGATCTTATGAAACGGATGATTCAACGATGGGCGATGGGTGCGGTGCTTTTGAGTCTGATCGCGACGGGGCGGGCCGATCTGACGAATCATCCTGCGGCCGGGATTCTCTGGCTGGAGAACTTCCAGCCCCTGACCGTCCACGCGGACCCCTACGCCGGATGGAGCGCGGGGGCGACGCCCAACTGCGCGATCACCGTTCAGGAGGGCGCCCTGACGCTTTCCGAAATCGGCCTCGCAAACTACGGGGGCGCCATGCGCTATGTCCCGTACGACCTCGTCACCGGAGACGGGGGCTTCCCTTATCTGCAAATACTCGTGGCTGCCGGGAGCGCGGAGTTCTCCGTGGCCAATGCGTCCACCGGCGGCGCCATGATGACCGACCGGCTGTCCGCGCCGGGTTTGTTTTCGTTCGACCTCCGGAAGATACCCGGATTGAAGGAAACGACGAGTCCGGGCTTCTTCGCCCTGCTGTTGAACGCTTTCGGACCGGAAGGACGCAATCCGGGACCGGCCGCGCGCCTCTCCTGGATCCGAACCACCGCCTCGAATCTCGATCATATCCAGGTCAAGCTGGAGGATGCGCAGGTGGACAAAGCGCCGGGGTACGGGCTGGCCTCGGTCGGAGACAAGATTCAGCTGAGCCTGAACACCTCGACGCGGTGCAAAAAAGTCGTATTTCGCATTCTCGACGGACAGACCGGCAAACCCCTCCTGTTGGACGGACGCACGGAGTTTCCGGCCCCGTATGATCCGGACAGCATGGGCCGATCCTGGCTGGCGACCCTGCCCATCACGGAGAAATCCCAAGCCGACTTCAAAACGTGGACCGTGACAAAGGGCGACCTGCAAGCCGGAAACACCCGGATCCTGGTCACCGCCGAGGTAGATGGCGGGACTTATCCTGCTCTTTTCACCACTCCCTCCTTTGGCTTTGACTTGATGACGGGGCGCAAAGCGGACGGTGCCGCCGGGGCGGAGGATCCCCAGGCGCTCCTGCAAGGCGCCACGTTGCTGGAATCCAATTTCGACCAGGGCACTGATCCGCACTGGCGGATCGTCACCGGAAACGAATGGGTTTCTCTGCGGCAGCGTTTCGGCGACACCTCGGATTCTCCGGGTCCGGACGGACTCGGGGCCTGGGTGGCCGCCGGGGAATCGTGGTGGGCCGACTACACGGTCTCGTTGGATGTCGCAGAGGTCCTGGATGGCATGGGCGAATTTTTCCTGGCGGCGCGGTTTCAGGATCCCCGGAACTATTACGCGCTGGAATGGACCAGCAGTCCGGAAGGGAGCGGACACATGCTCCTGCTGGTGCGCTGTTTCGCCGGCCAGCGCTATGAGATTTCACGGGCCACAGGGGTCTTGGGACTCGACAAGCCGCCCTTCCGGCTCAGCCTGTCTGTTTCGGGTGATTATCTGACCGCCAGCCTGAACGGCCAGCAGGTGCTCGCGGGCTATGCGGGCGACTTCCCGTCCGGTCCGGTCGCCATCGGGGGAATCAGCCGGCAGATACTCGTGGACAATGTTCTGGTTACCCGAATCGTATCGCAAGGGAAAAAACAGCAATTCCTCAGCGATTTCAAATTCAAGTATGACCTTGCACCGCGCTATTTTCTTCGCGACACCGGCAAACTGGACTTACCCTTCACCGTCACCAACTCGGGAACCCAGGCGCTGGAACAGGTGCATCTGGACATCGTTTTTTCCGGGCCCGAGGCGCCCTCCTGGGGCAACGAGGCCCAGTTGGGCCCCGGGGGCGACACCCGACTCGCCCCCCCCTTGAGTCTGGATATTCCCCGGCTCGAACCAGGGGCCAAGATGACCATCCGCTACCCGATTGACACCCTCCGGCTGAAGAGCGGCGAGTACTGTCTGCACACCCGCGCAAGCATGGCGCGCGAGGGTCTGTCCCGGGACGAGACCCTTTCCATCGGGATCGCCCGAAACTGGAATCCCGATCGTTTCAACTATCTGACCTGGGGACCGCCCGACGACGAGGCGAGCATCCGCGACTACGCCGAGCACGGGCACACTTTGGCCCTGGTGAATGTGGGCGGACGCGGCAGTGAGCTGGAATGGAAACACCTCGGCAATCCCGTGCCGGAAGCGGAGCTGCCCCGCACCCAGGGCCAGTCCGGACTTTCGTCCGCCAAGTTCTCCCTGCTCGACTACTGCCTCAAGTACGGCATCCTCGGCGGAGTCAATCTCCAGTCTAATTCCGGCACCCATTTCCCCGAGGAGGTGCGCGGGACATTCAAGAACAACGCCCATGGCTGCGTGCTGCCCTACCATTCCCTCTTCCGTGAGTTCTCGCTCAATTTCGCCCGCACCTACGCCAAGAAGTTCGGGGCCTACCCCGCCTGCCGCCTCTTCGGGATCAACACGGAAACCGAGTTCGAATTGCAGCCCGACTTTTCCGAGGTCGGCCTCGAACGCTCGAACCGCCTCTTCGGCGGACCACCGCCGGAGGGCGCGGTGACATGCGACGGCCTGCCCGGCGACCAGGTGCCCGGGCTGGTGACCGACGGCGTGGTCGACGACAAGCATCCGGTGGCCCGCTACTACCGCTGGTTCTGGAATGAGGGCGAGGGCTTCAACGTTTTGGCCCGCGACATGGCCAAGGTGATCCGTGAAGTCAATCCCGCGATCCTGACCTTCCACGACCCGTCCGCGCGAAGTCCCGCCATCCGTGACCGGCACGACGGCCTGAACAACTTCGATTGGACCTACACCAACCCCAACGCCCTCACCGTGCCCTACAAGACCGAGGTACTGCGGTCGATGGCCAAACCGCCCTTCGACGCGGTCTGCAACTACGTCCAGGTGCTGTGGAAGAAGGGCGTGACGAGTCCAAAGGATGAGTGTCCCTCGGCCGCCATCCTCCGCCTCGGACTGCTCTACACCACCAGCCGCCCGGTCTATGCCGGACATTGGAACACGGACTGGATGCGCGCCGAGGCCCATCTGGACCGCTGGGAGGCGGTGAAAGACCTGAACGAGACCCTCTGGAAGCCGCTGGGCCCGGTGCTCACCAAGCTGACCGATCCACCGCGCGAGATCGCCTTTCTGGTCTCCTACAATAACCTGCTCTTCCAGTACCGCAACCGGATGAGCCCGTGGACCGCCGACATATTCTTCGCCGCCTGGCACGAGGCCTTCATGCGGGCCGGGCTGCCGGTGAACATCGTCTTTGAGGAGGATGTGGCCGAGGGCAAGCTGGCCAAGTACAAGGCGGTGTTCATCCCCGGAGGACAGCTCATCGGCCGGGCCGCCTACGACCAGTTGCTGGCGTATGCGAAGCAGGGCGGCCGGGTGGTTGCCGACCGTCAGCTCGGCTATGCGGTTCCGGGGGTCGAGACCCTCGCCACCGATCTGCAACCGCTGGACTATCAGAACTGGAGCTACGCCTCGGGCGGGAAGCTGTCCGCGCAGGGGCAGGTCGACCTGGTCTGGAAGGCCACCGATGAAATCGCCAAAGTCTTTTCCGAGGCCCGTTCGCGGGTACCCACCGGCGGCGACAAGTGGCTGGTGGTCAACGAGCGGAAATGGCACGACACCCGCTATGTCTTCGCCGTCAATGACCACCGCTCGGCCGGAACTCAGGTCGGGCAGTACGGCGTCATGTTCGAGAACGGCGAACCCCTGACTGCGACCGTGACGATGCCCGGGCTCCGGGGTCCCCATTTTGTGTATGATCTCGTGGAACGGTGCCGGATCCCGACCGAGAGTACGCCGGCCGGACTGAAGTGGAAGAAATCCTATGCGCCGGCTTCGGGAACGCTTTTTGCCGTTCTGCCTCAGGAAATTTCCGGTCTGGAATTATCGGTACCCGAACAGCCGGTGCAGGCCGGTCAGTCGTTCACGGTGTCGGCCCGGCTCCTCGACGCAGCCGGAAAGCCTGTGCGGGGCCGGCTTCCGCTCAAGTTGACGATCTGCGATGCCCAGGGCTCCGTCTCGGAGTACAGTGACATCTTCGCCTTCGAGGATGGCGCATTTTCCAAGACAGGGCGGATCGCCGTGAATGACCTGACAGGAAGCTGGTCCGTTCGCATCGATGACTTGACGACAGGGCGTTCCCTTATCAAGTATTTCAAAACCTTGCCCGCTGTCGCCGGGCGCTGAACGGGGAACCACAGGCCGGACGGAGAAGACGACCATGCCATCGTTGAAAACATCCTACGAAGAACAGGTGTACGCGGGCGTGCTCGGAAAAGTCATTGGCGTTTACATGGGGCGGCCCATTGAGGGCTGGCTCAAGGCCAAAATCGAGGATCGCTGGGGCCGGGCCGATCACTATCTCCACGAAGACCAGAAGGTCCCCCTGGTAGTGACCGACGACGATATCTCCGGCACCCTCACCTTCATCCGGGCGCTGGAGGATTCCGGGCGCTATGCGAAAACGCCGCCTGGTTTCTTCGGCGACACCTGGCTGAACTACCTGATCCCGTTTCAAACGGTTCTGTGGTGGGGCGGCATGGGAATCTCGACGGAACACACGGCCTACCTTCGTCTGAAGCAGGGGCTCCGCGCTCCGCGCTCGGGTTCGATCGCCACGAACGGCCGCGTGGTGGCCGAGCAGATCGGCGCGCAAATCTTCATCGACGCCTTCGGGCTGGTCGCTCCGGGACAACCGGAACTCGCGGCGAAATTAGCCCGGCGGGCGGCGGGCGTTTCCCACGATGGCGAGGCGGTTCACGCCGCCGTCGTGGTCGCCGGCATGATCGCCGCCTCCTTTATCGAAAAGGACATGACCCGGCTTCTCGATCTCGGCGCAGGCCTGATTCCCGCCGATTCGCTGATCGCGCAGGTTCACCGCGACGTCCGCATGTGGACGGCCATCGATCGCGATTGGCGAAAGACGTATGACCGGATCGAGCGGAAGTATGGGTACCACGCGTACGGCGGCGGCTGCCACATCGCGCCGAATCACGCGATCATGGTCATGGCCTGGGCCTATGCCCCGGATAATTTTCACGAAGCGCAGACCATCATCAATACGGCCGGATGGGACACCGATTGCAATGCCGCGAATGTCGGCACCCTGATGGGAGTGAAAGTCGGCTTGGCTCGAATCAATGAGTTCTACGATTATCAGTCTCCCTTTGCCGACCGCATTCTGATGACTACTGCGGACGGAACGCGAAACGCTTCGGACGTTCTGATCGAGGCCCTTCACATCGCCCGCATCGGCCGAAAGGTTATGGGATGGCCCGCGCGACCGGCTCCCAAGGGCGGCGCCTGGCATCACTTCGAAATGCCCCTGGCCAGGCACGGATACCTTCCAGAGGCCGCAAGCGGACCGGCCCGGATCGAGAACGTCGTTGCACCGTCCGGAGAAGGTTCCCGTGCGCTTCGGATCGCCTTTCAAACCGGATCCCGGAGGCCGGTCCGCCTCTCGACTCCAGTCTATCCCTATCAGGAGAGACTCGCGTTGGCGAACTATCCTGTTGTCGGCACGCCGCGCCTCTCCGCCGGAAACCGGATCACCTTGCAGGCCGCGACAGGCCGGCTCACCGGTCCGGTCCGGGCCCGTCTCTACCTCGTCGGTCTGGATCCGGTCACCCGGAAACCGACCCGTCGTTTCCATGGACCCGATAAAATTCTGCGGTCCGGTCGCCAGGTCCGACTCGGACTGATCGTGCCGGATTCCGCGGGTTGGCCCATGACGGACCTCGGCATCGAACTGGCATCGGATCGCCCGGCGCGGGGAGACCTGCTCGTGGACCGGGTGACCAAGAGCGGCGGGCCGGGACTCCTCCTGAAAGCCGGGCGCTGGCCCATGGACGAAAAGGGGCGGGCGCTCGGCTGGATCGGCAACGAGGACAGGATCTGCGCCTTTGCCGCGGGACACACCCGCGCGTTTCCGGCCGGTATGACGATCACGCGAAACGAGGGTTTCGGCTTTCTGGTCACAGGCAACACCGACTGGCATGACTACTCGATCGGCGCGCGCTTCGCGGTTCATGTCGCCGAACGGGGTGGACTTCTGGCCCGGTTTCAGGGTCTGGAGCGCCATCTGGCCCTCGTTAAAACACCGACCGCGCTCCGGCTCATCCTCCGGTACTACGGGGAAAAAGTGCTGGATGAGATTCCCTGCTTGTGGGCAACCGACGAGGCGCACTCGCTCCGGCTGGCCGTAAAGGGAACGCGTCTCTCCGCATTTTGCGACGGGAAACAGGTGATGTCCGGAACAGAGGATCAGCTAGGTTCCGGGGGCGCCGGACTACTCTTCGATTCGGGCACGATCTATGCGGGAGACTTAGCTATCGGGCCCAAGGCCCTCCGCTTCTGACCGATTTTCGCATTGTCTGGCGGAACGTTCCCGCCTACAGTCATCGGCGATTCCATTCTTCACCGAGACCTTAGGAGATGCATCCATGACCCGAAGCCCGATTCCCTTTCGTATCTTGTGCGGTCTGTCTTTTCTCCTTCTCGCGGGAAGCTCCTGCAGGCATCCCGCACTCGGCACACCCAGCAAGCCCGCCATGCTTCCGCAACCCGAACTCCCCCCCCCGACGGTGTTGCCCGCACCGAAACCCGTGAAACAGGCTCCAGCCATTGTGCCCAAGCCGATCTCCGTCCTGGCTTGGAACATCGACGAACTTAGCAAGGCGAATCCGTATGGGGATTCCCCTTATCCGAACATCACCCAGTTCTTCTGGCTGTATGACGGCGCCCGGACGAACATCGCGCTGGCCAAACAGATGACCGACCGTCAGCCGGAGGGGCGGCGTGCGATGTTCTCCTGGGATCTGCATCGCCGCATGTTCACTCATCCCGACGACCAGTTGACCACCGAGAGCGGGGAGAAGTTCACCGCCTACTGGTGGGATCACGGCGTCCAGGACGCCCTGACCGAATTTGACACGTTCTTCAGGGAATTTCACGCTCAGGGCGGAAAGCTGGACTACTTCATTCTGGACTCCGAGCATGACATCGGGGCTGAAGTCAATTCCCCGGCGCGATGGAAAGCGGTGGCCAAAGACCCCCGGTTCAAGAGAATCCTTCTCGACCTCAACCGGACCTCCTACTCGGAGTTTGACGGACCCAATAAGCCCGGAGCTCACGGGTACTGGCGCTACTGCAATTATCGTTCCTGGCAATACTTCGGCAGAATTTACAACGTGATCCGCAAGTACTACCCGAACGTCAAGTTCTCGGACTACTGCGCCTACAACAGCCTCACCGACCTGGTGGCCTGGGGTCCGTTCCGGTTCGACGAAAAAGCCGTCGGCCAATACGGACTTCATGCCGGCACGCACCAGTCGCCTTCGCTCTATGGTGTGATCACGTATCTGGGCGACGTGGCGGTGGAAGGCAAGAAGTTCGGACTGGGTCCCTTCCGCTCCCTGATGCTCGCCGCCAATCAGGGACGGGCCTCCAAGTTCTCCTCCCCCGTTCCGCTGGCGCCCTGGATCGCCTGGCGCGGATACCGGACGGACTACGAAGACAAGCCTGAAGGGAGTCCGCCCCGGTCCTCTTTCGGCAATACGGATTACTACCAGGAACTGGTGTTTCACACCGCGATGCTCGACCCGGATTTCTTTTTACTGTGGAGCGCCTTCCGCTGGCGCGAGGACCAGAAGGCCGAGGACTGGTGTCAGGCGGAACACCTGCAACTGGTGGATCGGATGATGGATCAGATCAACGGATTGGTCGGCTTCTCCGACCGGAAAACCCTTGTGGACCGGCTGGCGCCCTGGCATGGACCGTTCCTGCTGTCCGGCTCTATCGGTAACGGCCAGAGCGTCTGGCGCCTGACGCCGGACCCGGATCAGTCGAAAGTCGCCCTGGCCGAAATCCTTGTCTGCGAAGACCCGCTGACCTTCCGGCTTGGCACCCAGACCCTGGTCCTGCCGGGTGCGAAGTTGATCCTGGAAAAGGAGCCCTTGTCGGAGGTCGGCTACTGGATCGTGGGTCCGATAGATTTACAGCCCGCCCTCTCGGTGCCCTAATTTACTTCTGATCGAGCCCGGGGGGGTTCGGGCAGGTCGATCAGGGCCTTGAGCACGTCGTCCTGATAGGAGGCGACGAGTTTAAATGCGTCTTGGGCGCGATCAAACGGAAATCGATGCGTCACCAGAGATCGGGCGTTCACCACGCCGTTTCGCATCCAGTCGAGCGCCGTTTGAACGCAATGATTCTGGCGGCGCACATTCTGAATACAGATTTCTTTGTGGCGCAAGGGATCAATCCGGAACGTGATGCGTTCCAGCGCGGGCGGAATTCCAATCAGCATCAGCTTGCCGCCGGGCTTCAGCAGCTCCACGGCCTGATCGAGCGCAGCCTGCTGACCGCAACACTCAAACACGGCATCGAGTCCACCCGGTTCCTGTTCTTTCACCCGTCCGACAACCTCGTCCTGATCCGGATTCCAGACCCGGACCGCTCCGGCGCTTTCCGCGCGGCGCAAGCGGCTGTCGATCCGGTCCGTCACATAGATTCTTTCCGCGCCCTGCGCTTGAGCGATCAGGAGAATCCCGGTTCCGATCGGGCCCGCACCTAGAATTCCAATGCGGGCACCCCTCAGGGGGATGGACTGCCGGACGGCATAAACCCCGATAGCCAAAGGTTCGGACAGGACGGCTTCGTCGAAGGTGAGGTCCTCCGGAATCTTGAAACAGCCGGCCTCCGGAATCACGATGAACTCCGAGAGGCACCCCTCCGCCTGGCCTGGACATCCGAGAAACCGGAGCTGGCGGCACGTGTGCGGACGGCCCGCATGACACTGATCGCACGTTCCGCACGATTGGGCGGGCTCGATGGCAATCCGGTCCCCCGGCTTCACGCGGGTCACGGCCGAACCGACCGACTCGACGATCCCGGCGCCCTCGTGTCCGACCGTGAACGGATACCTCACGATCTGACCGCCGATGCGACCCTCCTCGTAGTAATGCACGTCCGAGCCGCACACGCCCACCACAGTCATTCGGACCCGGACATCTCCGGGATTCGCGAGGACGGGAGTCGGCGTCTCCTGGAGTTCCAAGGCCCGGAGGCCGGTGAGTCGCATCGCCAGCATGTCATCTCCTTCGAATCAGGCCGATCCGGGAAGGGATCGGTCGCGGATTCCGTCCAGCGCCCGGTCGATCCGGCGCAGTACGCATTCCCGGCCTAGAACGGCGAGCAGATCGAACAAGCCGGGGCCGGTCGCCCGCCCCGACACCGCCACGCGTACCGGATGAATGAATTCGGCAACGCCAACGCCGCGTTCCCCCGCGACGGCATGCAACACCCCTTCCAGCGAAGGCGCGTCGAAGGGTTCCGCTGCCGCCAGTCGCGGCCGCAAGGTGGCGAGCAAGTCCGCCGCGCCTTCCTTCATCAACCGTTTCCGGACCGCTTTTTCATCCCAGGGAAAGGAGTCCGTAAAGAAATAGATCGTCTGCTCGGCGGTTTCCGCGAACCGCTTGATCCGGTCGCCCATGATCGCGAGGACTTTTCGGGCGGTCTCGATCGCGGACGGGTTTCCGTCGAACCACGGTTGCGCCCGCAGATTCCCGATACACCCCGCCTCACACATTCCGGCCGGCAGCCGGCGCATGTATTCGCCGTTCATCCAATGCAGCTTCACGGGGTCAAATTGGGACGGAGCCGACCGGACGCGGGCGAGGTCAAAACAGGCAATCATTTCATCCCGCGGGACGACTTCCCTGCCTTCCCCCGGGGACCAGCCCAGGAGCGCGAGAAAGTTAAAGAGCGTCTCCGGAAGATATCCCTTTTCCTTGAATTCCCCGACATACGCATCGCCATCCCTCTTGGAATAGGGCTTGCCTTGCGCATTCACGATCATCGGAAGGTGCGCATATTTAGGGAGCTCCGCGCCCAGCGCCCGAAAAAGCGCAACGTGCCGGTAGGTGTTCTCGATATGATCGTCCCCCCGGATCACGTGCGTGATCCGCATTTCGATATCATCCACCACGTTGGCTAAATGAAAAACCGGAAGTCCGTCCGATCGGACGATCACAAAATCTTTCAGATCGGCCGCCGGCTTGACCAGGTCGCCCTTGATTTCATCGTGGAACGACATGTCGGTACCCGGCATACGGAATAAGATGGCCTCGCCGCGTCCCGTCCCCCCTTTGTCGGACCGGTAGGCGTGCCCCCGGGCGACGAGGCTCTCTGCGGCAGCCTGATGGGCCTCGCGACGGCTGGACTGATACAGCGGGGGTTCGTCCACATCGAGTCCCAGCCAGGCCATGACGTCGAGCACCGTCTGGACCGCCTGCGGCGTAGAGCGTTCGCGGTCTGTGTCCTCGATCCGAAGAAGAAACTGACCGCCCATATGGCGAGCAAACAGCCAATTATAAAGGGCCGCCCGCATATTGCCGATATGAACCTGCCCGGTCGGACTGGGCGCGAACCGCACGCGCACCTTCATGAAGCAGCCTCTGGCTTTGCTCCGCAGAGCCGGATCGTCAGCCGCTTGTCCCCGCGCTCATCCGGCGGGCCGGACAAGGTTTCCATGCCGGGCACATACCGCAAGGTGTTATGAATCATCTTCCGGGCGGCGGCAGGCAGCGGCTCGAACACGTACGGGAGCCCTGTGGCGCGCACCCGCTCCGCGGCGTCCCGCGCGGCCTGCAGCAAGCGTTCGGTCTTCTGTTCGCGATGCCCTTCCACATCGAGCTCGACACGAATCTCCGGATACCCGGTCACCCGGGGCATGGCCCGGTGCAGAATCAACTCCAGAGCTTCAAATCCTCTGGCGTTCTGTGTGAGGAGCTCAGCGACGCCGCCTCCGCGGACCTGCAGGAGCACCTCCGAAAAGTCCTCTCGCCCGGACGCCTCAACGGACGCCGCTTCGTAACCCATCAGGCGCAGCACCTCCTTAAGCCATTTTTTCGCACAATCCTGCGCCGTTTTCAGGACATCCGTCGATAGCATGGTGGACCTCCGTGGGGTGCGGACATCACGCGGGCCGATGGGCCGCGTGGCGCCGTTGTAACAAGAGCTGTACGATCATCAGAGACTGATTGGCTGTCCAGTACAACACCAGACCGGATGCAAAAGAATAGAAAAACACCAGCATGATAATCGGCATCCAGGTCATCATTTTCTGCTGAGCCGGATCTCCGGCCGCCGGCGTGAGTTTCTGCTGCCACACCTGCACAGCCGTCATGATGAGCGGCAGAAGGTTCAGCCCGGCGAGGTAGGGGATCGCACCGTGAAACAGATTCTCCGGCTCGCTCAAATCCTTGATCCAGAGAAACGGGGCGAACCGCAGTTCGATCGCACTGCGTAAAACGACAAAAAGCGCGATGAACACCGGAATCTGAATCAGCATCGGAAGGCACCCGCTGACTGGATTGACCTTATGCTCCTTGTAGAGGGCCATGGTCGCCTGCTGCTGCTTCTTCGGGTCTTTGATCGACGCCTTGATTTTTGCGATTTCAGGCTGCAACTCCTGCATTCGTTTCATATTCTGGCCGCTCTTGTGCGTCAGCGGCCAGAACACGAGGCGAATGATGCAGGTCAGCAGAATGATCGCGATACCATAGTTAGGAATCAAGCGATGGAAAGCGTTCAACCCTCGAAGCAGTACTTTCCCGATCGGAGCCCACATGCCGAACTCCATCAGGTCCACCTGATGAAAGGCAAACCGGCTGAGCTCGCTGTACTGCTTCGGACCGGCATAAAGGGTGAAGACGCGTTCGACCGCATCGTCCGGGTTCGATGTCCAGCCGCCGGCATATTTCACATCGGCTTCCACCGAGGCCAGCGTGAGGCTCGGCTTAAAGCCCGGATCAGAGATCTCCTGCCCGGTAACGGTCCGGCGAATCGTGGCCGAAACGGACTCCGCGCCGCCTTCCGGGGTCAGGATCAGAACGAAATACTTTTCCTTCAGCGCAACCCAGTCCAGGCGTTGTCCGTCGATGGGAAACGTGCGATCCACGGATTCCGGCGGACGCACGCCGCGGTCCGTGGAAAAGAACTTCGCAAACTGCTTGCCCCAGTACTGCACCTTTTCACCGCCTGGCGACAGGGTATCGAGCCCCAGAAACTCCATGCCTTTTACGCGGGTTTCGCCCGGCCGGCCGCTCAATATCCCGAGCCGGAGCCGGTGCGGGGGAAGCGAGACATTTTCGCCGCGATCTTTGCGGAATTCGTCCCGGATGCTGAGCCGGTAGGCTTCGTCCAAAGTCACCGTCCGCACGAACCAGAGCCCGGACGCAGTATGTCGTTCAAAACGAAGCTGCCGCCCGTTTTCCAAGGCTTGGACGGTGAAGTCATTCGAGGCTCCAAGCCCCGGAAGTCCGGAATACGACAAGACGGGACGATCCGGAAAATTCAGGATCACGGGCGGACTGGTCCGATCCACGCTTTCACGATACTTCAGTAACTGGACCGAGCGAAGGGCCGCCCCATAGGTGGTGAAAGTCATTTTCACACAGTCATTCGTCAGAACGGGCCATTCCTCTGGCCGGGCAGGAGTTTCTTCCGTCTCCGCCGACGGCGCCGCGATCATGGGGTTGGGGTGTCCGGAAATCGCCTCCTCCGGTGCGGCCTCCGCCGGGACCGGAACTGCGGCGGACACGACCGGCGGCGCCGATACGGCCGGCGCGGCCGGGGCCGGAGCCTTAGGCGGAAACAGAGGAAGAAGGATCTTTCGGTCTATCGTTGGCCACGCCAGCAAAAAAGCGCCCAGCAGCAGAATCCACGGAAGTTCTTTTCGACTCATGACAGGGGCTCCTTCAGGCCGATCGGCCGGACTTGGGGACGGGATCGAACCCGCCCGAATGAAATGGATGACAACGCAGAATGCGGCGGATAGAAAGAGAAAGGCCGCGTAAGCTTCCGTGCTCGCGGATCGCTTCGATGGCATACCGGGAACAGGAAGGGCTAAACCGGCAACACGGTCCGATCATCAGACTGAGGCTGAGCTGATATCCCCGAATCAACGCTATCCACACCTTGCTCATGATTCCGTTCCGTGACCGGGCTTCGCCTCGAACAGTCCGGCCTTTTGAATCGCGTTCAATAGATCCGCCTCGACTTCGCCCTTTGCCGCCTCCAGCAGCGATCTGCGTGCGACGATCACCACATCCGCAGACCATTGCATTTCGGACCGGTGGATGCGAAACGCTTCACGCAACAGACGGCGGGCCCGGTTTCTCTGCACCGCACCGCCCACCCGGCGACTGGCCACCACTCCAAGCCGGATTCCCAAGGTCTCCACAGGAAGGGCCCAAAGGATCAGCCCTCTCCCGACGACTTTTCGCCCCCGATCATACACCACGCGAAATTGAGCAGGTCGGGTCAAGCGCTGAAAGCGGGACAGGCCCTGATCCGGACGGGCGAGGGACATGAAGCGCCTCGCCGTCAGATGCTAATGCGAGACCGGCCTTTGGCACGGCGATTAGACAGAACCTTGCGACCATCCGCAGTTTGCATGCGCGCCCGGAACCCATGTTTTCTCTGCCGCTTTTTCCGGTGCGGCTGGTACGTACGTTTCATGAACCTCGTCTCCTGCTAGTAAAAGGTTGGTCAGTATAGCCGAGCGGCGCAGAGTGTCAATGATTTACCCAGCGTACCTTGCCGCACGGCTGGACCCTGTCGGAACCCCGGGGCTCCCGCTCCCTGAATACGGCCTTGTCTTCCCCGCCCGGCTTACGGATGACCTGTGCGCAACCGCCCTGTCTGCGCCCCCGCATCGGATCGGTCCCGGATGCCGGACGCCTTTACTTCTTTGGAAGGACGATCACTTTGAGATTCAGGAAGCCCCGATTATTCAGGCGCGCTTTGGAATCCACGGATTCATTCGTATCAAAAAAGAGAAAGCCCGCGGTATTTGCAGTGAACTTCACCGGCTTGTCGATCAGGACAGGGCGGGCCAGCTTCCCCTGCCCGATCCGAACGAGCAGTGCGCCATAAGGGGCGGAGGGCATCTGCCGAAGCGCCGGAGCCTTCGCGACGGAATAGTGGAGAAATTTCGCATCACTATATCCGCCGGCGTCGCAGGCTTCACCCCGTTCGCCGATCGTCCAGCTTCCGTCCGGAATCACCCATATTTTATCCCCCCGCTTGACCTCGATCGGAGTCCGTTTCCACGGCACCTTGGAGTCCACACGGACCGGGGTTCCAGCGAGATCCATTTCCGCCTGAAACTGCCACTGCATCTTTATGCCCGAAGACACCCGGAACTCGGGCACGTCGTGATCCACATAATCAGCCAGAACGAGCGTCAAACGCACGGTACCGGGCATCAGCCGGATCGTACAGGGGGTGACCGCATCCTCGCCGGACGGGAGGGAATAGACTATTCCGTTCACGCCGATTCGAGCGCCCGGCGGACGCGTGATTACCGGAATATCGATTCCTTTGGCGGCCAATTCATCGCGCGCCTCGACGAGGGCGGAATCTTCTTTTGGCGGAGAACGCGCCGCCCATTGCAACTCGAAACCGACCCGTGCCGGAATTTCCTTGGTGTACGGGGTGCGAAGGACCAGCGGATCTTGATTCCCTGCACCCGGCCACTGAATGACATCCACGGGGGTTCGATCCTCAAGGCGTTTGAGCCGAAAGACGTAATTCGAACCTTCCGGAAGCGCTTGAACCGGTTCCCAGATCCAATCCGAACTTTGTCCGGACAGCTGGTTGCGCTGGGATCCCTTCTGAGGCTCCCGACAGGCATACACCGGAACCCGGAAAATATCCGGGCCCATCATGTCCGCGGTCCATCGTCCGACCGGAGTCCACTCGCCCTCGGCAAGACCGGATTCCGCGAAATATTCCTTAGGCGGCTCGGGCGGCGGAACGTCTTCAGGGGGCTTCACGGCTTCACCTGTCGCCGGATTCGGCTCCACAGGAAGCGGTTCTTCCGGCTTGGGCGGATCCTGCGTCAGCCAGCTTTCGAACACCGGTTGAACCTCTTCGGGAACCGGATGACCGGCTTTGCGGAGTGCATCGGAGAATCGGGCGAGCTGCTCGGTCCGGAGCTGACGGACTTTTTCGTCGTAGATCTGACTGGCGGCGTCGATTTCATCCCGGACGCCCTTCAATTGCTCCCGCATTTCAGGCCGGACTGTTTCGGGCCACTCCACGGGCTGTCCGTTACCCACCGCGGTTCGTGCGGTGTTCAACGTATCCCGAAACGTTTGGGCGACACGGATTCCCGTGGCATTGCGGACCCGGCGGGCTTCCGCCAGATCCCGTTCCGCTGCCTGCAACCCCCGTTGCAGGATAGGGAGCAATAAGGGGAGGCGCTGGGCTTTCGAGCGGGCGATCTCCCGGTTGAATTGCGCGCGGACCGACTGCCAGGAAGGGCTGAACAGAAGGGGATCCACTGGAGGGGCGGAGGCCACGGGCTCGGCCGGCGGGATCTCTTCTGCCCGAAGCCCGCAGGTCAGACCCGCGGCCAGCACGATCAACGCCGCCTTCAAGATCCCCGTTCTCATTCTCTCATGCTCCCGAAAAATCCATTCGGCAGGGATCGGACTACGGAAGCCGCGTCACCTGATCCATCGGCGCGTCCACGCTCCAGACGGTTTGCCCCGCATCGTCCTTCGCCTCGATCCGGACGCTGGACACGGTGACCGGAATCCCGGAGCGGAACGTGCGTTTCCCGTACGCTTTGACCAGGTCCTCCTCGCGGAGCGGAACACGGATGAAAACATGATAATCGAGATCCGCAGTCAGCCGCACCTTTTCCTCGCGGTGGACATACTCCGCAGGTTCGATGGTTCGCACGATATCCTTTCCGTCCGAGCCTTTATAAGGAAACTGCTGACGGAGTTTACAGATAAACACCATGCGGGAGATCGCCGTGGTCACGGTTGGCGTCATGCGCACCTGAACGATCTGAATGCCCGAAGGAAGCGGCTTTCCGTTTCGAACGTCCACCAGCCGCACGCCAGCCTCTCCAGCCCGCACAGTCGCGCCAGACCACAGCATCGCCACCAGAAGACCCCACTGGGTTCGTGTCATCGCGGGTTCCTTTCTTACTTGATCATGCGGCCGACCCGGCGGTATTGCCCGTTATAGTGATTGGCGAAGCCGCGCAGAAAGTCGTGGCCTGCCGGATCCACCATATATCCGATGCAATGGACGGTGGGGGGGCGCTGGCCGACCTTGGTGTACAACTCCGTATGCAATATGGTGAAGTGCTCAATAAAATCGGCAAGCGTCCACCACTGGAAATCGGTCGGCATGACGGGAGCAGGAGGACCCGCAACTCGATTATGGCCGCCGCTGGTGGTTCCACCCACCGTCACATCGCGCCAGTCCCAATGACCGCCTGTTTCCCGGCCGCTATCCCGCCCAATCTCCGTGATCCACACCCGCTCGCGGCTCGTCCGGACCTCGCCGCCCCCGCCCGTATCTCCCCCGTCGTCCGTGATGGCGGCCGCAGCGGCGGCCGCTCCATGTTGTTTCTGCCAGTCACTCTGCATCTTGCTCCAGGCCGCCATTTCCTTGCCGCTGAGAACTTTGGAAACCTTTGGAGAACCGTCTCCAATGACCAGAATCATGTCCGCGCGATTCTCAAAGGCCGCGGTCAGCGCGAGATCCAGCCGGGTGGTTCCTCCAGCGGCCTTCAGCCCGATATCCGAGGGCTCGATATTGCCTGTGATCAGACCCTTATTGGAGTCACTGGTATTGAACGGTTGCAACCAGAGCTTGGCGGCGTTCTTGTTCACTTCCGTCGCCGGCATCAGTTGTTTTTGCCATGCCGAGGCCGCATCGGCAAAGACAATGACATTGAACAGGGTGTTGGGCGACAAGGCGGCAATCACCTGATTGACCCGGTCCTTCACGCGCGCAAAGCCGCGCGGCCCGCCCACCTCTTCCTCCACCATGCTTTCCGACACGTCCACGAGAAGGGTGATCTTTTCCGCCTTGCCCCGAATTCCGAAGAAATCGAACTCCGAAACGCCCCCGCCGAAACCGCCCAATCCGAGTCCGGTTCCAATTCCGGCCCCTAACCCGATTCCGCTCATCGCTTTGAATTCCGGCTGGAAGGTGGTTTTGACGATTTTTGGATCCACGGGGAT
>Ga0315271_10000711_pt1 | contig 19194 bp, 16 predicted proteins | sample C3_top_MG_FD_204664 | JGI IMG/M metagenome (GOLD analysis project Ga0315271, IMG submission 204664) | Sediment microbial communities from Yellowstone Lake, YNP, Wyoming, USA - C3_top | ecosystem: Environmental > Aquatic > Freshwater > Lake > Sediment | place: USA: Wyoming | collected 2017-08-01
AGAAAGAGCCGGCCGGGACTCAGTCCCGGCCGGCTCTTTCACATTCAACTACGGGGAGCGCGCTACGCGACGCGCTTCTTCGGCGTCTCGGTGGCCTCATCCGGGACAGGACCCCACACGTACGACCAGAAGAACGGCTGCGGCTCCTCGCGATCACCGTTGGAGATGATGATCCCGATCGGCTCGGTCGGCTGGGGCGCTGCTTTGCGTGTGGCCATGGCTGACTCCTCGTAGGAAAAGCCCCCGGAACGGTTCGAGGGCTGCCCACGACTATAGCACGTGCCGTGCCACGTTAGGCATAGCGCGTAAATCATTGTAATGATTGGTGTTGGACTATACCTAGGCCGCACGAGCAAGCAAGGATGTCGCTCGGCGACACCTCCTCTTTCGGCCGTTCCGTGTCCTTTCGCTACGCGACGTGCTTCGTCGCCAGGAAGGTCTCGCCCGGGGTCCCACCGCGCTCGACGGTCACCTGCCAGCCGCGATAGACCGCGCGCAACTCCTCGATCGCCATCAGCCGTACCCCGTGCGCGCTCGTCTCCACGAGGTGCATCCCGCCGTCGGTCGTCGCCCCCTGGAGCAGCGCGAAAGCACGCCGGCGCTCCCCGTCCGACAGCCCCGCCAGCGCCGCCGCCGCGCACACCACCGTCTGAAGCGGAATGTCCGGCGACCAGTTCGCGAGGTCCGCCACCAGGCTGCGGATCCGCCCCGTCAGCCCCACCTCGGCGGCCGCATTGTACACGCGCTCGAGCACATCCGCCTCACGGTCGATCGCGATCACGTCGCAGCCGTTGGCGGCCAGATACAGCGTGGGTCCTTCCTCGTTCGCGCCGGCGACGAGCACCTGCCCGTCGCTCTTCGCCTTCACCGCCTTCACAAGAGCGCTGTCGGCGCGCATCCCCCAGCGCTCGGGACGCTGGTAATCGGCGAGCGCCTTCACACGGCGCTTCCGCCAGGCGTTGTATGTGGGAAGACGGAGCCGCGCCATGACGATCTTGTCCACCTCGTCGCAGAGCACGATCTCCGTCAACGTCAGCTGCTGCTGCTCGCCCATCGCCTTCACGGCCTCATCGCCGATGCCAAGGATCACCCGGCGGGGCACCGACTCCTTGTAATTCTCGATCTCGTGCTCGACGTAGAGCTCATACTCGTGTCGAAGAGATCGTGGGCGTTGGGCCATATGCACCGCGCGAAGTGGGGGCCAGCAACTTAAGCTAAATCAATCTCTTAGCTGCGCAAGCGGTTCGCCTCGCGCGGTGAGTTGCTACACCGGCTCCACGTGTACTAGCACGTCACTGGCGCCAAGCTGCTCTTTGATGCGACGCTCGACGTCGTCGGCAAGACCATGCGCGTCGGCAACCGTGAGTTCCGCCGCGACGCCGATCACCACCTCGGCGCTCAGCACCCCGCTCGCGAGCCGGCGCGAGCGCGCCAAGCGCACCACCAGGACGCCCGTCACGGCGAACGCCTCGCGGCGTAGTTCCGCTGCATCCACCCCCCGCTCGTCCACCAGCACCGGCACGGTGCCGCGCACGATGAGATAGCCGTTCCACGCGATCACGAGCGCGACCACGATGGCAAGGACAGGGTCGATCGCCCCCCAGCCGTAGCGCGTGAGGAAGAGCGAGCCCAGCGCGGCGGCGGTGACGTAGATGTCGCTGTTCGTGTGCGCGGCGTCGGCGAGGAGGAAGGGACTCTTGAGCTCCTTGCCGCGCTTCCGTTCGTAGCGCACCACGAAGAGGTTGATCACCAACGTCGCCATGATCAACGCGATCTCCGCGACGGACGGCGTTTCGGGGCGCCCGCCGCCCAGCAGGTGGCGCACGCCTTCACGCAGCAACTCGAAGCAAGTGATAGACAGGAAGCCGGCGATCCCGAGTGCGCCGAGCGTCTCGAACTTCGCGTGGCCGTAGGGATGGTCGTCGTCCGGCTCCCGCGCCGCGAGGCGCACGAGAACGATGCCGACGACGTTGTTCAGCATGTCGAGGGTGGACTCGAGCGCCGCGCCGAGCACGGAGAGCGCCCCCGTGCGGAAGCCGACGACGACCTTCACTCCCACGACGAGCGCGTTGAGCACGAGGATGATCAGCAGCGTGTCGCGCACGGCGCGCGCGCGCGCTGCCTCGGCCGTTTCCCCGGATTGCGATGGGCTCGTCACGCGCGTAGTGTGCCCCCGGAGCCGGGGTGAGTCAACCGGCCTGCACGTCATTCTCCACGTCCACCGCCACCTCCCGTGCCCGAGCTCCCCGAGATCGCCGCCGCCGTCGAGCAGCTCGCCCAGGCGATCGCCGGGAAGACCGTGCTCCGACTGGAGGTGCTGCACGCGGCGATCGCGCGGAAGATGCCGCGGCCGGCCGCCGCATCGCTGGCCGGCATCGTCGTTGCCGGTGTGGCGCGCCGTGGGAAGCACCAGGTGATCCGCCTCGGGGACGGACGCGTGATCGTCGCGCACTTCCGGTTGAACGGCGAGTGGGAGGTCGGACGCCACGACGATCCGGTGCCGCGCTTCGCGCGGGCGGTGCTGGCGATGGACGATGGGACGCGTGTCGTGCTCGTCGATTCGCGGGCGCTCTCCTCGCTCGTGCTCGCGGCCACGGCCGAACAGGTGCTTCCGCGCATGGGACCGGAAGCGGATGACCCGTCGTTCACGGCGGACACGCTCGGCGAAGCGCTCAAGAAACGGCGGGGACCGATCAAGCCGGCGCTGCTCGATCAGCGGGTCGTGGCCGGTCTCGGGAACATCTATGCGGCCGAGGCGCTGTGGCTCGCGAAGATCAGTCCCTTCACGCCGGCGTCGAAGCTCGGGCCCGCGCGACGCGCGCGGCTGGTGAACGCGATCCGCGACGTGCTGCGCCGGGCGCCATCAGGGCGTTACTGGATGAGCGACCGGGTGACGAACTGGCGGGTGTACGACCGCGAAGGGCAGAAGTGCAAGCGATGCGGCGGGCGGATCAAGCGGTCGGCGCAGGCGGGGCGATCCACTTTTCACTGTCCGAGCTGCCAGAAGCGGTGAACGGCGGCTGGCGCGCGGCGTCGGCGGCTCGTAGTTCTCTTGGAGCAATTCAACCTCACCGGAGGACGCCGTGAAGAAGTGGATCCCGTTCATCCTGATCGCTGGTACGGTCGCCTTCACCCTGTCGGTGTACGACCAGCTCCCCGCGCGCGTCGTGACCCACTGGGGGACGAACGGCCCCAACGGCTGGTCGAGCCGCGAGTTCGCCGCCTGGTTCGGCCCCGCGCTCGCGGCCTTCCTCTGGGTCGTGATGAGCATCGTCCCGCGCATCGATCCGCGCCGCGCCAACTACGACAAGTTCCAGGGGAGCTACGACTCCCTGGTCGTCCTCTCGGTCGCGCTCGCCTGCGTCGTCCACTTCGCCGTGCTCGGCTATGCGCTCGGTTGGCCGATCGACATCAACCGGTTCGTCCCGCTGCTCGTTGGCGGACTCTTCCTCTATTTCGGCTGGCTGCTCCCGCGTGCCCGCTCGAACTTCTTCGTCGGCATCCGGACGCCATGGACGCTCTCGAGCGATGAGGTCTGGCAGCGGACGCACCGGCTGGCCGGCTGGCTCTTCGTGGTCGTTGGCCTGTTGGTGATGTCGCTGGCCATCGTGCGCGAGAACTCGGCGGTGCTCAAGGTCATCGTCGCCGCGGGGATCATCGCCCTGATCCCCGTGCCATACTCCTACTTCATTTGGCGCGGCCGGAAGAGCTGAACGCCGCGACTAGTCCCGCGCTTCGAGCAGCGCGCCCTTGAGGTAGCCGCTCTCCGGCATCGTGATCAGCTCGGGATGGTCCAGCGCCTGCGTCCGGACCGCGCGCAAGATCATCGCGCGTCCGCTATCCGCCGCGGCCTCGCCGATCATCGCGAGGAAGTCCGGCTTCGACAGGTGGTACGAGCAGCTCGCCGTGAAGAGCATCCCGCCGGGCGCCAACAATCTCATCGCCCGCAGATTGATCTCCTTGTAACCGCGGATGGCCCCGGCCAGCGAGGCCTTGTTCTTCGCGAACGCCGGCGGGTCGAGCACGATCGTCTCATAGCGTGCCGCCGCCTTCTCCTGGTCGCGCAGGAAGTCGAAGGCGTCCGCCTCCCGGTAGTCGATGTTCGTGAATCCGTTCCGCGCCGCGTTCTCCTTCGCGCGCGCGAGGGCGGCCGCCGAGGAATCGAGCGCCGTCACCCGGTCGGCGCGGCGCGCGAGATGCAGCGCGAACGATCCGTGATACGAGAAGCAATCCAGCGCCCGTCCGCGCGCGACCAAGCCGGCGAGCACCCGGTTCTCGCGCTGGTCGAGGAAGGCGCCGGTCTTCTGCCCATCCCACGGCGCCGCGAGGTATTTCACGCCATGCTCGTTCACCTCGATCTCGCGCGGCACCGTGCCGGCGAGCAGCGCGATCTCCCGCGGCAATCCCTCGCGGTCGCGCACGTTCGCGTCGTTCCGCGCGAGGATCCCCGCCGGCTGCATGACATCGGCCAACGCCGCCAGGATCTCCGCCCGGTACCGCTCGAGCCCCGCACTGAGCAGTTGCACCACCAGCCACTTGTCATACTTGTCACAGATGAGCGAGGGCAGCCCATCCGCCTCACCGTGCACCACCCGGTAGGCGCTGGTGTCGTCGCCGAGTGCCGAGCGCCGAGCCCGGGCCCTCTCGATCTTCTCCCGCCACCACGTCCCGTCGATCGTCGCCGCCGGATCCCGGTCCAGCAGCCGCAGCGCGATCTCCGACCGCGGGCTCCAGAGCGCCCAGCCGAGCGCCGCTCCCGAGCGCTCGCGCACCATCACCGCACCAGCTTCTCCGCCCGGCGGCGTGATCACGTCGCTCTTGAAGATCCAGGGATGCCCCTGTGCCCAGCGCTTCGCGCCGCGCGACGAGACCAGTGCGTCGCTCATTCGGGTTCTCCGATCGCCGCGCGCAGCGCGCGCGCCGATGCCTCGGGATCCTCGCTGCCGAGCACGGCGCGGATCACCGCGACTCCGGCGGCGCCGGCGATCATGACACCGGCGGCATTCGATGCGTCGAGGCCGCCGATCGCCACCGCCGGCAGCTTGCACGCGCGCGCAAGCCGCGAGAAGGTGACCGGTCCGATCGCGCGCCCGGCGTCGGCCTTCGAGATCGTGTCGTACACCGGGCCGATCCCCACGTAGTCCGCCCCCTGCGCGAGCGCGACCTCGCCGTCCGTGCCGACGGACGCGCCCACGATGAATCCCGGCGGCACCAGCCGCCGCACCGCGGCCGCCGGCAGGTCATCCGGCCCCACGTGCACCCCTGCCGCGCCGGCGGCGAGCGCGACGTCCAGCCGGTCGTTCACGATGACCGGCACCGGGAGCGCCTTCACGAGGGACCGCGCCACTTCCACGAGCGTCCGCGCATCCGCATCTTTGAGGCGCAGCTGGATCATCGTCGCGCCACCGCGCACCGCGGCCTGGGCGCGCACGACGAGCCCCGCCGCGCCGTCACGCAGATCGTCGGTGATCGCCACCAGTCGCAGCGTCCGCGCGTCCATCACTCCGCCCCGCCATGCCCGAGCGACACGTCCGCGCGATCCGCGGTGCCACGACCGTCACCGCCGACACTCCCGGGGCGATCCGCGCCGCGACGCAGACGCTGCTCAAGGAGCTCGCCGCGCGCAACGCGATCGCCCCGGCCGACGTCATCAGCGCACTCTTCACCGTCACGAACGACCTCTCCAGCGAGTTCCCCGCGCGCGCCGCGCGCGACCTCGGCTGGACCGATGTCCCGCTGCTGTGTACGGTCGAGATCCCCGTGCCCGGTGCCCTCGCGCGATGCATCCGCGTGCTCCTGCACATCGAGTCCCAGCGCCCGCGCGCGGCGCTCGAGCACGTGTATCTCGAAGGCGCGCGCGTCCTGCGCCCCGATCTCCTGCGCGACTAGCGGCGCGCGCCTCACGACGATCCTCCCTTCGCGCGCGCCTTCTTCGCCGCGCGCACGGCGGCGCTGTGTTCGGTGAAGGTCTTCCGGAACTCGTGATGCCCGTCCGGCATCGCCACGAAGTAGAGGTAGCCGACGCGCGCCGGATACAGCGCCGCCTCGATGCTCGCCCTCCCCGGTGATGCGATCGGCCCCGGCGGCAGTCCGGGATACCGATACGTGTTGTACGGCGAGTCCACCCGAAGATCCTTGTAGTACAGCCGGTCACGGTGCAGTCCGAGCGCGTATTGCACCGTGGGATCCGCCTGCAGCGCCATCCGCCGCTTGAGCCGGTTGTGGTACACGGCACTGATCACCGGCCGCTCCTCGGGGAGCACCGCTTCCTTCTCGATGATCGACGCGAGCGTCACGATGTCGTTCCGGTTCATCGCGAGTTCCTGCAGCCGGTCGTCCCACGCCGGGTCCCACATCGCTTCGAAGCGCTGCGTCATCGCGCGCGCCGCGGTGCGGGGCGCGGTGCCGTAGCCGAAGATGTAGGTGTCGGGGAAGAGATATCCCTCGAGCGTCGCCGCGGGGATCGCGAGCTCCGAGCGCAAGGAGCTGTCCCGCACCGCGGCCGCCACCGAGTCCTCCGGGGCGCCGAGCGCCTGCGCGAGCAAGGGGACGATCCCGCTGATGTTCCATCCCTCGGGGATCGTCACCTTGTTCTCGATCCCCTCTCCCTCGCGCAGCGCGCGCACGAGCTGAAGCCACGAGACGTCGTAGCGGATCGCATAATTGCCCGCCTTGATGTCGCGCGAGCCGCCGGTGAGGCGCGCGAACCAGCGGAAGAGCGTGGCCGACGCGACGACGCCGTGCGCGGCGAGCGTGTCCGACGCCGAGGTGAGGCTCGCCCCCGCGGGGATGGTCACATGCGCGACCGCCCCCGCCGGCGCGCCATTGCTGCAGCCCGCCAACGCGGCAAGGAGCGCCGCACCGAGCGCGCGCCGCGCCCTACTCCGCGAGACGGAGCGCATGCTGCAAGAGGATCGTGGCGGCCAGGGCATCGACGTCGCCCTTCCGGCCGCGGGTGGAGCCGCCCATCTCGCGCACCGTGCGGAGCGCGGCGGCGGTGGTGTAGCGCTCATCCACGAGCGTCACCGGCATGCCGGTTCGCTTCTCGAGCTCGAGCGCGATCGCCCGGACCTCGGTGGCCCGCGCCGTGTCATCCCCCTCCTGGTCGAGGGGGAGCCCGATCACCAGCGCCTTCACCTCGTTCGCGGCCGCCCGCTTGATGATCTCCGCGAGCGGCGGCCGCTTGCCGGCGCGGCGGACGATGTGGTCGAGCGGCGACGCGATCGTGCGCGTCGGGTCGCTCAGCGCGAGCCCGATCCGCTTCTCGCCGTAGTCGATCGCCATGACCCGTCCGCGCTCCGTCATCGACTAGGCCTGCGCCATCGTGTCGAAGAACTCCTTGTTCGTCTTCGCGCGCTGCATCCGCTGCAGGAGGAATTCCATCGCCTCCGCCTCCGGCATGTCCCCGAGGAAGTTCCGGAGCAGGAAGACGCGATTGAGCTCCTTCTCCTCGAGCAGCAGCTCCTCCTTGCGCGTCCCCGACCGGTTGATGTCGATCGCCGGATAGGTCCGCCGCTCGGCGATCTTCCGGTCGAGGACGAGTTCCATGTTGCCCGTTCCCTTGAACTCCTCGAAGATCACTTCGTCCATCCGCGAGCCCGTCTCGATGAGCGCGGTGGCGACGATCGTGAGCGAGCCGCCGCCGTCGATGGAACGGGCGCTCCCGAAGAAGGCCTTCGGCTTCTGCATCGCCTGCGAGTCCACGCCGCCGGAGAGGATCTTCCCGCCGTGCGGCTGCACCGTGTTGTGCGCCCGCGCGAGCCGCGTGATCGAGTCGAGCAGGATCACGACGTCCTTCCCGGTCTCGACCAGCCGCTTCGCCTTCTCGATCACCATCTCGGCCACCTGCACGTGCCGCGTCGCCGGTTCGTCGAAGGTGCTGGCGATCACCTCGGCCGACGGCACCTGCGCCCGGAAGTCGGTCACCTCTTCGGGACGCTCATCGATGAGCAGGACGATGAGCGTCACCTCCGGATGATTGTCCACGATGGCGTTGGCCATCTTCTGGAGGAGAATCGTCTTCCCGGCGCGCGGCGGCGCGACGATCAGCCCGCGCTGCCCCTTCCCGATCGGCGCGATGAGGTCCACGACGCGCATCGAGAGATCGCCGCTCTTCGACTCGAGCCGGAGCCGGCGGTCCGGGTAGCGCGGACGCATCGTCTCGAAGTTCGGGCGCGCCGTCGCGCTGTCGGGCTCGGTCCCATTCACCGTTCCCACCTTGAGCAGGGCGAGGTAGCGCTCCCCCGGCTTCGGCGGGCGCACCTGGCCGGCGATCGTGTCGCCGGTGCGCAGATCGAAGCGCTTGATCTGCGACGGCGACACGTAGATGTCATCCGGTCCGGCGAGATAGTTCCAGTCGGGGCTGCGCAGGAAGCCGTAGCCCTCGGCGAGGATCTCGAGCGCCCCTTCGGCGCGCAGCGTCGCGCCCTGCGCGAGCAGCGCGTGCTCGATGCGGAAGATCAGATCCTGCTTTCGGAGCCCCGCGACGTTCGCGATATTCAGTGATGTCGCCATCGCCTGCAGGTCGAGTATCGACTGGCGGCGGAGCTCGGCGATGTCCACGGCGGGACTCGCATCGGGTGCGGGATCGATCGGCGGGAGCGTCACGGCGCGGGGTGCAGAGCGGCGGGTCGAGCGCGCGGGGGGCGCGCGTGCGTCGCGGGCGGGGAGCCGGACGCGGACGGCGGCGGGATGTCGGAGGGAGGGCCTGCTGAGGAGCAAAGCTAGGAACGCACCCGGGAGGGGTCAAGAGTGAACGAGCCGCCGATCACCGATCATCTCGCTGCGTGGCGCGTCGCGTCGCTCGGCGACCGGGAGATCCTCGAAGGGATCGTGGCGCCGCAGCACGACCCGACCTCCCCTGAGCTGGCACGGGCGCTCGCCGCGTGGGATGCGGAGGGCGGCGCGCACTACTGGGATGCATACCGCGGCGTCCGTTGGCTCGTGCTCGTGCGGGAGCACACGCCCCCGAAGGAGCGCTGGTGGCGTCCCGCGTTGCTCTTCGTCCTCACTCTCGTGACGACCACCACCGCCGGCGCCGCGCTCGCGGGGCTGACGCTCGGCGTCGGCCACTTCTCCGCCGCCGCGCTGCGCGCGGGTCTCGGCTTCTCGATCCCCCTCGCGGCGATCCTCCTCGCGCACGAGTCGGGGCACTATGTGGCCGCGCGCCGGCTCAAGGTGGACGCGAGCCCGCCGAACTTCATCCCGATGCCGTCGATGTGGAGCCTCATCGGGACGATGGGTGCCTTCATCCGCATCCGCTCGCCGATCTACGACCGGCGCACGCTCTTCGACATCGGGGTCGCCGGCCCCCTCGCCGGAGCGGTCGTCGCGATCCCCGTGCTCCTCGCCGGGATCGCGCTGAGCGTGTGGACCCCGGTGGCGCCGATGCCGCTCGCGCACCAGTTCGTGCTCATCGACGGCGCCGTCTTCTACTTCGGCGACTCGCTCCTCTTCACGTTGCTGCGGATGCCCTTCGGCGTGCCAGGAACGCTGCAGCTGCATCCCGCGGCGGTCGCGGGCTGGGTGGGACTGCTCGTGACGTCCTTCAACCTCCTCCCACTCGCGCAGCTCGATGGCGCGCACATCCTGCACGCGATGAGCGACCGGGCGCAGCGCGTCGGCGCCGTGTTCGTATGGCTCGCCCTGCTCGTCCTTGGCATGCTCTGGTTCGGCTGGTGGATCTGGGCGGCACTCGCGCTCGCCGTGGGGCGGGGGCGGCTCACGCATCCGCCCGTGCTCGCCCCCGAGCGCCCGCTCGACCAGCGCCGGATGATCATCGGCTGGCTCGCCGTCGCGCTGTTCATCCTCACCTTCGCGCCGGTTCCGCTGGCGACTCCCTGAGTCGGCTCTCGCCCCGGCGCTGCCTCTCGCCATCGTCGGCCGCGGGCCGTATTCTCCCCGGCAGAGGTGGACTTCCCCGTGGCGCGGAGGCGCGATGTCCGGGTTCTGGCTGCTGATCCTGCTGGGACTGGTCTGGGCGGCGTTCCAGTTCCGCCGGCGCCTCGGTGATCTCGAGCGCGATGTCAACTTTTTGAAGGACGAGATCCACCGCCTCGCGCGCGAGGCGAGCAAGCTGGCGCAGCCGAGGAGCACCCCGCCCGCCGAGACCGAACTGCGCGCACCGCCGCCGTCACCGCGCCCCGCCGCGCAGACGCCGCCCCGTCCGTTCACCCCGCCGCCCGTCATCCCTCCCGTAACGCCGCCGCCACCGCGCAGTGTGCCGAGCAGTACCCCGAGCAGTACCCCGAGCAGTACCCCGAGCAGTACCCCGAGCAGTACCCCGAGCAGTACCCCGAGCGCCGAGCGCCGAGCGCCGAGCGCCGCGCCGTTCGACTGGGAACAGCTCGTCGGCGTCCGCCTCTTCTCCGCGATCGCCGGCCTCGCGCTCGTCGTCGCCGCGATCTTCTTCCTCAAGTATTCCATCGAGCACGGCTGGCTCCGCCCCGAGATCCGCGTCGCGATCGGCATCGCGGTCGGTGTCGCGCTGCTCATCGCCTGCGAGCTCAAGGTCGCGCGGGACTACCCGGTGACGGCGAACGCGATGGACGCCGCCGCCATCGCCATCCTGTTCGCGACCTTCTTCTCCGCGCACGCGCTCTGGCATCTGTACGGCGTGCTCCCGGCCTTCGCCCTGCTCGTCATCGTCGCCGCGCTCGCGGTCCTGCTCTCGATCCGCCGCGATTCGATGATCATCGCACTGCTCGGGCTCGTCGGCGGCTTCGCGACGCCGGCGCTCCTCTCGACCGGCGAGAACCGCCCCTTCGGGCTCTTCGGCTATCTCCTCATCCTGAACGCTGGCCTCGCCTGGGTCGCGCAGCGGAAGAAGTGGCCGCTGCTCACCGGGCTCAGTCTCCTCTTCACGACGTTCTACCAGTGGGGATGGGTGATGAAATTCCTCGACGCCGCGCAGCTCCCCATCGGCGCCGGAGTCTTCCTCATCTTCCCGTTGCTCGCCTACGCGACGCTCGCCATCGCCCCCGAGGATCCGAAGGCGGAAGGGAAGTGGACGGACATCTTCCGCCACGTCCCCGCGGCGTCGGCCGCGCTCCCGCTGCTCTTCGCGGGGTATCTCGCCGCAGTGCCGGGCTATGGCGCGAGCTTCGGGCTGCTCTTCGGCTTCCAGCTCGTCGTCGTGATCGGGCTCTTCGCCGTCGCCGCCACGCGAGGGCCGGCGATCCTCCACGCCCTCGGCGGGCTCTCGGCGATCGTCGTCTGGATGATCTGGCTGAGCCTGTCGTACACCGGACGCGCGTGGCCCATGGTGCTCGCCTGGCTCTCCGCGTTCGTGCTCTTCTTCCTCGCCGCGCCGTTCCTCGTGGAGCGCTCGTTCGTCACGAACCGTTGGCCGCGCGCTCGCGAACGGTTCGCCAGCGTCGCGCGGTATGCCGTGTACGCGGCGCCGCTGCTCCTGGCGGCGATCCCGATCATCATCCTCCAGGAGGCGAAGGCCGAGTCCCCGGGGCTCGTCTTCGCGGTGCTGCTCTTCCTGCTCGCGGCGTGCGCCGCCTATGCGATCGCGCGCGGCGAGGGGGGCGTGCACTTCATCGCCGCCTTCTTCGCCCTGGCCGCCGAGGCCATCTGGTCGTCGCAGTCGCTCACGCCGGAGCGGCTGCTGCCGGCGCTCGCGGTGTACGGGGTGTTCGGACTCTTCTATATCGGCGTGCCGATCGCGGCGCGGCGGCGCGGGAAGCCGCTGACACCGCAAGGTGCGGGAGCGGTGCTCGCGCTCGTGAGCATCGGGCTGCTCTTCTTCACCGCCTTCGGTGTCGCGACCGCGGCCGCGCTCTGGGGAATGGCGTTGCTGCTCGCGATCCTGAATCTCGGTCTCTTCGCGGAAGCGTCGGTGAGCAAGATGCCGGTGCTGTCGATCGCCGGCGTCGTGCTGTCCTGGATGGTGCTCGGCGTCTGGTGGTCGGCGGCCGCGCTCGCCGCGGTGCTGCTCCCGGCGCTGGTGGTGGTCGGCGGCTTCTCGATGCTCGCGCTCGCGGGGAGCATCTGGGCGCGGCGGCGCGCGGAACCGGGGGATGCGACCGGCTTCGACCGCGGGATCTACCTCGGACTGATCGGACATCTCTTCGTCCTGTTCGTGGCGACGCGCATGGAGCTGTCGGTTCCGCCCTGGCCGCTCCTGGGTGTGCTCCTTGTCCTCGACCTCGCGATCGCCACCGCGAGTCTCGCGATCCGGCGGGGCGAATTGCATCTCGCGGCGACGGTGGCCTCGGCGGTCATCCTGATGATCTGGGCGGCCGTCGCGGCCGTCGCGCCCTGGCCGCAGGTCGCGATCGTGGCGGCGGCGGGCGTCGTCGCGCTCGCATTCGTCTGGCTTCCGCTCGCGAAACGCGTCGGCGCTCCGCTGGGCCAGTTCGAGCTGGCGGCGGGGGTCGGCGCCTTCCTCGCGCAGGTGGTCGTCGCCCTCGCGGTCCAGCAGCCGGGCGTCCCGCCGCTCTACTTCCTGGTGATCGCGCAGGTGGTCTTCGTGATCGCGGTGCTCGTGATCGCCGCGCGGGAGCCGTGGAGCCTCCTCGCGCTCGCCGCCGTCGTTCCCGCCGCGCTCGCGGTGGCCGGGTGGCAGTCCGGACACGACCTTCCGGTCTTCTGGCGGGAGCAGCTGTACTTCGCCGCGCCGGTGTACGCCGTTTTCCTGCTCTATCCCGAGTGGCGGCGCCGGCGCGGAACCGTCTCGCACCATGCGTATCTCGCGGCGGTGCTCGCGAGCGCGGTGTTCTTCGCGGTGGCCCGCGACGCGATGAAGCTCGGCGGGTTGCAGTACATGATCGGCTCGCTCCCCATCACCCTGGCCCTGCTGCTGGCGGGGTTGCTCGTGGGACTCCGGCGTTCGACGTCATCGAAGGATGGTCCGTCGGGGACTCTCGCCCTCGTCGCGGGTGCGGCGCTCGCCTTCGTGACCGTCGCCATTCCGCTCCAGCTCGATAAGCACTGGATCACGGTCGGCTGGGCGCTCGAAGGAGCCGCGCTCGCCTGGGTCTACACGCGCATCCGCCACCGCGGCCTGCTCCTCGGCACGGCCGGTCTGCTCGCGGCGGTCTTCGTGCGACTGGCGCTCAACCCGGCCGTGCTCATCTACGAGCCGCGCGGCGAGCTGCGCATCTGGAACTGGTACCTGTATACCTATCTCCTCGCGGCCGGGGCATTCTTCGTCGCGACGGCGTTCCTGAAGGACACCGATGATCGCGTGAATCCTGAACTGCCGCGCCTCTCCCGCATGCTTCCCGCCGGCGCGACGGTCCTCCTCTTCCTGCTGTTGAACATCGAGATCGCCGACTTCTACGCGACCGGGCCGACGATCACCTTCCACTTCACCGCCGGGCTCGCACAGGATCTCACGTACACGCTCGGGTGGGCCCTCTTCTCCGTCGCGATGCTCGCGGCGGGGATCGCGCGCCACAGCAAGCCGGCGCGCATCGCCGCGATCGCGCTGCTCGCGCTCACGGTGCTCAAGGCCTTCCTCCACGATCTCGCCCGCCTCGGCGGCTTGTACCGCGTCGGCTCCTTCGTCGGGCTCGCCATCTGTCTCTCGCTCGTGGCGCTCGCGCTCCAGCGCTTCGTTCTCACCCCGGTCCGGAAGGAAGAATGAAGATCGGCATCGGCATCGTGCTCGTGTTCGTGCTCGGCGGCACCAGTGCGCGAGCGCAGCAGCCGGCGTTCACGCTGCAGCGGGACATTCTGGTGGACAGCGCCGGCTACCAGCGGCTCGACCTCGACGCGACGATCCTCGTGGGCGGCGTGCCGTTCAAGGTGGATGCGCGCACGGCGACAAATGGACTGAGCGATCTGCGGCTCTACGGCAGCGATGGGAAGGAGGTGCCCTACCTGCTCGTCCTGCCCCGGCGCGGCGACGATCAGCGCGTGTCGGCCCGCCCGCTCCCGATCACGCCGTCGAAAAGGACGAGTGGTTTCGAGGTGGACCTCGGCGCCGCGCGCACCGTCGATCTCCTTCAGGTGCTCGGGCTTCCAGCGCCTTTCCTCAAGCGCGTACGTCTCGACGGCAGCGGCGATCGCGTGCACTGGATGCTGCTCGTCGGCGAGGGGACGCTCTTCGACCTGCCGCGCGAGCAGCTCAAGCTCCTCGAACTCGGCTTCACGGCCGGAGACTACCGGTATCTGCGGCTGACGTGGGATGACAGCACGAGCGGGACGATGCCGCTCCCTTCGTCGGTCAGGGTGCGGTACATCCCGTCAACGGTCGTCCGGCCGGCTGAGCCGCTCCTGGTGTCGCTCGCCTTCACGCGCCGGCCGAGCGAGCCCGGGAAGAGCCGCTACATCGTCCGCTTGCCCGGTGCTCGGCTCCCCATCGTCGCGCTGCGACTCACGGTGTCCGACAGCAATGTGATGAGGATGTCGCGCGTCACCGAGGCGCGGCTCTCGGGGAACGACGTGACCCCGTTCACCATCGGCGGCACCTTCCTGCGGCGCACGGCGCGCGACGGCGCCGTCGCGTCGCAGCTTGAGATCCCCATCCAGCCGCCGGTCGAAAGCCGTCTCGAGCTCGTCGTGGACGATGGGGACAATCCGCCGCTCTCGCTGAGCGCCGTCACCGGCGTCGCGGCCGAGTTGCCATTCATCTTCTTCCAGGCGGCGGCGGCCGGAACGATCTCGGCGCGCTACGGCGTGCCGCCGCTCACCGCGCCGCGATACGATCTCGAGGCGCTGCGCGACTCGGTCGCCGCGCTGGATCTCGTCGCGGCACGCTGGGGGGATACGGCGCGCCTGCAGCCTGCGGCCGCGAGCACGGGGAACGGGATCCCGACCGGCGGTGCGCCCATCGAGGTCTCGAGCTTCCGCTGGACACGCGGCATTCTCGATTCCACGCCTGGGCTCGCGGTGCTCCATCTCGACGCCGCCGTGCTCGCGCACAGCCGGCTCACCGATATCCGTATCGCCGATCCGGTGGGGAAGCAGGTGCCGTATCTGTTCGAGCATCTTGACGGCCCGCTCACCGACTCTCTGCCACCGCTCGAGCCGCTCCCGCGTGCCGACACGACCGCGCGCGAACGGGCGCTGTCGCGTTACCGCGTGCGCCTCCCCTTCGACAGCCTCGGCGGGGCGCGGCTCGTGTTGCGGACATCGTCGCGGGTCTTCCGGCGACGGGTCCGCATCGAAGCCCCGGCGCCGAACGACCCGCGGCGGGCCGGGAACGGCCCGATCACGGTTTCCTCAGCGGATTGGCTGCACGCCGACGCCGACTCGCCGGCGCCGGCGCTCACGCTCGCGATCCCGCCGGCGACGCGGGACGATCTGCAAGTCGTCGTCGAGGAGGGAGACAATGAGCCGCTCCCGCTCGAGCGTCCGGTCTTGTTGCTCCCCGGCTACGAGCTGCGCTTCCTCTCCGACGGAGCATCGCGGATGCGGCTCCTCTACGGCCGCCGAGACATCGGCGCGCCGACGTACGACATCGCGCTCCTCGGCCCTCGTCTCGTCGGCGTGCCGGCGAACGAGGCGGGCCTCGAGCCGGAGGGTGCCCCCGTCGCGCGCGCGACGAATGCGATGCCCGGGCGGATCTTCTGGGGAGTGCTCATCACTGCAGTGCTCGTGCTCCTGGTGATCATTGCGCGCCTGGTGACGCAGGGCGCGCCGCCGGAGGGGAAGGCGGGGTAGGTCTCGCCCCCTATTGCTGGCCCGCCACCCGCACCGGCGCATTCAGTTTCGACCAGCAGTATGCGAATCCATCGGTCGCCATCCCGCAGCTCGCGCCATTCACGGCGATCGAGGTGAAGGTGATCGAACCCGCGACCGCGGCCGGGACGGTCGGCGCGCCGCCACCGTACAGGTCGAAGCCCCAGCACCAGACGGCTCCGGCGCTTGTCAGGCCGCAGGCGTGATCGGTATCCACTCCGAGCGAGGTGAACTGGTGTCCGCCGGCGACGGCCACCGGCACCGTCGAGCAGGGATTGGAGGACGAGCAGGCCGGCGACGCAATGCCCGATCCCAATTGGCCATAATTGTCGGAGCCCCAGCAGTATGCGTCACCTGCCGCCGTGAGCGCGCAGGTCGTGCCGGAGCCAGCGACCACCTGGGAGAACGTGATGCCACCTCTGACTGCCTGGGGCACTCCCGCATTGTCGAGAGCGCTGTCCCCTAGCTGTCCACTGCCGTTCGAGCCCCAGCAGTACGTCACATTGCTGGTATCGATCCCGCAGACGTGCTGGCCGCCTCCGGCGCTGATCGAATTCCAGTGCTTCCCATTGCCGGTCGCGGCGGGCGTCCAATGGCAGGGCGTCCCGCAGGTCGCCGGCGGCGGATAGAGGAGATTCTCGGGATTGCCGCCCCAGCACCACATGGTGCCCGATGCATCCAATCCGCATGCATGGTCGTCGCCATTGCTCAACGAGACCAGCGTCACCCCCGGTATCGCTTGAGGCGTCCAGCTTCCATTGCCGACCATGTCCTGTCCACCCCAGCAATACGGCGTGCCACCGGCCGTGAGCGCGCAGCTCCAATTGATGCCGAGCGCCAGTGACACGAAATGCAATCCTCCGAGTACCGGAGCGGGGACCTGCGATCCGTCGCCGCTGTACGTCTGCGTGCCCAGCTGGCCGGTGTAGTTGGGGCCCCAACAGTAGACGAGTTGCGCTGTCGTAAGGCCGCAGGCGTGATAGCCGCCGGCGGAGACCGCCGTGAAGGTGACGGGCGCCACGACGAGCGAGACACGCGCCGACGCGAGGTCCACGCTGGCCGTCAGCGTCACCGTGCCCGCCTTCAGCGCGTTGACGCCGAGGGCACTGACCGTGGCGACGGTCGAATCGCTCGAGCTCCAGCTGAGCGATCGTCCCGAGATCTCGGTGTTGCTCGCATCGAACTCATGGTAGGTCCATCCTTGGGTCGTTGCGCCGGGCAGAAGCGCGAGGGAGTCGGGCGCGACCGTGATCCGCGACACCAGTCGCGGATCGGCGAAGACCACCGCGCTGTCCGTCTTCCCCTCGCTGCTCGCGATCACGTACGCCGTTCCCAGTCCCACGGCATGCACCATCCCCGACGGCGAGACGGTGATCAGGCCAGGGTTGTGCGTGGCCCACGTGAACACGCGATCGTGCAGCGAATCCAACTGGTCGCCGAAGGCGAACGCCTGCATCCGGATCGAATCGGCGCCGTAGAGCGTCGCCGACCCTGGCCGGAACATGATCGTGTAGATCGGCTCGTAGATGACCGCGACCTTGACGGTGGTCGCCGCGTTGCCGCTGTGTGCGGTCATCGTCGTCACTCCGAGCTTCTTGCCGAGGATCCCGACGCTCGTGTACTTCCGCGCGATCGTCGTATCGGCGATGGTCCAGGTCACGGGCGCCGGGATCACCTGGTGGCTGCCGTTGTACACGGTGGCGACGGGATAGCCGGTCAAGCGATCGGGGTACGCGGCGACGGAATCGGTGCTGAGCACGATCGTCGCCGCAACGGTCGGGTCCGACGGTTCCGTACTTCCGCTGCATGACATCGCCGCCGCGATACCGGTGACCATCACCCAGAACCGCCTCATGGCGACACCTCCCCTCATTGTACCACCAGCATGCCCATCCCCAGGTCCGCGATCACCGCGCGCGAGCCATCGGCGGTGAAGGCGATCCGCGCCGGCGCGGAGTTGAAGCCGCCGGACGTGGTCTTGAGGACAGTGCGTGAGGCGACGTCGACGATCGAGAACGTGCCTACCGCGAACATCGTCACGTAGACCTGGGCGCCGTCCGGTGTGATCGCCATGCCGAACGCGCGCGGCGTGTTGGGCACGGTCGCGATCTTCGAGCCGGAGGCAAGGTCGATGATGACGATCCCGCTGTCGGCCTCGTTCGCCACCCAGAGCTGGTTGTGGTCCGGCGTCACGATCACCTCCTGCGGCTGTGGCCCACCGTGGAAGCTCCGGAGCACCGTGTTCGTGGCCATGCTCACTTCGTAGATGCTGTCGGTCACCAATGAACTCACGTACAGGCGGCCCGCCGCCGAGTCGATCGCGATGCCGTTGGCCGACCCACCGACGCGCACGTGCGTTATCGGGGCGAGCGACCGCGCATCATAGACGTAGAGTTCCGATCCGACGATGTTGTCGCCCGCCGTCGTCACGTACACGCGCGATCCGTCGGGGCTCACCTTCACCCGCGTCGGACTCGCGGCGGCGGTCAGCGTGCTGGTCTGCTTCTGGGAGCGCATATCGATGACGCTGACCGTGAGCGCGTAGTTGTTGGTCACGAACGCGCGCGTGCCGTCCGGGGTGATGGCGACATCGATCGGTCCACTTGAGACGCCGATGAACGGGCCGAACGCCGCGGGGGTGACCTTCGCCGTAGCGACGTCGGACGAGTCGAAGACCGTCAGCAGCGCCTCACCGTTCGGCGCGATCGCCGCACCAAATGGTCGGCCCGCGAGGTAGGTCGTTGACACGAGATCGCCGGCCGGATGCGTCGGCGGCGACGGCGGAGCGGGCGCCGTGCTGGACGAGCAGCCGCAGGCGGACAGGACGAGCGCACCCACGGCGAACCGGATGACTCGGGCGATCTGAAAAGAAGCGTGAAACATGGGGGCGGTACTCCAGCATCTCGGAATCCCCAAGCTACCGCCGCCGAGCGACCTGGCAAGAAGTGGCAATTAGCGGTCCTTAATGGAGTGCCGTGGTCTCCCCTCTAAGGTCCTCCGGGATGCGCCCGCCGGGCGCGCCGCCGGTGGAAAAGGCGGCGTAGCACCGTGCCGCGCCCCTCATAGCGCGCCGCTCCCCCCGATGCCAAGTTCTCCCTGCGCGGCCCCCCTCCGCGTTGATCGACGGCTACTGCAATCGAGGCCTCGGAACATGATACGACCTGCCCGGCCCGCCGGGGGAGGGGGATCCGTCGCGCCGCGGTTCTCGCGGCTGAGCGACGACGAATGTGCCCGGCTGCACGAGGCGAGCCTCTCGATCCTCGCGAACACCGGCGTGCGGCTGCTCGAGCCGCGTGCGGTGGAGCTCCTGCGCCGCGCCGGCGCGCGCGTTGAGGGCGACCGCGCGTGGATCCCCTCCGGGCTCGTCGAACGAGCGCTCGACACCGTCCCCCACGAGGTCACCCTTCATGGTCGCACCGGCGAACCGCGCCTCGCGCTGCGCGGCACGAACACCTACTTCGGCCCCGGCTCCGACTGCCTGAACGTCATCGACCACCGCACCGGCGAACGCCGCCGCGCCGTGCTCCAGGACGTCGTGGATGGGATCACCACCTGCGA